>Ga0075421_100001273_pt1 | contig 29116 bp, 25 predicted proteins | sample SoiMetdeltSBSDD5_FD_75292 | JGI IMG/M metagenome (GOLD analysis project Ga0075421, IMG submission 75292) | Bulk soil microbial communities from a Populus tree surrounding site in Tennessee, USA - Soil MetaG P. deltoides SBSDD5 | ecosystem: Environmental > Terrestrial > Soil > Tree plantation... | reverse complement strand
GAGCGTTGATCCGGACTGAAGTCGGGATCTTCGCCTGCGTGCTGGCGCAGCGAGACATCCCATGCGACATACAGCTTCATTGCGGTCTCTCCAGCTCGATGACGTCATCACGAACATGACTGATCGCCATGTTGATCACCATCTGCCAGGCACGCGACTTCACTCTTGAGACTGACAAAACTCGATGAGCGGTCCGTAGTCGTGCGCGTCGGCGAGCCGGATAGCGGCTAGGTATTGAGTACGCAGCGCCCCGCCTCGGTCGAGGATGTCGCCACCCCAAGGCAACCGCGGCTGGGCCCGTACTGTGCGAGCACGGGCCGCAAAGCGCCTCCAGCTCTGCGACCGAGCGCGACGTGATCACGAGCCGATGACGCAACGTGCTCGCCATGTCTGGAGAATGATCGACAGGCAATCGGGCGCGTGGGGTGGCCGCCGTGGTCGACGAACTCTATCCCAAGGTAGGGGTTTGCAAACCGCTTAGAGTCATCAAGACTGATGGCGCTAGTTCAGACACGCCTTTGCATGCCGCACACATCATAACTGGGATCACGAGCAAGAGCTCCGCCATAGTGCTGCTACGTTTTGGTTCTAGGGACGCTAACGACGTTCAGCGGGAACGCAAGCCACGACTTGCGGTGGAGCACCTGAAATCGGCTTCGAATAGAAGGATGGCGATGCCCGCACTTTTATGTAATCGCTTCGGCATGCCAGATCGCAGAGAAGAGGCCACGCGCTGCACAAATACTATCGCGTACGCTGGCCTATCAGTTTCCGACACAACGATCCATACTTACGGATCAGGGAAGCACACAATATTGAGCCAAGAAGCGAAGGGGATCCTATGCCCATCGAATCGCTGGGAGCGTTGGCTTTCGGACTGGTCGTCGGATGGGTCACCTATCGAACCTTGCGGCGTTCAGGCGAAACTGTGGCGCTATCAAACATTGCAACGGTCATCGGAGCCGTCGGAGGTGCCGCAGTCACTGCGCTGTTTGATACCAAGATTCTGTTTGCGTGGTACAGCATTGGCTTATTCATTGGTTTCGCTTTGTATTTGATTCTTGGCAACACCCTGTTCAGGAATGTCGGTTGGCTCGGTGACGGTAGCTGACACGCTCTCGCATTTGGAAAGTAAGCAGTAAGGCCCAGCACTTCGCATCCGGCGCCCCCCGGCGGTGAATCAATGCCCGATACGAGTTGGAAACTCTTCATCCGGTCAAGTGAAGGAGACGCGGAGAATTCCATTACGGCCTGGCAATGTGTAGATCCGCCCAGCAATACGGAGTGTAAATCAGTCCGAAGAGATTGCCGGCGGCCAAGTATTCCAACCGGACCGTCCGTAGCGCAGAGTCAACATTGTGGGAACCAGAGAGAAATAGCTCGAAGAAGCGCTCTGCGACATCCGATGCCATGGTTTGATGAACTTTGATCTCCGTGCCAATCACACCCGCAGCGCGCGCGGTTCCGACAAACGCGTCGAGATAGGACACGAGGGTATCGGGATAGATGGCCAGCGAATGGCAGGCATTGATGAAGACTAGCGGGCGAACATCCTTCCAGACTTGTTTGTTTTCTAGTTGCCACGAGGTGATCCAGCCGATGAATTCATCGGCAGTCAGCAGCTCGCGCATGCCGACAGCCAGCCAGGGATTGGGATCTGCCGCGTGTCGCCGCTCCCCATGGCAGTAGAAGTAGACGATAGGCAGGTCTTTGCCCAGCAGCGTGCGAATCGTCGCAAGATCCTTACCTTCCTGTAGCGTCGCATCGGGCAGAGCCTTCTTGAGCTGTGAACGCAACACCGCCACATGTGCGGCCAATTCGCCAGTGTCGACTCCGAACTGGGTTTGCGCCACGACAACTGCACTGTTGGGGGCGGCCTTGATCTCAATTACGGGCGAGTCGGTCGACGAGAGTTGCTCGATCGCATACCTGAATCCCCAAAACCCAAGGGGACATAGCACGTTCTTGACGTGCGGGCCGAATGGACATTCGGGTTTCAATGAATCAAATAGCGGACTCGAATCCTGCCACTTCTCCACCAGAGGACACAGCAACGGGCGCGAGGCGTCCGACAGCGGAATCCCGTACACGAGGCCCCAGGGCACCACGAATCCTGACGTGGTCGGCCGCAGGACCTGTACGACGTACTTGTCCGGAGAGCGCTGCAGCGGAGCGAACACAGCCAACTTCTGTGCTGGCAATTGTTTGAAAAGATCCCAGCCCAGCGGAGCGAGTAGACGTAAGTCTGCTTCAAGTTCGACGCGCTTGCGCTGCTTGCTCGTGGGAGCTCGTTCTGTCAGCGCAGCGCGTAACTTGCCGATGAGTGGACCGAGCGCTGATTCCTTAACTGAAAACGTGCCGGCCGCGGTGGTTCCCGTCGAGGGATCAGTTGAACGCAATACGACTTGATGCACTCCGTGATCGTTGAAGTTTGTCAGTACGCTTACGCGCGGTTTTTGCGGCAGGTGCTCGAAGCCAGTCAAAGTCTTGGTCAGTGTGTAGTCTGTCGAAATCTCGAATCCGCCGACCGAACCTACATCCGCCGTCAGTTGTTGTGATTGAACCAGCACGCTCTCGTAGTAATAGCCAATTCGGCAGTGCGCCTTGCCGATGGAGTGCGGTGGGGTCAATACGAAATGAAGATAGCGCCCCCCTCCGGATGCCATAGCAGCACTACCATTACCCGGTAAAAAGAAGCGCCCGTGTGCAACGTGCGGATCGGAGTATGACTCTCTGTGCTTAAGCACCAAGAAATCTGTGCTGCTCACCATGACGTCGAGCCACACATCCAGCGGAAGCTTGTCGTCTGGAAATCGCGTCGGCTTGGTCACATGAGTTGCCCGTGACAGTTTGCCAATGCTAAGTCTCAGAAGGATTGCCTGGTCGGGCGTGAGCGGTGCAGACGAATTGAGCCGCTGGCCGGAAACGCGGTCCAAAAGAGTTGCATTTGCGTAGCGCGCCTTGACGCGGCCCGCCCGGCTTCTTTCAGTGCCTTCCTCCTGCGGTGTATGCGTGGGCAACGCTCCCACAGCTGTTTCTGAGACTTCGAATTCTGAGGATCCGTTGCCTGTCGCACCCGAGGCGCGAGGAACTGACGAACCCGCTCGAGCTCGCGGGCCGCTCGCGCGCCGATCCCTCATCTTGTTGGCGCGACTTATGTCCGGCGGGCCGGCGCGCTCGGAGTCGTCAACGCGCGGAATGCCTGCGAAAGGACGTATCGGCCGGTGAACTCCGTTGCACATATCCGTCAGCCCACTATGGCTGGCGAGCTTATGCCTCGGCCTGTTGCTTGTGCAAACACGTGGTGGTGCGATGTGCTTCGCTAGGAACGCTGCAGCATGAAGGCACGTCCATCACGAAATGTGCTTCGCGACATCGACAATCGCCGGCGGCGGGATACTGGAATGCGCATATCGGTCCTGCGGCGTTGGTGCCGGATCCAGAATCTGAACGCTCGGCCCCCCCGTTTACAAATCAGATCGGGGGAAAAACGGGAAGATGATCAGCACCAGCGTGCTGTTGTAGATGCCTGTTTTGATTTGCGATTAGTAGAGATCGGTTCAATCACCGCCGGCGTGACTGGTTCGGCGCGCGTCAGGCCATGTCGTAGCGCTACGGCTGCGGGCAAGGCAGCCGCCGGAACCCCTCCGTCTTCGGAAACCACTGCTTAGACATGACCAACTCTCTGCCCTCTTACAATCTTCAAACAGCGGCACCGAGCGCGACAGTCGAAAAAGCTGCCTACCTTAGTAGAACGTGAATGCCTTACTGATGAACACGCTCGCGCCGAATTCTTCCTGCTTCTTCTCCTTCGCCGCCTCCGAATAGCCCAGCGCGAATCCCGCGATGAGCTCCTTGTCCTTGTTGGCGATGAAATAGAACGGCAGGCGCACTGCCCAGTTGGACTTCTCGAAATCGAACTCCACGCGCGGTGCAAGCGCGAACCTGCCGGCGCCGAACGCCGCTCGATTCTCAATAAAGGCAATCTCAGCCGGCTGCTTCTTGGGCGCGCCGATCGCGGCCTGCTTGCAGGATGTCGCGCCTGTCTCGGCGACTGGCATGCACAACTGCACCGGATCGGAGCCCTTGTAACTGTTCTCGTGCGAGTAACCGAAGATCCAGGCGCTCGATCGAAGCACATGCGTCAGTGCCACGGTGATTCCAGCACCCTTTTTGTCCGCTGCTTGTGCGGTTATGAGATCGTCCTCGAGCACATAGTCGAAGTGCTGAGTGTTGCCCTTGAGCGCTACCGTAAGCATGGTCAGCGGCTGGAACAGCTTGTCCGCTTGAGGCTTGAGCGCCTGATTGGCTTGGGCGAGCAGCCGCTCGCTCGGTTCGACCAGCTTGGCATCGTGCTTGATCTTTGCAAGGTCGTCGCACGCTTTGACGTCTCCAGGCGAAGAGTTCTCACATGCAGCACAGTCTTCGCGCAAGCTTTTCTCCAGCAATGCGCAGGCCGCAGCAGTGGAAGCGTTGGACCCGGTGCAGCCCTTCTTACTGCTTTCACGCAGCACTTCGCACATCGAAGGCTTTTGATCGGGGAAGCCGACGCACTTCGCACAGCTGGCTCGGCGTTCATTGATCTTCTTGATCAGTGCCGCCAGAGCATCGGGCTGGAACAGATCGACGTGGCACGGTTGGCTCGTAGCCGTGGTGACGTCGTCCCATGAATGGCCAGGGATGAGCAGCGGGATGTACTTGTCGCACACCTGATCGACGGCATTTACATCAGCCGTTCCCGCTCGCCTCCAGCGGGCGACACCGAACTCGAGCGTCGCTGAAGTTCCCGGTGTCAGTCCGGACAAGGTGCCCACATCCACACTGTCGGCCTTCTTGCGGTCGAAGGGCGCCGTCACCGTAAGCCCATAGCGACCTCTATAGGTTGGGTTCAGATTGAAGGCATGCGCCAGTCGCGCGGTTGCCTTGGCATCGGCATCGCCAACCTCCAGCACGATCCGGCTCTCCGATGCAGTACCGACCGACTTGCCATCCGGATCGTCCGCCGTTGCGGGATTCCCCTTGCTGGGGTCCGACTGCGCCAGGCCGGCTTGGCAGCACAGCGCCATCAATGCTGCGCAGAGCGCCGCATGCATCCTCATGTCTTCTTCTCCTCGACAACGGTCAATCTCACGACACCCTCGAAGCTGGACTTACCATCAGCGACGGTGGCGACAATCGGAGAAGCCGTAACGTTGGTCACACTGATAGTTGCAGTCCGCTTCCCTCCAGTCGGTGCGGGCACCCTTACCTCAACAAGTGCCTTCACCTTCCCCGGATTACGCGGCTGCGACTTCCCCGTCTTGTCGCCCCATGCCAGCGCGCAATCCTCCGGCTCCTGCAGCGTCACGCGCACATCCTCCGGGCTGTTGTCGTCCTTCGTGAAGGTCAGGATGACGCCCTCAACCTCCGCTCCCGTCACCACGGGCGCCTCTGCGGGGGCAATCGCATCCAGCTCGCGCAGTGCCGTGGATCCCTCGACACCCGTGGCAGCCGACGACGCGGCGACCGTTGTGAGCCCTGGCGCCGGACGCCGTCGCGTGATCGGCGCCGCACCTCGCGATTGCGCTCCGGACTTCTTCTTCACTGACGTGCGCTTCTTCGCCGGCCGAGATTTCTTCGGCGCACGGCCAGGCCTCATCGCACGCCTCGGCTTCGTCGCTGAGCCCGAGCGCACCCGCACCTTCGCCCGGGAGCGCTTCTTAGCTGACTTTCTCGTTACTTTCTTCTTGCGCCGCGCTCCCGATCGGCGACTCGCTGATGTGCTCTTGCGTACGGCCATCGCATGCTCCTTCTAGCTCACTATTGGCAATTCATCGGAGATTGAATGTGCAGTTACAAGCGTGCAATTGAAGATCACGACATGGCAGCACGCGCGCGAATGCGCTCGCCGCGGCGACGATCGTATGGTCGCGGCGGTACTAAGCGCGTGACTGCAAAACCCCAGACCTTGGGCATGACACGTTCTCGGTCAGCCTCATCCGTTTGTTCTCGCGCGCTGTGTACTTCGTTGTGTTTCCCGTCTAGCGCGCGTGTGGAATCTTGAGCTGGCAAACCACCCTTGTCCAGCAGGGTTTCGCGCAAGAAATTGCTTTCATCGAAACAGATGCTGACGAGCCCCCGCGACTCGTCGAACTCTTTTACACCCGGTGTCGCGGGATCTCATTTTGCAGAAACTCAAGGCCGCAGGAGACGTACGTATTAGCGCCGTGAGCATGGGCTGACGGTGCAGCAGCTCTGACCGATTGTGTTGAGCAACTCGCGAGTGACGCCATGGCGTGAAGTGCAACGACGTCGGATGTTCAAGCAGAGGGGTTGTTGTACATTTCAATTGAGTCTACACGCGGCTGATTGGCCGCTCCTCCCTCGCCTCCTCTCTGAAAGCAGCCGTTCAATTGTATTCAAGCTCCAAGCGACGCTGGGGCCGCGACGTTGCATTACTCCGATTACTTCTCGTCACACTGAACCCGTGTGACCTCCTGCTCGGCCACGTGCACTTGCCGGCGACACGGTGCGGCCGGCGGTTTGTCAACTCGCACGGATCGGTCCCCTGCTGCAACAAGAAAAGTGTTGCCAGCGCGCATACGTTCGTCATCGATGTACACAACAATTGGAGGCGGCGGTGACTCAATGATGATCTTGCCGCGCGCCTTCGGTTCCGGGTAGGCACTGGCGACGGACTTACCCAATATCTCCTCGCTCAGGAGCGACTCAAACCCTTCGTGGCGGGCATTCTTATTGACGGCATCCAGGTACTCCGCAACGACCGGAGCCGTCGCGCTCGCGATCTGATTGCTCGATACTGCTGGGTTCTTCATCATGAATGACGTCTTCCCACTCTCGAAATCGTGGCTGATATCCTGCTGAACAGACTTCGCGATGTAGACGCCGTTCTGCTGCTCCCAACCCGCAACTGCTGATTTCAGATCGGCGGCCGACACATCTGCACTGATCAGTCCTAACGTGCCCAGCAGCGTCGACGATAAAGAGAATGCCAAGGATTGCATCCGTCCTCCTCCTAGACTGTTTGATCCACGCGTTTCGCGACCAAGGTGATAAGCAATGCCACGCCCACCAGGAACAGGTAGAACTGCGCGCGCAGCGTGCTGACTAGACCGAATCCCTGTGGGTCGAACGTGCTCTGAGAAATCATGTCCAGCATGACGTGGTACGTCAGATAGCCACAGTAAAGACTTCCCGCACCCGCGCTGAGAGCGAAGACCCATAGCAACTTATCGACTGGGCGCATCAGCAGTGGACGCTCGAGGTGTTGAACAAAAAAGTACAGCGCACCGCCAATGAGCGTTACCGCGAGGGTTGTGAGCATCTCAGTCATCTGCCGTGTCGTCTCAATTGCATGAGTCGCCGGCTCGGCCAGCGTCATTTGCTCGCGGAATGGCTTGTCGAGCGGGCTCCAAAACCATGCTCCGCCGACTGCGAACAGCACGACCAATACCAACGCGATCTTCGCGGCATTGCGAGCAAGCATCGTCACAACTCCCGTGGCCCGCGCGGGCTCACATGACCATCCTCAGCACCACCGTCGACTGCTAACGGAAAGACCCCCAAGCTCCTCTCGCAGCGTCCCAACTGACGGCTAGGCCGGCTTTGCGAGCGCATCCTCCACTCCTCCTGCCCTATTGCGTACCGGTGTTGAGCTCGTCTCCGGCTTATGTCTTCCATCCAATAGATCGACCGCGTTGCGCAGCTCCGCAATGTGCTGCTTGCTCCATCTCCCCATGCGCCAATAGAGCGTGTGGCTGAAAAAGCCAAGCCAGTGCCACGTTCTGACTTTCACATCCCGGACACCCGCGCCGAAGATCCCTTTGAGAGGTCCTCCGACGATGTCACCCCAAATCACACACCAACACGGGAAGTAGAGATTCGTCCACTGAGTCGGTCCGAACACCGCCGCATGATGCGGCACCCGCGTGCGCTCGCCTGCGGGATACGTGAAGCCAGTGATGTCTCGATGATTCTTGCGTGTGCGCTCGAGTGTTGGCAGGCAGCTTGGGAACTCACGGTCGCTCACCCTGCGCTGCATGTCGCTTCGGCTTGCTGCAAGAAGTAGGTTGGCATGGGCGAGCGGACTGCCAAGTGTCACGAAGTCGCTCACGCGCCATGTCAGACCGTTTGTCCGGCAGCGCTCATCGAAGTAAGCACGTTGCGCGCGCTGGATTTCCTGGTCAGAAACCTTCGCATCCTGCTTTGCAACGCGAGCCTTCTCCACCTTGTCGGCGAGCTCTTCCAGCTGTGTCAGCGCGCTATCGGAAAATTCAACGTTGTCAGCCGGCCTCTCTGCGTTGAAGGCCGTCCACGCATGGGTGAGGATGTCATAACCAATAACCGAGCCAAGGCTGTGACCGACCACGATGATCCGTCCATAGCCATGATCGTGGAGCTCCTTCAACACTGACACACCGGCAGCGCGGATAGCGTGTCTGCACTGCACGTTGGGAGGTGCCACGTGCAGGTAACGCGCAGCGTCACCAACGATATTCGTCAGGATAGCGAGGGCCGCCGGCAATGCAACGCCGCTCGCTACGGCCCGCCACCACTTTGTGGCAAGCTGCTCGTCCGCGCTGAAGAACGTGTAGGCCATCCACACACCGACCGCGATAAGCACTATCAGGACCACATATGCGAGCCACAGATGCCTTGGCACACGCCATGGACGCAGCAGAAGCGTACGAGCCCATGCGATCACATGGCTGACCTTGGTTCCCTCCATCAAGTGCGCCCAGTAGAGCTCGAAAAAATCAGTGTAGAGCCCCGCCTTGTTCTCGGCAGTCGTCAAGCGGCGCAATTCGAAGTTCTCCGAGAGCGAGTACGGCTTGCTCCACATTTGAGCACCTGCCTTATGAGGTCTGTGCAGGTTCTCATCCTTGGACCAGACGGTCTCCGCGAACCTTCGAAGCGTCTCCATGGGCCGCTGTTCGCCAATTCCGTGAATGAGCAGGACTGCTTGCCGATTCCAGTCGACAGTTCGCTTCGCTTTGGTGTTCATGACTCACCTGCGCACTGGTCCATCGAGCAATCGATCCGCACGGTAACCCCGTCCGACACCAGACGCACGATGCCATTGAGCTCAGTGACGTACTCCGCGCGCGAGCTCATGTACTTCTCGGGCTCCGCCCCCTTCTTGCTATACGACCACATCCAGTGAGGCGCCGCGCTTTGCAGCGAAGGCCAGTACCGAGCGATCACGCTCGTATTCGGGTGGCCGTATTCGAGCCCGGCGCTGTACAGGACAATCTTGGGATTCAGGTGCCGAACCCAGGTCGAGCTGTTGCTGGACGCGCTGCGGGCACCATGATGAGACGCAGCAACGAACGTCACGTTCGAGAGCAGCTGACTGCTGTTGCGCAGTGCGGATTGTTCCGTGATACCCACGGCATCGCCTGCGAGCACCAACGTGTGGGCACCATACTTGATGGCGATCACGAGGCTGCGGGGATTCGTGCTCGGCTTGCTTCTGCCATCGATGACGTTCACGGTGACCATTTGCACGGCTGCGCCACCACATCGGAACTCAGGCCACGGAATACGTTTGTCGCTGATGTCCGGCGCCCATCCGGATCTGACCAGATTCTCCGGTACGGACCGAATCCATTGCGCAATTTCACCGCGATAGGTATCTGCGAGTCCGCCGTAGTAGACAGACTCCGGTGAGCGATTCTTCATGATGACCGGAATCAGACTCACGTGATCGGTATCGCTGTGGCTTAGCACGATCGTCGGGCGATCTGCCTTGACGACCTCAGCGAAGTACGCCTTCACCTGTTCAGCATCGAGCGTGTGCTCCTGCTTTCGCTGCGATCTGGCCTGACCACAGTCATACACAATCACGTCATCGCTCTTCGGGCACTCAATGAGGTGACAGCTCCCGGCGCCGACGTTCAGAGTGTGAACAACCAGGTCGGACGCCTTGGGAGCGACTGCAAACAATGAAGGCCGGATGCCAACACGCGCCGGCAGGGTTTTGATGTTGCTTTTCGCCGCGTTTTGGAGCTCCGCGAGCGATGGTCCCTCCATCGGCAGTTCTTCGTCGGGATCGTCGGGCTCCTCTTCAGGCTTCTTTTCCTGAATGGCGGGTGCCAATGTCGCCGCCTTTGCGGCGTCTCGCGACACGACGGATCTTGCTTCTCCAAGCACTGCCCAGCCGGCAAGCAGCACGCTATAGACGGCGAACACCAATGCCAGCACTGGCAACCACTTCGCCAGGCCGTCGCGCTCCCTCGTCTGCCGCTGCACACCGTCCTTCATTGCGCGGTAGCGCCGGAATGCGGTCAGATATCCGTGGAGTAGCCAAGCACAACCGAGCAGGAGACAGATGGCCGAGCACCCAAGCGCTGCCCAGGGATAGATGAGTGTGTCATCAGGCTCACTGACCGCGATGAGCCAGCCTGCCACACCGCCACTGCCGCTTGACACCACGACGCAGAGGGTCAGGAGGCGGTTCGCCCGACGCTCCCACTCCGCACGAGCCGCCCACACAGCCGCATTCTGATAGCTGGAATCGGAATGCACTGGCGCCTGCTGCTCCACATCCCTTTGCTCCGCCGGCGGCTGCGCAGTGCCTTCCTGCGCGACGGCGACCTGAACAGGCACCAAAGGCGGATTCGCTTTCAGAGTGGTCATATGCTGCGTGCGTGCAGTAGCCGAGTCGCGAGCTTCAGTAGCCTAGGTAACCGTCACGTCGTCAGCTATGGGTCATCGAACTTGAAGGGCACGTAATGATCCGGCACTCCGGTCCACAGCTGCCGTGCGATTTCGAGTGCGGCGGCGTTGGCCTGATGATGGGGTACATAGCTGGCGAGCTGGTCACTCGCCTTCGCATAGATCGTCCGCGCCGCCTCAGTCCGAAGCCACCTGGTGATATCGGCCTCACCGGCCTTCAGATATTCCTCATCCAGCCGCTGCGACGTTGATGTTGCTGCCAGGTCGGACCGAAACGTCCGGGGATACGGCTTGAAGCCCTGAAAGTTGGGGTTCGCTGGGTCCGTGAGTCGAGCGGAGTCGAGCGCGAGCCTCTCGATGGCTCGACCGTAGCCCGGATCCACCTGACCATAGACGGCGCGGGTGACCTTGGTCAGCGCCATCATCCCGGAGCACATCGCACACGGCTCGAGTGTCGTATAGATCGTGTACCCATCCAGGTACTTGAGAGCAGGCTGCGTGACCAGGAACGAGCGGATAAGTCGAACCTCACCGTGCTGTGAAGCGTCATCGGTCACTGCGTTGCAATTGCGCGCCCAGAAGACCACCTCGCCCGCCGGGTTGACCAACACGCTGCCGATGTTGTGGCCGCGCTCGGCGGGCGTGCCGAATTCCGCTTCGGTCTGCCAGTCCTTGTAGACGATGGCGTAGGCAAGCAGGGAATAGATCTCATCGCGTTCGCGTTGACAGCCAGCATCCGGGCATGGCTGCACCTCGATGTCGGCTCGAACGATGCCATGCTGCTCGCGATGGACGGGACTCTGCAAACAACCGCATAGCAGCGCCAACAATACGAGTGCCGCGCTGCGGCGCACCGCCGCCAACAGCCCCAGGAACTGTGCAGTTTTCACGAGAGCCCTCTCCCTTCGCCCATCGTGTGAGGAGATGCGTGAAGCCGCGATGACTGGTGAGTACGCGTCAGACTCGGCCGCTAGCCGTTCGGCCGAAGGTCCGTTCGGGTTCAAGCCAACTCGCGCTTTAGCTCGCGCCTCTCCGTGATCTCCAACAAATCTCTGTTGTTATCGCGTGATGTACCTCACGCGTCCGCGCCACGCCGACTCTGCGCTGACCAGTGTGCAAAGGCAAGGTGTTGACGAAGTCAACGCGTGGCAGTATCGACAACACTCTCCAGTCAGTGTCGACTTCTTTGACACCGGGCCTTCAAACGAAACGCCAACTGCGATCTCCGTAGCTGTAAGCGTCGCATCGCAGCGCTCATCGCGAACGTTTGCTCGTGCACCGCGGGATGACTGAGGAGATATGGCTGCGCTACGCTAGAAATGCAGCGGCGCTACATGCTTCAAGGAATTGAACATGGCGACAAAGAAGAAGAGCCCGGTCGATCCGTTGGTCGGCCCCCGGTACGTTCTCGATGGACGTGTCGTGACGATGAACGGAGCGTTTCGTGTCATCGACAAGGGGCGCATATACGTAGCGGATTGCGTCATTCGCGCCGTTCGCGAATCAGCTGCCGCGCCGCCAGCGGGGTTCGCGGACGCTCCCGTCGTCACGACGGGCGGGACGATCTTTCCTGGACTCATCGAGCTGCACAATCACCTGAGCTACAACGCACTGCAGCTGTGGCAAGTGCCGCGTCTCTTCGCGCACCGGGGACAGTGGTCTGACCACCCTGACAAGCGGCGCTTGATCAGCCAGCCGATGTCGGTGCTCGCCGGGATTGGTGGAACAATCGAGGCCCTGGTCCGGTATGTCGAAGCCAAATGCCTGGTGGCGGGCGTCACGACCTCGCAAGGGCTGACGCTGGTCGCCGCGCCGGGGATCGAGCATCGATATCGCGGCATCGTGCGCAATGTCGAAGCCACCGACGACGATACGTTGCCGGAGGCGCTCACGCGCATCGCCGATGTCGGCAACGCGACCAGCTTTGCGAAGAGACTGAAGCAGGCCGACAAGGCATCACTCCTGCTGCACCTTGCCGAGGGTATTGGTCAGTCCGCCCGCAAGCATTTCCTGAGCCTGAAGCTGCCGAACGGCAAATTTGCAATCTCTCCGGCATTCCTGGGGATCCATGCGGCTGGTCTCTTTGCCGAAGACCTGCAGGTACTGGCAGAGAATGGCGGCAGCATCGTTTGGTCGCCATTGAGCAACTTGCTGCTGTATGGGGGCACCGCCGACGTCAAGAGTGCGAAGGCCGCCGGCGTGCGCATGTCCATCGGCTCGGACTGGTCACCTTCTGGCAGCAAGAATCTGCTTTCCGAGCTCAAGGTCGCACGCGCCTGGAGCGAGCGACAAGGAGACCTCTTTACGAATCGTGAACTCGTGGCCATGGCCACGATCAACCCGGCACGAATGCTCAAGTGGGATGCGGCGCTGGGCTCGATCGAATCCGACAAGCGCGCGGACTTTGTGGTCATCAAGGGCAAGACCGGAGATCCGTACGACAAGCTTCTCAAGGCACTCGAGGACGACATCGTGCTCGTCACTGTCAACGGCACGCCGCGCTTCGGCACCAGCGCGATGATGGACAAGGCCATCAGCGCGCTATTTCCCGCGACGCCGCCCGCACTTGAACCCCGCTCGCTCGACGGGCACAAGACGACGTTCAATTTTGTACAGGACAGCGCAGATCCGCTCGTCGCTCCGGTGTCTCTTGCGGTCGCAGAGAAGCGTCTGTCGGACGCGTTGCGCGATCTACCGGAGCTCGCGTCGGGCCTTGCGGATCCCGTACTCGCTGCCTCACTTCTCGGCATCACCGGCGCCACGGACAGCGCCGCACCGACCCGCCGCTGGACACTCGAGCTGGATAACGAGCCCCATGGGGGCAGCGCGTTGGGCGGGTCGACTCTTCGCCCGCTTGCGCCTGCGGAGCTGCGGCCGAGAGGCGGGCTCTTCGGAGCGGATGCACTCGCGCTCAACGGTTCTCTGGCTGCCAACCTGGTCACGATGAAGCTCGATGCCCTGACGATCATCGAAGACAGTGACTACTTCGAGCGTCTGGCGAGTCAGATCAATCTCCCGCAGGGTTTCGCAGCATCCATTGCACGTCTTCATGGGCAACCGGCGCCTGCCGTACCAAGCGGCAAGATCGTCAACCTGCCGGTCTCGGACTCACCGGTGCAGGTCGAGGCTTCGCTGCCTCGATCGCTGGCTGAGCTGCGCGCCCTGCCGGATGGGCTCAAGCCTGCGGATCGTGTGCAGCTCGTTCGCCAGCTGCGCCTGGTGCTCGAAGAGTTCTACGTTCACCTGCCGCTCAAGCGCGCAGCTCATGCTGTCGACCCGCTACAGCGATTGAGGTTGCTGCAGTACGCGCTCGAGCAAGGCGACGGTGCGCCCGAACTCAAGGACCTCCTCTTTCACCAACGGATCGTCGAAATCTTCACGGACTTGCGTGATCTGCACACTGTCTACATTCTGCCGCCGCCGTACAGCGACCTGACAGCGTTCCTGCCATTCCTCCTCGAGCGCTGCTTCGATCCCGCCGTCGCACCAGGTAGCCCACGACGACCCGTCTATTTGGTGACGAGAGTTGCAGACTCACTCAAGCATCCGACATTCGTACCCGGTGTCGAGATCCTCTACTGGAACGGCATGCCGATCGGCAATGCGATCGAACAGAACGCCGACCGACAGGCGGGCAGCAATCTCGCGGCTCGCTTCGCGCGCGGCCTCGCCGGCATGACCATTCGACCCCTTGCTCGGGTCCTGCCACCTGATGACGAATGGGTGCTGATGACTTATCGCGCACGCGACGGCCGGGTGCTGGAAATCCGCTTGCCGTGGCAGATCAGCTCTCCAAGCGGCACTGTCAGCTTCGACCTGCCACCGCTGTCAGCGCAGGCGGTACGCGCCAGCCTCCGAGCACACTTGCCCGGCAAGCGCCGCAAGCGCCGCACTAAGAGCCTGCCGAACGTGGGTGCGCTTGCAGCTTACGGACTCGACGTGCAGATGGAGGCGGTCAACCGAGCCAGGCGCGACCTGTATGCACCAGCTGCTCCGAAGCGACGCGCCAGAGTTTCCACGCGGCGCTTCGTCGCCGGAACGGAGATCGCCACGCGGGTTCCGAACGTCCTGCGCGCTCGTGTGGTCAAGGCGCGGAACAAGCTGTTTGGATACATACGCATCTTCACTTTCTCCGTTCCTGATGCGGACGCATTCGTTGCGGAAGTAGTGCGCGTGGTGGGGCAGCTCCCGAATGGAGGGCTGATACTCGATGTCCGCAGCAATGGAGGTGGTCTGATCTGGGCCGCCGAGCAACTGCTGCAGCTGTTCACCGACCGACGGATTGAACCCGAGCGTGCGCAGTTCATCAACTCGACACGTGCACTCGATCTCGTGCGTCGCAATGCGCCCTCGCCGATCTCGGCGACATTGAATCTCAAGCCGTGGATCGATTCGATGTCAGTTGGCGTGGTCACGGCAGCGGTACATTCGGAGGGGTTTCCAATCACGCCGCCCGAGCGAGCCAATGCGGTCGGGCGCAGGTACTCGGGGCCGGTGGTGCTCATCACCGATGCTCTCGCCTTTAGCGCAACGGACATGTTTGCCGCGGGCTTCCGCGATCATGAGATCGGACCGATCCTGGGCGTGGATGAAAACACCGGGGCTGGCGGCGCGAACGTATGGCCCTATTCGCTTCTGACCGACCTGCTCGCAGACAAGGAACCCACACTCGAACTTCTGCCCGGAGGCTGTGACCTGCGAATCGCCATGCGCCGTACGCTCAGGGCCGGAGCGAGCGCCGGCATGCCTTTGGAAGACCTCGGAGTCATGCCAGACGAGCGTCACTATTTGACCCGCGAAGATGTGCTCGGCCGCAACGACGATCTCATCGAACATGCCGCTCGGCTGCTGACCAAGGCACAGCAACTGAAATCCAAATCGCACGCCTAGCACTGCAGGTGTACCCAATCAAGGAGAGCCACCATGCCCCAAAGGCGCACACGATCTTCCCCGTACGAGATGTATCTCGCTGCTGAGGGTGCACACGCGACCCTCGCGCGCGCAGTGAAGCGCTCGGCATTCAAGATCCAAGTACGTTTCATTGGCGGGTTGACCGATCGCCAGAAGAACGCGTTCAAGCGAGCCGCCAATCGCTGGTCCCGGGTCATCATCGGCGACTTACCGAGTGTGGAAGTCGACGGCGAAACGATCGATGACGTGCTCATCTTGGCTGAGGGTGCTGACATCGACGGGCCGGGTGAGGTGCTCGGCCAGGCAGGGCCCAGTTTTCTGCGGCCACGCTCGGCAGGCAGCGCCGCATTTCTGCCTGCCAAGGGCGAAATGTCATTCGACAAGGCGGATCTTCGAGCGATGGAGCGCGAGGGCACGCTCGGAGACGTCATCACGCACGAGATGGGACACGTTCTCGGCATCGGAACAGTCTGGACGGAAAAGAAGCTATTACGGGGCGAAGGCGGTCGCAACCCGACGTTCACGGGAGCGAACGCGATGCGCGAGTACCGTCGGCTGCGAGGTAGTGGTCCCTTGAAACCTGTTCCAGTGGAAGCAACCGGTGGTTCAGGAACACGCGATTCGCATTGGCGGGAGTCGATCTTCGCCAACGAGCTGATGTCTGGTTTTGTGGAGAGCTCCGGTAATCCGTTGAGTCGGCTGACCGTCGCGAGCCTCAAAGACATGGGCTACCGCGTCAATCTCGAGGCTGCCGAGCGCTACGCCCTGCCTGATCTGCTCGCAATGGCTGAAAGCGGTGACCTGGTCCCGCACCGTGCGCCGATCGATCGCGGCCGTATGCTGCCGATCATTCCAACCGTCCTGCCCGCTTCGTCTCTTCGTTGATTCAAACCAGGAGAACGAACATGGAATGGGATCCCGGCCCGCCCAACAGCATCAAGACAATCTTTGAGCAGGCGCCGATCACGGCTTACGAGGCGATGCCAACGCGCTTTCGTCTGGTGTGGGGACCCATCTATTACCGCGGACGCACCGACGGTACGGCGCGCGTCATTGTTGTCGGTCAGGACCCCGCGGCCGATGAGAACATCGCCAGGCGCACGCTGGTTGGCACGGCCGGCCAGCGCCTGCAAGGCTATCTGCGCAAACTCGGACTGACACGGTCCTATGTCATCGTGAACTCGGTTCTCTACAGCATCTTCGGCCAATTCGACACGCAGATGAAGAATTTTGTCGATCAGGCCGCAGTGACAACCTGGCGCAACCAGCTCTTTGACGCCCTCGCGGGCCCCACCATAGAAGGGATCCTGGCCTTCGGAAACGCGGCGAAGCATGTCGTCGCCAAGTGGCCAGGCTCGACAGCCTTCAGAACACAGGGACGGGTCTTCGAGCTCATGCATCCCACCGCTCAACCGGCCTCTGCAGTCCGTACGAACTGGAGCGGTAAACTCAACGCCATCGCGGCCAAGGTCGCTGCAGATGCAGATGGCCAGCGGGATTTGAGCGCCTACAGCGGCGCGACTTTCAAGCAAGCTGACCTAGAAAGGATCCCCATGCGAGACCTGCCGTTCGGAGTGCCTCGCTGGATGGGCGACGGCGACATGGCGCGGCGAATTCCCAAGACCGGCACGCTGCCGCTTTTGGCAAAGACGGGAACCAGCATTGCTGTAACACCGACTGACACCCTCGGCTAGCGCACAGCTGCTGGGCCATCGCCGCGCCAAGTGCTGAACGATCGGAGCCAATCGCAAGAGAGTACTTGCGGCCAGATCTCGCAGGAGGCCGCCGATGCATGGCTGCGCCACGTCGGGTTCGATCACATTGCCTGCCAGCTCCCTCCTCGTTCTCGATCAGCTGAAACCTGCGCGCACCTCGCGATCGGAAGGACGTTCATATCTCGCTGCTGAGGCGGGTTTCTTGCTTCCGTAAACCGCCATACACTTCGCACGATCGTCTGCTCGCGCGACGACTGTTGAGCGCATCACCCACAGTCTCCTGAACTTACGCCGAGGGCTGCCCTTGTACTCGCTCGAGTATCTGATCGAAAAGTATGAGCAGGCCCTCCTGGATCTTGCTGCCGGCGAGGGAGACGCGCGCTCTCGACTCACAGAGGCATACCGGCGTTTTTGGACGATTCCGCTAACTGACTATCCGGAGCAGCTACGCAAGGAGCGACAGGAAATTGATCGCTTACTGACCCGTCTTCCAGCGCGACCAGGCTACGTGATACACGACAATCTTCGTAAGATGAAGAACAAGACAGCGGCGCAAATCTGCGCTCACATCTGGAGCATCTGCTTCATGCTGATCGAGTTGAAGCAGAAGAGATCCCAGGGGAAGCCGCGACAAGACTGAACGAAACAGTGTAGCGTTCCCGCGCGAGGTGAAGCATGTGGCAGAAACTTTCAGCGGACCGCCGGCAGCGCTTCAGCAGTTCGAGGCAGGTCATGGCAAGACAGAGACAGCTCGAACGGGCACTCTCCAAGCTATGCCTGACCATTTCCAGGGAGACCGGAAACAGGAGCGTGAGCGGACTGGAACGCGCTCGTGCGCTACGAAGTGCACCCGCCCAAGGCGGGAAGAGTCACTATGAATGCATCAACCAGCTGATTCACTATTGGTACTGCTGTGCGGCGGCACGCCATCTGCTGAAGTTGGGCTTCAGGCGCCTGGAGATACGCCCCACGGGACATGACAATGCCAACGATCTGGCAGACGACGAGGCGGATGGCGGGCCCTACGACATCAGGGCCGTTCATGACCGACTTGGCACGATCGTAGGTGAAGTGTTCTGTGTGTCCGACAGACTATGGTGGCAGAAGATGAAAAAGACCCGCGCGAAGCTCGAGAAATCGAAGGCCGCTGTGCGGGCAGTTTTCTACAACGAGGAATCGAAACCTAGTTGGCGGCCGACGTTGAGGGGCCTGGTCGCATTCGGTGTGCGAGCCGCCTCATCGCAAGTCGTTGAGATCGCGTGCACGGCGGACCTGTGGCACAGGGTAGCGGGCAGCGAGCCCAACAACGCGGCGCGACGCTGAGTTCGTCCTGCCCGAGAACGCATCGAGCGCTCAAGCAGCAGGCTCTCAGCAGAAGCGGCGGAGATACATGTCGGCGCTCTGTACCAATTCCCGTGCCCTCTCGCCAGGTACGCAGCGCAGATGCTCCCAGGCGATACAGAATAGTGCGCAGCTGAATGCGAGGTGTGCGTTTTCGGACCAGTCTTCGGGAAGGTCGAAACGGACCTGACCGCCGTGTGCAAAGCCCTTCGGAAGCTGCTCCTGAACGAGGTTCCAGATCTTCCCGTCAGACAAGCCGGCAGCTTCCTCGAGTGCGCTAATCGTCTTGCGAATTAGCGGTGTCCACGCTGCGGCTTGCGTGTGATCGGGGCATGCGCTGACCTCGGCCTCGACACGGGCCATCGCGAAGAACTGATTGAGTGTGTTCTCGAATGCCTGGTACACCGGCGTACCAGCCATGCGGACTGCCCGCTCCTTCAGCGCGCTCATGTATTCGTCACCGGATCGCAAGTGCCAGTAGAGATGCGCGTCCGCGCTGCCGATGACATTGGAGTCACTGAGCGGTGTGTGGCGCAAGACATCGCTCATGGCTGCAGGCGCACGCTTACGACCCCTCGATTCCTCGGCGAGGCGACTCAAAGTCGTCAGGCCAGGTAGCAGTTGCTCTCGCGAGATGCCGGAGCGCGGGTCTTCGAATATCAGACCTGGGTGTTGCCTGAAGTGGATCCGATCGATAGTCACGGCCTGCAGGTGGCGCGCGCGATAGCCGGCAATGAAGACACCTTGCTGACGCCGAATACGATCGTCGCTGTCTGGCAGATCAGGCCGGATGACATGCAACGATCCCGGCCGAACGCCGACCCACTGCGACAGACGACTGGCCTTTGTGCTTTCTAGCTGTGCGTGCCGCTGGTCAGGACCGGCAATGTAGTAGATGACCCCAATCGGCGGCTCGGCAGCATCGAGGCACGCCGCGCTTTGAGTAGCGAAAAACGCGGCCACGCGCAAGGATTCGGTGAAGTCCAGCAGCGACGTCGGAAACCCGAAGTGTTGCGCTACGGCGAGCAAACAATCTTCATCGATCTGCTTATCGAACAATTCGGTTGAATGTTGCCTGACCACAGAAATGAAATCCGAGGTCTGCTCGATGCGCTCCAGCAGCTGGGCTACATCCAGTATGCCGTCCGTATTGGGCCGCAGCAGGGTCGACTCGAGACCCCACTCGGCCCGGAATTGACCTCTGAAGATCGTTCCCGTGGCAAGCGCCTTCTCCATGCTCCAAATCGCACTGTAGATGTCCGGAAATATCCCGGCGACTACAGCGTCCCTGTGTTCTTCGATGTACTTCACGGCTGCGATGCCGAAGTCGTACTGCTCAGGCGTGAGTCGCTCGCGCAGGTGATCGAGCAACCCAAGTTCGGGCTGTGCTCGAAGCACTGTCTGGAGATCCATCCAAGAGAGTGGGCCCTGGGCATTGAGGAATTCACTGTCAAATCGGCTTCGTTGTGAGACCGGTTGAGCATCGCGCGCGTGAAGCAGGCAGAGGTCCCGCATGGAAATGCCCGTGGCGTCTATCTGAGCCCCGCGGCGGCCGAGTGGCTCGCAATTCAATGGCAGTTGAGCAGCGCGGGAAGTCAGTCTGCCGATGTCAGCATCCGTGAGGCGGAATACTCCGGCCCGGTCGTAACGATGAGCGCGAACCAGAGTCGGGATCAGCAGGTAAATGCACGCGAGCGTGCTCGGGTCCTTGACGGGCTTCAACGTAACCTGCCGGAAGACCGTTTACCTCAGCGGAGGTCGCGTGCTCGCAATAATCAGGCCAATGGTGAGCCAGACTCTGGATCAATCTAGACTCCGAGCATCCGATCAACAAGACAGAGCGCGACTGTGTGAGCGCCCGCGCCAGCACGTGTCCTTCTTCAGGCGTGAGCAGATCGCTTTCGATCTCGAACACTCTTGCAGGCTGCGGCAGGAAGTCGGCGAGCGCGCTAGCCAGGGACTGTGGATTGACGCTCGATCCGTAAGGCACGTAGGTGGCGTGATAGTGTGGCCCGAGAATGAGAAGGGTATCCAGTTCCATTGCTTACGATACTCCAGTGCTGACTGACGCGGCTGCGTGGAGTTCCTCGTAGATGAGGCACGGCAGCAGCTCAACATCACCTTTTCACAAGTAGCGCTTGAAATTCAGCGGCATTCCTGCAGCCGGGATGTCCGTCGCGCACAGAGATGTCGCTAAAGACAGCGCCTGCAAGTTGTACTCCACAAACGCCTGCGTCGCCCCCTACATGAGCAGCATCGCCTTACTTGTAAGTGCGCCGCGCTTGCTCGCAGCGCTAGCGGTCTCTTGTAGCTGGATGCGAGCCATTTTCTTTTTCCGCAGCGGCGCGTAAGGATACTCCAGCTGGCGCGCCCGCGGAGGCCGTCCTACGCAATCAGCGCAGCACATTCCCCGTCGCGTCGAATATCTTCACTGTGCCGATATCGAGCTCGCGAAGTCCGGCTTCGATTTTCGACAGATCGCCCGCAACTACCCAGGTGATGGGCTCATCTGCCAACAAGGTGTGAGCAGCTGCCTGCACATCCGCGAGGCCAACCTGTTGCAGGCTGCGCATGTAAGTCTCCCAATGATCGTCGGGCAATGAATAGAGAGCGATCGGTGCCAGCACAGCCGCCAGGTAACGTCGGTTGCCCGACCAATCGGCGGTGAGCTGACGTGCACGCTCATCCGTTACCGTTGAGAGCTCCTGCGCCGTCACCGGCCGTTCTAGCAAGATCTCCTTCAGCTCGCGGCGCATCTCCAGGATGGATTCCTTGGTTTTGTCCGTTTGCACTGCCGCGGAGGCGATGAAGGCACGCACTCCCAGTCGGGACGCAAACTCGGTGTGCGCGCCGTAACTCCAATGCTTGTCCTCGCGTAGATTCAGGTTCAACCGCGACATGAACTGTCCGCCCAGCACGCGATTGAAAAGCTCCATCGGCACTTCCTTCTCCGCCGCGTAAGCCGCACACCGACCTCATCAAAGCGCTGCACTGTTCACTCAGCTTCTAAGCGCAGCGAGCATGACTCACAGCGGAGAACCCTGACGCGTGCTTAAGCACGTCGTGCAAGTCGATCATTTCAAGTGCCGATCCTTCAGGCGAGCAATTCAACGTTAAGCCTGTCTGGCAGCTCTACTGCGTTCACCCGTGGACAACGGAATCAATTGACTGAACCTTTCACCGGATCGCCAATATCTCTCACTCATTGTCAAAGCAGCAAAGCATCACCAACCCCCTTTAGCGTCCGATAGCCTTGCTGATCAGCTGCGCGATTTGATGATGACCACCTTGCTTGGCAACAAGCGCTGGGCTTTCGCACAATTCGTTCTCAGCTGCAGGATCAGCTCCCAGCTCGAGCAGTCTCTTGGCGGCTTCGGCCATTCCCGTCATGGCCGCATAGTGTAGAGGTGTATTTCCTAAGTCACCTTTGAGATTGATCGTGGCTCCATGTTCAACCAACGCTACGATGTCTTCCACCGTCCCGCGCCTGGCTGCAATATGCAGTGGTGTGTCATCCACAGCGCCCTGCTGGTCGGCTGAAACCAAGTCAACTCCCAGAAAGTCTGGATGCGATCGGTATTTATCGAGCACATCAGTAAGTGTAGTCATGGTCAGTGGCACTTCGTCGGGTCGCTCGGCCGGCTGACTAGCCCATGCACGATTGGTGTGCTCGACTTGACCCAAACGCTCGGCCTCCTGCCGGGCCTGATCCTCGCGGAACGATTTCAGCGTTTGAAATCACTCGGCCATCTCACTTGGTTGAGCAAACGGCAAACTCCGAGGACGTGACGAATCCTTGTTTCATATTTGCAGTGCCGTCCGCCCGCAGTCGGTGTCGAGTGCCCGCGAGACCTGTGCGAATGGGCAGCGCGAAAATATCGACCGAATACGTTATCGACTTGTGGGCTTGAACCACATCGGTCTTGGGAATTTTGGTCGGGATCTCTTGCGGCGGAGTGTCGAGGCTTGCCCAGGTCTCAATCCACTTGCCATTCTGATAGGACTCGATCGCGACGTGGACAGAGAGCGCCTGATCGCCGTGGTTTTGCACGGCTGCTTTCAACATGTCCCTTGCAGTACATGGCTTCAGGCCACTGATCTCGATCGGCGGCTCCGCAGCTTCAATTGGGCTGCATGCGACCAAGAAACCTGTCGCGAGGAGGTACAAACCTTCTCCGAAGCTCTTCTGCACATTCATCCGTGTCTCCCTGGAAAGTCAGGGCTTTGAGGTCTTCCCTGACTACTGTCTCAGCAAACGTTAGGAAGCGATCGCTTTGAAGTCAATCAGGGAAAACGAGCAGAGCTCGTGCACGCGCAATTGCGCGACTCGACCCTCGACGCGATGTTCACTACTCACACTGACGGATCAGGGAGTCAGCGAACAGGCGGCTAGAAGCGGACGTTGACGCCCTCTACGACAATCGGTTGCGTGGGATTTTCAGCGCGCGCATGTTCACAATCGCCTGAACTATGAGTGCGAGCCCGACTATGCCGAACACAATGCCAAGCCACGAAGCTTCCATCTCCCCCAGACGCTCGATGACACGAGCAGCAGCTCCATGCCGGCCCTGATACCCAGGGATTGGCTGATCGGAGGCCTTAGTCGCGAAATATGCATCCCAACCTGCGACGAAATTGAGGATGGCAAACAGAATCAGTCCAGCGGAGCCACCAAAGAGCTGCGCGGCAATACCAAAGAGCTGGCTAGGACGCGACGATAGTTTGGACAGCAGTCCGCTCATGACGAGCGAAACAATCACAGCTGCTATGCACCAGCCACGAACCACATCAAGCTGCTCGAGAGTCATCTTTCGAAACCTGGAAATGTCCCACTATCGTCCTCGGGACCTCGATTCTCCGTCGTGAGACGCCCGCGTACGAGTGCATGCATCACACGCGAAAGGCAGTCGCAGATACGACGAGCAGAATGACTGGCCGGCCGGACGCTCACTCGGCTCGTTCGCGGATTTAGCCGTCACCGGAGCGTGCGAGTCTGCCGCTACCTGTGACACGACTAGCTGGGCCGTGCGGCAGGCGAAGAATACGACGATCAATTTCGTGAACGAAGTGCATATACTTGGCCCTGAGCCACTCACATAAGACGCCGGCCGGTCGCGATCCGACCCGGTACATGGCCAGAGTATCTACGGCTCGCACGGAGATTCGCATACGCGTACGCGGAACAGTCCTACTGGTCTTTTGCGCGATCAGCACCAACGCATTGGCTGGCGCCGCAGTCTGCACGATCAAAATCGAAGACGCTGGAGGTGCTGACTACAGCGTTGCCGCCAAGTTCGACGCCGCACCCAGTTCAGGCCAGCGCAAGTCCTTCAAGACGCCCGGCGCAAACTACAGCTGCACGCTCGTCTTCTTCGGTTTGGGGAAGGGAACCAGCCTGGCTTGCGCCTTCGATGGGGACATGCAGGAGACCTACTTTCAGTCCGATCGCTCCACACAGCAGGATCCGCGATCGGACAACTACCTGACATTCCGCCACCGTGGTTCGCACTTCGTCATAAGCTCGAAGTGCGAGCGCACATCTTAAGACTGGCTAGCGTGCTCAGTCAGCGCCACGATCATATTACTCAGCGATGAGATTCTGTCGGCAAGCATCACCGAAAGCATTGAGGCACGGCCTCGCGTAGCGGCCTCACCACCAGAGGCTGCTACGTAGAGTTCTTCCCGCGAGCTCTTCGAGGCAACTAGACGCCTATGCGCATTGCTCACTTCCTGGCAGCTCGCAGATTCACCCTATCGAGCGCGTCAACTACCTCGTCCATGAGGTCTCGCGCAACATCGATCGCGTCTGGATATGAGGGCCGCCTCGGATCCGCGTCGAGCTGATCGTCATACATGAGAACAAATCGAGTGCAATCGAGCACCGCACAAGCACGCAGGAGCTTCGTATGCACCATTGCTGCTACCTTCTCCATGATTGCAACTGGAGGATCCGTGACAGACCTGGATGCTGCCGCAGAGTTGCGGTCCGATTCGTGCCGCAAACGATGGCGGGGTCCACTATTTCGTGAAGGACGGGTTCCCCGCGTAGACTTACGCTTAGCCATGGTTGACCTCTTGTCAGGTTGGCTGTGGTTAGGCGCTCGCTGGTGTTAGCGCACCGGCGGGCGCCGCATCTATCAAGACTTTCGAGCTGTGCTTTCCTCCTCCGTTGAATTGAATAAAGCGGCGCTCAACTTGCAAGAACCACGGACTACTATCCGACAATCATCACCGGAGACAAGCTGAGTTTCTGTGCGTTCGTCTAGAATCTAATGGCGGTCGACGATATTTCAGTCCCAGCTGCGCTTGCACGGCTGGTATCCGCACACCGCTCGCTGCTGGCCCTGATGGAGTCCGGCTGAGGGACTCCCATAGTTCAGAGAATACCGAGCAATTGGACCAATTCTCGCCCTGGTGTTATCGGAATACCCCCTCAAAAACCCCGACGATGCTCCCACTGAGAATGCCGACTCAGAACGTTCGGGACGTATAGGTCGCAGGTTCAAATCCTGTCACCCCGACCAATGAATTTCCTGAAGTTTATCGATCACGACACACGCAAATCGGCCTTCCGGTGTCAGCTCCAAATCCTCACGGTGTCAGAAACGGTGTCACCTTTTTTCGAACTCTTTAGCTTATAAATCGAACGTTCTTCTTGCATCGCGCGCGGCGTCGCGCGCCGATTTCGCGCAAAGCTGCGCCGCTATGCTGCTCATGGGGCCGCGTTGCTGCAGTCTCCTTTGAACGCCGGCGAGCAGCGGCAGCAACTCACTCGGCAAGCGATACGCGACCAAGCTCTGCGGCCGATGCCGACGCCGTTCCAGATGAGACCCTGCCTGCTGTGCTCCGAGCCTACGGAGGGACGCACACGCGTTTGAAGCGAGAGTCAGGAGGTTGGCGGGCGGGTTCCTCGCAGCGCACGAGCGACCATGACGTCTGATCAAGGAAGGCTATCTACTCGTTCAGGCCGCTTGCGAACCAGAGCAGCTGTCGACGGAATTCTTCTGCGTTTGCGGTACCCGCCTCCGCGATCATAGCGGTCGATCGATCTGGGTCGGTTTCGGGCTCGATGATGCTCAGCATTCGAGCGCGCAGCGTGTCCGGCTCAGCGCTGGTTGCGCGAAGTAAGGCCGCAGTGTCGCGACCGAGAATGCGCGCTCCTGCCCTTGACCAATCAAACTCCGCCAGCTCGAGCACATCCAGGTGCTCTGAAAAGAGACGTTCTTCGTTGCCTGCATCCAGATAGTTCGCAAGCACTGCGCTGATGTCGTAGGCGTCACGTCCAGGTTCAGAGGCGTGGCGCTCAGCCCAGGCGAAGATCTTGAGAACGATCAGGCCTGCAAGCGAGACGACCAGCGTGCGTAGATCGAGTGGGAGCTTCACCTCAACCGAACCTGCAAGCGCCTCCTTGAAGCCGACCACATTCATGCGCTCTGCGCCATCCGGAGGCCAGGCGATGATGCCGGCTTCATCTTCGATACCACCGATGGGCACGATGTCGATGGCGCGGCCATTTCGGTGGATGAGTTTGTGCTGCGCCTTCGCGTGCGGCTTGAAGGCACCACTGTCGATCAGGGACGCGCGCAGTGAGGTAAACTCCGGCCACTGCGTAATGGTGAGCGCGACATCGGTGTCGGTCGTCGCGCGACGCAACGCAATGTTGTGTGCGTAACCCAAGTGAATGTCGCGAGCCAGGGCGCCGACGATCACCCACTGAACGTTCGGAGCGCTCCCCCGCAGATCGCCGATGAGTTCGGCGAGCCACTGAAGATCAGCCCTGGCGCTCAGGTCCAGCGATGAACTCGTCATAGATCAGCTGCGCCGCTTCCAGGCAGCGTGCGTCGTTGGTTCGGACCAGGTCTGCGTAGATGAGCGGAATGGGCGCAACCGTCGCATTGGGATCGAAGTTCCAGAAGCGTCTCAGGATCTCAACGTTCGCTTCAGGATCTGCCTTGAGCTTGAACTCTGCGATCAGGCGTAGATCGACCTTCGTTCCATAGAACGTGGCAGTGCCTGGTTGGAGATGACCAGTCAGTTTGGCCGCAGCGATTTCTCCCGCGATGGTGAGGCCATACTTCTGCGGATCGAAGGTTTGCCACCAGTCAGTCTTATCCGTTTTGAACCTGGCAATGACGAGCTTCGGTCTGAGGACGCGGATATACGCTTCAGCCCACTGACGAAGCAAACGTCCGACGCCCAACAATCGTCGTTTGCCGGCGAGCTCGGCAACAAAACCAAGGTGCTCGAGCTCTGGCAGCACCCATCCGACTGTGCCGTGAGCGACGCCAGCCACCTCACCAATTTCTCGATACGGTTGATTCACCAGCTGGGGCTTGCACAGGAGAGTCAGGACAACTTTGAGACCGGTAGCGCCGAACGCACGAGCTGCTCTCACTGTGTTGAGGTCGGCGTGCCGCTTCTCGCCCTTCACCCACACGAACAGCGGTGGAGCATTGATAAACGCGTTGCCGGCAGTATCGATGAATTGCACGCCCTCCATGCGTAACCGATCAGCGATCGGAGGCGTGACATAGTCGGCGACGAGAAGCCCTCGATCTCCATGTCGTGCCACTTGATGGAGGATCAAGCCGAGTGTCTCGGGCTTGACGCGTTGCTTGACCTCGACCAGGAAAGTGAATTTCTTCCGCTCTGTATCGAGGTTGACGGCGAAATCCGCATCAGGAGGCTCTTTGGCTAGGACATGCCACTGCAAGCCCGCAGCCTCATTGGTTGCGGCCAACGCGCGTTGCAGGAGCCTGAGCTCAGCCTGTTTGCGTACGGTTTTGTCCACGGATATGAATTGTCCACGCCGCGTGGACAACAGTCAATCGTGGACAGCGCCAGGGAACCATGGTCTGTTGACCCGGCTGATGAACAACTCAACACATTGATTTAGATAAACATATACCGACTGGCTTGTCGGCCCAAACTTGCCCAATCAAATCCCTGCGCGGCCAAAGCATTCCACACGCGGACTACTTCCCCAACCCGGACATCACGTGGTGAAGCAGCATGAATCGCCCGCGACTCAGCTCTCCGATGAGAACCTGAACTCGAGTGCCCTGAACCTCTTTAAGCACCCACTCTCGCAGTTGCTCTGCATGCGGCCACCCTTTGCCCATCCGCAGGTCTGTGTAGACGATGAACAGCAATTGTTCGGCAACCTTTCCAACCAGATCCAGGTTTACAAATTGCGCGGTCGAGATCATTTCCGCTACGGTCAGACGTAGCCTTGCGAAGTTTTGACGCCGTCGCACCGGCAATACATCTGCCTGGACATGCGATTCCCCGCGCGTGAGCAGCAAGGCGGGTCTAGTACCGCTGTTGACACTATGTTCGGGATATCGGCTCCGCAACCACCCGAGCACGCCTTCAAACGCGCGTTCACGTCGTGATCCTTCACTCGCAGCACCGTTGTCAGGTTGGGGCACGGCGGGAGTGCTGAACTGCGCCCCGACTTCTGCAACACGACTGAGAGCCTCGGGCGATACAGGCGTCTTGAGCTCATCCGAGGCCTCGCGCAGAAACATCTCAGCGCTCAACATCCAGAACGTGCCTCCGTTCATGGACGCGGTGGCCTCTTGTATCAGCTCAGGCCGTGGTCCCAGAGTTGAGTGACCCTCTCTCCACCACCAATCCTCCTTGTTGTCGTTCGTTACGAATACGACACGCTTCCATTTCTCACTACTAATCTGCTGGAGAATCTGCCGCCACAGGATCAGATCACCGTGTTTGCGTTCGTACTTGAGAGTTCGATCCATGAAGTGTCCCTGCATCTTTGCTTCGTCGCTGAATCCCGGAGGCACTTGGTTTGCGAATCGCGCGGCCGCATCACGTGTGAACTCGTCCAGTTCTTTCTGATCCTTTGGCGGCGGTCCCAGCTTGCCTTCGAAAACCTTCGACAGCCGATCGCGAATAGGGTCATCTAAGCTGATCGAGGGCAGCTTACCTGCGGCAAGCGTGATCGCGCTGATCAAACCGTCGTGTGCGTCCGTCACTGCCTTGATGCGCGCGTCGAGATCGGTGAGACCCAGCTCCCGCTCGGCAAGCTTCAGCTCATCGAGATCACGCTGAATCTGCTCCTTGGCGCTTTCGAGTCCATCTCGTGACTTCTTGATCCGAGATGCCACATCGGAAATGCGTCGAATTCTGTTTCGCTGATACTCCAACCCGACGTGATAAGGGATCCATACACGGGGCTTCAGTGCCTCGAACACCTTGAACATCTCATCTCGAATCTTGTCCGTAAACGAATAGAGGCTAAGAAGAACGTTGGTGTCGAATATGAAGCGACCGGAGCGCCACAGCTCCTTACGCTCTGCGCTGGTGGGTCGATGATACGATTGGAATAGTTCCTTCATAGAGACGTCCCCTGGCTGCTTTTTCTGGCGAGCCTCCAGTTGAGGATGGTACCTGCTGCAAAAGTAGAGCGACATCGGGAGATGTCGAGGCGCTGGGTTGCGCCGGTGGCA
>Ga0075421_100001272_pt1 | contig 29127 bp, 28 predicted proteins | sample SoiMetdeltSBSDD5_FD_75292 | JGI IMG/M metagenome (GOLD analysis project Ga0075421, IMG submission 75292) | Bulk soil microbial communities from a Populus tree surrounding site in Tennessee, USA - Soil MetaG P. deltoides SBSDD5 | ecosystem: Environmental > Terrestrial > Soil > Tree plantation... | reverse complement strand
GGTAACCGCACCTTCACGCCTCCGGTGATTTCCGGCATCATCCTTCGGCGGCTCAAACAGAACGCCGAAGAGCACCTGGGCGAGCCCGTCACCAAGGCCGTTATTACGGTACCTGCCTATTTCAATGATGCGCAGCGGCAAGCCACTAAAGACGCTGGCCGCATCGCCGGGCTGGAAGTTCTGCGCCTTGTCAACGAACCGACGGCGGCTGCGCTGGCCTACGGGCTCGATAAGCGCAACGAAGGTATCGTCGCCGTGTACGATCTGGGCGGCGGTACGTTCGACATTTCCATCCTTCGCCTCCAAGACGGAATCTTCGAGGTCCTCTCGACGGGTGGCGATACACACCTCGGCGGCGACGACATCGATAACCTTCTGCTCCGCATCGCGCTGGAGGATCTCGCCAGCGAGTGGGGCGACGATCTCTCTTCCAATCAGGAGGCCGTGCAGCTGCTACGGCGCTCCGTGATTGAAGCCAAGCATACTCTCTCGACGCTTCCAGCCACTCACATCGTCTTCGACTATCACGGGCGCCGATACGCGCGAGAGTTAACCCGCGATATGTTCAACCGGCTCATTATGCCCGTCGTTGATCGCACGCTCGGTCCGTGCCGTCAGGCAATGGCCGATGCAAAAGTGACCGCCGAACAGATTGACGAGGTAGTCCTGGTGGGCGGCAGCACGCGCATTCCATTGGTACGCGAAGCCGTGGAGCGCTTGTTCCGCGCCAAGCCGCACACCGAACTCAATCCTGACCAGGTGGTCGCGCTCGGCGCGGCCGTTCAAGCAAGTATTCTCAGCGGCGCCGAGGATGACAAACTGCTGCTCGACGTCACGCCGCTCTCACTCGGCATTGAGACCATGGGCGGACTGGTGTCGAAGATCATCCACCGCAACTCGACGATTCCGGCGTCAGCCACCGAGACGTTCACCACCGCTGTTGAAGGGCAGACAAATGTTCTGATCCACGTGGTGCAGGGCGAACGCGAGATGGTGAAGGACTGCCGGTCGCTGGCGCGATTCGATCTGAAAGGCATTGACCCGATGCCCGCCGGCATTGCCCGCATCGAGGTGCGCTTCCTCATTGATGCAAACGGCATCTTGCAGGTAAGCGCCCGTGAGCAGCGCACAGGCAAGGAACAGACCGTCGAAGTGAAACCCAGCTATGGTCTCACTGACGAACAGGTGGAGGCGATGATTCTCGAATCCATCGACAAGGCGGAAGAAGACTTCGCCGAACGGCAGGTGCGGGAGATGCGCGTCGAGGCCGACAACGTGATGCATGCCGTCGAGAAGGCCAAGCAGAGCGACGCCTGGTACGAATTGCCCGAGCTGGAGCGGGAAACGATCAATCGCGCGCTCAACGAACTGATGGTTGTCTACTATGGCGATAGTTACGAGCTGATTCGAGCGAAGATCGAAGCTCTCGACGAGGTGACGCGCCCGCTGGCGGAAAGCATCATGAACGCGGCGGTGAATACGGCGCTCAAGGGAACGAAGATCTAGGGCCACCATGAAAAAACTGACTTGGAGTGACTTCGAAGATATTGGCATCGAACTATACGAAGCCCATCCTGAGATCGATCCACTCACGGTTCGATTTACTGACCTGCTCAAATACGTCACTGAGTTGGAAAACTTCGAGGGCGACCCGGCCGCCTCGAACGAAGCCAAACTGGAGGCCATTCAAATGGCCTGGCTGGACGAGTACAAAGATAATCAGTAGTTACGCGACTAGCTCACTCACCTGAATCTGCAGCGCGATAGACGTGTAATTGGGAATATCCTGTACGATCTTGGGGACGACGCTCGCAATTAGGCCCTGAAGCACCTCATTGGATTCGAAATCCAGCCGCGCCATGGCAATATACATCGGTGGAAGCCCCGCCGTCACACCGTAAAGGCCGCGTTCCACCTCCATGGCTATCAGCTTTTCTCCCAGCAGTTCGCGCACCATGGGCAGATGTTTTTTCGTGTAATAGTCCCAATCGAAATGCGCACCGTCGGAATGCGCATAGAAGGCGGTGACTCGAACCATCAGGCGATTCTACCCCACGCCCAGCGAGCGTACAATGCGTGTCATGCTACGCTCGTCCTGAATGCATGTTCTTGAGGTGAGATTCCTCCTCACGGCGAGCCTCTTCGCCATCTTGTGTTTCGCCCAAAAGGTGCCTCAGGGCGAGTTGATCCGCCGCGGCCACGTGACTATTGCCGTTCCCGCGCGCGATCCGGCGAATAAGGTGACCGTCGACCCCCCGCGCATCCCTGCCGCGCCGTGTAATCTCCAACCCACTGGCGATTTCCCCGGCCTCTTTACCGCCGCAGCCACAAGTTACACGTATCACTTGCGCTCCACAGGTTCTCTGCGCGGCGTTCTGCTGTTCCTCGATTTCCCCGATGCTCCCAATCGTCCCGGAGACGCGACGACGCAGGAACTCTTCACCGATCTCGTGCCGCCATATACAAAGATGCTCGCGGATCTCTCTTATAACAAACTGCGCGTCGACATCACGCCCATCCATAAGTGGTACCGGATGTCGCGCCCTTTTAGTGCCTACCCGTTCCGCACCTACGGTAACTTGAGAGACTTCATTCAGGAGATCATCGCCGTGTCCGATGCCGACGTCGCCTTTAGTACGTTCGACTTCATCACAATTATTACGGCGCAGAGCCTGGATACCGATTCCGCGCAGGCCTTCGTTCTGCTTCCCGAGGTGGCTGCTTTCGGCGACGGGGCTCCAATGAGATTCCTGTATTTCGTTCCTAGGGACCTCCGATACTCTGACGTCCTCGCCCACGAGAATCTGCACCTGTTGGGCCTGCAGGACCTTTACCTGCTCGATGCGAATACGCTCGAGGAAGCGATCCAGCCCTTTGGGCGCTGGGACATCATGTCTGCCGGTCTCGGCCTGACCGCTTGGCACAAGGAAAAACTGGGCTGGATTGAACCCTCCCAGTTGACCTGTCTTGCCTCCGGATCGGGTCAAGTCACGCTGACGCCGGTCCACACCGCAACTGGCAACAAGGCCGCTATAGTCCCAGTCTCACCCACGAAAGTGTATGTGATGGAAGCGCGCGAAGCCGTAGCAGCGGATCCTGGCCTGTGCGAATCCGGCGTGATCATCTATTCAGTCGACTCGAGTGTGCTGAGCGGCGACGGGCCATTTAGGATCCGCCCGGCGAAGACGGCCGGGCTCACCACGAATCGCAGTTGCCTTCAGCCGGAGCCAAACGCCTTTGCCGCCTATGAGGTAGGAACGGCATCGATTTCTCAGCATTTCGAACCTGGAGCGAACTTACTTTTTGAAGTGACCGGCAAGCAGGAGTCTAACTACTCGGTCCGTGTGCGCTCGATAGCCAACGCCGCCGTTCTGCCCACTCGCCTCGTCAAGGTCTCCGGCGATAATCAGTCGGCGCCGCTTAACCGCGACGTGCCGCTTCCTTTGACCGTCCGCGTCTTGAATGGCGCAGGCGTTACCATTCCCAATCCCGCGAGCGACGAATTTCTTCCCGTGAAGTGGGCCATCCTGGGTAACCAGGGGACGATCACCGCCACGGGTACGGACGCGGCTGGCAACGCCACGGCCTCCATTCGCACGGGGAGCACCTTGGCCGCGATTATCGTTCGAGTCTCGATCGGCACAACGGCCGAGTTTTTTACCGTGCGCGTAGTCGACACGCGTCCAGTGGCCAGCTCCGTCTTCAACGGGGCAACGTTGGCCGCCAACCTGATCGTTGCCGTGGCCCCAGAATCATGGGTCGTGCTGAAGGGAACCCGTCTCGCCGCCTCGACCGCCGTTGCCGATCCGCCCTATCCAAACACGATCGCGGGCACTTCGGTCACCGTTCGCGACAGCAGGGGGACGAACATCCCGGCGCCCGTCTATTTCGTTTCGCCCGCACAGATCAATTTCCTGATGCCGGGAAACACCGCACCCGGATCGGCGCAGATTTTTGTGACTACCGTCGAAGGCACAACGGCCGTCGGGCTGCGCGTGGAAGTCCGAGCCGTCGCGCCAGGTTTGTTCACTGCAAACGCGAATGGCGCGGGTGTCGCGGCCGGCTTTGGCAACCGGCTGCTGCTTTCGGGCGAGCAGCAATCCATTCCGCTGTTCTCCTTTAACGAATCAACGCGGTTGTTTCAAAACCTGCCGCTTGACCTCGGTTCACCGGCGGAACCCCTCTACCTGGTCCTATATGGTACGGGTTTTCGCAGCCGGTCCTCGCTCGAACGCGTGCTAGTGACGTTGCGCGGCATACCCATTCCCGTCCTATACGCTGGTGCGCAGGGAACGTTCGCCGGATTGGATCAGCTCAATGTCGGCCCATTGCCGCCCGAGCTGCGCGGCGCGGGCGCCCTCGCCTTCAGCGTAGAGGTGGATGGCGAAATATCAAACCAGGTAACCGTAGACATCTTTTGATGGGGCAACCTCGCATCTGGCCCGCAAGCCCGATACAATACGTTTAATGACGATTCGCCACTATCTTGCAATCGCCGGTCTGGTTGTCGGCATCGCCGGCCTGGCCGTTGCCGTTAATCAGCCGTTCGACAGCAAGACGATTCAATGGGCAGCATTTCTCATCGGAGCCGCCGGTTTCGTCACGGGAATGTTGATCGCCACGACGACACGCAGCGAGCCGATGTCGTAGGCGCGGCGGGTCACCTCACCTCTTCATACTCATAGCCCGCCGCTTGTAGCGCTGCGCACAACTCGGCCACATGCTCAGGTCCTCGCGTCTCCATTTGCACATCGATCACGGTGTCGCTCAGGCTGACGCCGAAGTGTGCGCGGTCGTGCGTAGTCTGGACGATGTTGGCTTTTTGTGCCGCAATGACCGTCGCCAGCCGCACCAACGCGCCCGGGTGATCGGGCAAGTGGATACGCAGGCGCACTAGCCTTCCGTCCTTCTTCAACCCGCGTTCGATGATGCGGCTCAGCAGGGTGACGTCGATGTTGCCGCCGCACACGAGCACCGCCACGCGCCTGCCAGCCAGGTCTGTCTTGTGGTGCATCATCGCGGCCAGCGCCGCGGCGCCCGCGCCCTCGGCGATCGTCTTTTCGCGCTCGAGCAACAACAGAATCGCGCTTGCGATCTCTTCTTCGTCTACGGTTACGATCTCGTCCACGTACTTCCGCACCAGGGGCAGCGTACGCTCTCCAGCCCTTCGCACGGCGATGCCGTCGGCAATGGTCTGCGCCGCATCCAACAGCACCGGCGCGCCTGCTTCGACCGCGCGCTTCATCGACGGGAGCCTTGACGTCTGCACGCCGATCACGCGAATGCGCGGATTGGTCTCCTTCACCGCGCAGGCAACGCCGCCGATCAACCCTCCTCCGCCAATCGGCACCACAATGGCGTCAAACATGGGATTCTGTTGCAGGACCTCGAGGCCAACCGTCCCTTGCCCGGCGATCACGCAGTCGTCGTCGAAGGCATGTACGAACGTTAGCCCGCCTTCATCGCAACGCCGCCGCGCCTCCTCATAGGCATCGTCGTAGTTTGCGCCATGCAGCACCACCTCGGCCCCGTGGCTCTTTGTTTGCGACACCTTCACAAGCGGCGTCGTCAGCGGCATCACGATGGTGGACTGCACGCCGAGCCGCGAAGCGTGATAGGCCACCGCCTGCGCATGATTGCCGGCTGAGGCCGCGATCACACCGCAAGCCCGCTCCGCTTCGTTGAGCAGCATGAGCTTGTTCAGGGCCCCCCGCTCCTTGAACGCCCCGGTCATTTGCAGATTGTCCAACTTGAGGAATAGCGACGCGCCGGTCAACTGCGACAGCGTCTGTGAGCGCACGCATGGACTCATGTAAATCGAGTCGCGGATCCGCGATTGGGCCTGCTCCACATCCTGAACCGTGATCATGCGTCCCTCCAAAAACAGGAAGGCCACCAGGCGGTACGTTCCGCCGGTGGCCTCTGTTCGTCGAATTCTGTCGAATGCGCAGAGCTCAGGCGGCCCGGGGAATCCGGATGCTAATTCGCCGCTGAGACTGCAAATGCACTCAGCAATCAGGATACAGCATGTGTGCTTTTCCCGCGCGGCTGCCCGGTTTGGATCGCCCATGCTATCCTAAGAAAGTTGTCCCTCCCCTCCGGAAGGACGGTATTACTATGCCTAAACTGAAAACCCATAAGGGCGCCGCAAAGCGCTTCAAGAAGACGGGTACGGGTAAACTCCGCCGCCACAATTCGGGCGCCCGCCACATCTTGACGTCCAAAGCGCGGTCCCGCAAGCGCCGCCTGCGTAAAGGCGTCGAAATCAGCGACGCCAACAAGCAGGCCGTTCTGGAGATGCTGCCCTACTAGCCGGCGCGCCGGTAGCCAGCATCCATCCCCGCCGGTGAGCTCATTCGGGCCCGGCTAATGATAAAAGTCAGAGCTGACAGGCCAATCAAACGCACGTGCCTGTTCGGTTCGAAGTGATCTCAGGAGGAAATCGTGCCCAGAGTCAAACGCGGTACAAACCGCACAGACAATCGAAAAAAAGTTCTCAAGCTAGCCAAAGGCTACTTCCTCACCAAAAGCAAGCTCCATCGCTCGGCCCAGGAAGCGGTCGAAAAGGCCCTGCGTTACGGCTTCGTCGGACGCCGCCAGAAGAAGCGCAACTTCCGCTCCCTCTGGATCGTGCGCATCAACGCCGCCTGTCGCGCGGCCGACATCTCCTACTCCAAATTCATCGACGGGCTGAACAAGGCCGGCATCACGCTCAATCGCAAGGTGCTTGCCGAGATCGCCTACGACGACCAGAAATCCTTCACGGATCTCGTCGCCAAAGCAAAAGCCGCCCTCGGTGAGGCATAATCTCGCAGAAGGAGATTCCCGTCCATGAGCCAGGCTGAACGGGCCGCGGCAGAGCAGGAGGATACGCTCGCCGGGTTGGAGGAGCGTATTCAGCGTGCCGTCGAACTGGTGCAATCGTTGCGCCAGGAGAAAGCGGCGGTAGAGAAACAATTGGCCGAGGCGCTCCGGTCACTTGCCGAGGCGGAAGAAGTTTCGCAGACCGCCACCAAGAACAAAGCCGAGATCACGCGGCTCATGCTCGAAAACGAGGCGATGCGCAAGGAGAAGGACAACGTTCGGCGCCGCGTCGAGAGGCTGCTCGAGACAATCGATAAAATGGGGACCGCCTAAGCGCGGTCTCTTTCGCTTACGGGACGACCATGGCCGATAAACAGCAGGTGAAGGTCACGATCTTGAATCAGACGTTTTCGCTGGTCACTTCCGGCGACCCGAACGACACGATCCAACTGGCCAACGAGATCGACGAGATGATGAATGGCATCGCCATGCGTTCGCAGAACCTCGACTCGACACGCGTCGCCGTGCTGGCCTCGCTGCACTTGGCCGACCAGTTGCGTACCGTGCAAAACGAGCTCAAGCGATTGCAGAGCAATGTGAGCGAGCGGAGCCGGCGGCTGACCGAACTGCTGGACTCAATTGAGGACTAAAACAGCCGCTCTTGCAGTTTCAGCGTTCCGAAGCTTCCAATATTCGCCACTGCGAATGCTGCCCGCCACGTCCAGTCTTTGCGCGTACCCACATCGAAGCGCCGGTACTGGAAACTAATACCGCAGCAGTCGGAGTTGTAGCTGACCTGCGTGGTCGTGTACATGGTCTTCCCGACCCGAAAATCGTACACAGAGCTAAAACCCGCGCTCCAGCCGCGCTGGTCCGACCGTCCGATGCCGATCAGCCCGATGAACTGGTTGTTCGAGGGCGAGAGCACCGGGTCGCTCCGCACCGTGTTATGGCCGGCTGAAACGAAGAATATCTGCGTCCGGAAATTGGCCTGAATCGAAGAATTGGTGATGCGGTGCCGGACCGTATCGTAGTCGCTGCGCCATTCGATCCCGATTAGCCGCGTCGGGTTCACCTGCAGCGAGCTCACCACAGGCGAATACTTGCGCTGCCCGTCGAGGAAGGCGAAGCCCGTCATCTCCGTTTGCGTTACCAGCGTGTTGCGCACACCCGGTTGCAGCGCACCGCCAAACGTCGGATCGAGATAGCGCTTCTGCCAGAGTTGCCAGGAGAAGATCTCCCGCACCACACCGCTTTGCTTGACGTAAACGCGGTTGATGAGCGAATAGTCGATCTCCTCCGTATTGGACAGCAGCTCCGTTTCATCGAAGCGGATGTAGCGGTCGAAGTCGTCGATCCCCCGCACGCGCCGGTAGCCGCCACGCGCCTCGATGACATGCTTCAGCTTTTCGCCGCCCAGCCACTTCGGCGCATTGTAGATGCGCGATACCGCCGGCAACATCACTTCGGCGCCATATTCCTGCGAGCTACGCAGCAGCCCCTGGCCGGTGATGTCGAGCGTTCCCAGCGCCACGCTGGGCCGCTGCTGAAAGGTCGATCCGTACTGCGTCTCCCGCACGCCCACGTAGGGAAGCAGCGAAAATTCCTTCCAGCGCAGCGCGGTCATCAGCCGCGGTGAGAAATCGAACCGTTCGACGAACTGGCGGGTTTGAAAGAGAGGCTGGTTGCGCCGCAACATACCGGCTACCGAATCGAAGGAAACCCATAGCGGGATTCCGCGCGCCACCTCGCGATCGCGCGAACGGAACTCCACCTGTGGCAGGTGGCGGATGACGATGCGGTCGTCCACATCTTCGCCCTGATAGTTTTCGCTGCGCTCCAGGCGTGTGGTAAGGCTAAAGGTCGACCAGTCCTTCCGTACGAACACGCGTGAGTGCACTTCGCTGAATACGGCCTCGTTGTAGCTCTCGGTGAATGACTGCCGGAAGACGAACGAGCTGAGGTAGTTCACCTCGCCGCGGGCATAGAACCCCTTGGGCAATTCCGTGCGGCCGGTGAAGGTTAGCAGAAAGCCGCCTTCCTTTCGGCGCGTCCCATCGTCCAACTTCCTACCCTTGTCCTGTACGCCGTACAGAATCATGTTGAAGTCGGACTTCTGCGTCGGCTTTCCACGCAGATCGACATGATGTGCAAAGCCGCGTTGCGTGAAATATTGTGAGCGGTAGGTGACGTCGTAGCTGCGGTTGATCGCCCAAAAGTAGCCGAGCCCGAACATGTAGCCCCGGCGGGAACTGGTGCCAATGTTCGGCATCAGGAAGCCGCTCTTGCGCGGCTGCTCTTCGAGCGACTTGTAGAAGTAGGGCGTGTAGAACAAAGGCACGCCTTTCAGGCGGAATATCGGCTTGTAGGCCAGCGCGCGCTCGTTAGGAACGATGTCGAAACGCTGGCCCTTCAAAATCCACCACGGGTTGGGCAGTTTGCAGGCCGTGATGAAGCCGTCATAGAGGATATAACGGCGGCCGATGCGTTCCGCCCATTTGCCACGAAACACAAATGGATTGGCAGTGGTGAGGAGGCCAGGCCGGAATTCGACCTGCGCGGGCATGCTGCCGCGCACCCCGTAGAACTTTCCCTTCTCTTCACGAAGGTTATACTCAATGCGGTCGGCTTCAAGCTCCTCGCCGCGTTCCAAGCTCTCGAAGCTCGCGTTCCCGCGCGCCTCCACATCCCCCGTTTCCTGGTTGTAGTCGATCTCATCGGCACGCAGCAGGGAGTCAACGGTCTCCACTTGGGCTGCTCCGCGCAGCCGGATCCAGTTGCCCTCTTGGATCTGTGTGACCGCCACCACGTTCAACTCCCTGGGAGAAAGCGTGACAATGCGCGGCACTCTTACTACTGCGGGGGGCGAAACTACGGCATCACCCTTAGGTGGTTGGTAAACTGGCCCTAATGGACCCGACAGACCCATTCCGGCGGGGCCAGCGCCAAGGGAAGAGGTGGGATCTGCTTTTGGGTCGAGAAATACCTGTGGTACTAGGACCTCTATAGTATTTGAAATCAATATGATACGAATTACATAGTGACAAAGCACTCGAATTGTGCTAGGAAGATAGAGCGAATGTTTTTCTAGTACCTTCGTTGGGGGAGTCAAACTGAATCCTTAGTATGGCCTAAGTTTAGGCCCCTGAACAACCGATAGAGACGTGAGGAGGCTTGGGCACCGTTTCCCAGGATCTTGAAGGCCGAATGACTTGCCGCTACTGCCAGGCACCGAATACGGAAGGCGATCACCGCTGCGTCCGCTGCGGACGCCGCATGCAATCCGCACCCCCTCGCTCCGCTCCAGTCTATTATCCGCCGGCCCAGGGCTCAGCTCTTCCAGCACCTGAGATAGCGCCGTCGCGCCAGCCGGTGGTGAACCGGGCCGAACCGGTGGAGGCGCCCCGCCGCGTCCCCTACCAACCAGACTTGTTTTCGGCCACCGAGATGCGCGGAGCGATTCCGGCCTCGCAGGCAAATCGCTCGCGGGTACTTTCGGCTAAGATCGTATCGATGGATGGCTACGTTCCAAACACTTCCGATCGGCAGCGTGCCCATGACAGCGAACGGGTTAGCAGAGCGGAACCGACGCGCCGGTCTCAGTCTCGGACAGTGACGGGAACACAACAGTCCTTCGGGTTCGGCACTTTGGAAACGTCACCGCGCATGATTCCTGCGTCAGGGCCCGACCGTTGCTGCGCCGCTCCCGTGGCCTTGCCCGAGCATCGCGCGATCGCCGCGTTTCTCGACTTCAGCATGATCTCCATCGCTCTTTGCCTGCTCTTGCTGCCGCTCGTCTTTACCCCGGCCGGCGATCTTTTGACGATGGAAGCGCTGCCGGTGGTCATAACAGCCGCGCTGTTGCTGGGCTTCGCCTACAAGATGCTGTGGGTGATGCTCGAAACGGATTCACCCGGTATGCGCTGGTCTTCGGTTCGCGTGCTGAACTTTGACGGACAGCGGCCCTCGCGAGAACAGCGCGTGGCCCGCCTGTTCGCCGGCGCACTCAGTTTCCTGGCCGCCGGACTCGGTCTGGTGTGGGCGCTCGCCGACGAGGAATCCCTCACCTGGCACGACCATATCTCGAAGACCTTTGTTTCCACCGACGCCCGCGGTTAATTTAGGAAGCCTTCGCCTGATTCAACTCGATATCGAGTGTGATCGTCACCTCGTCGCTCACCACCACGCCGCCTGTTTCGATCACAGCGTTATAGTTCAATCCGAACTCCCGGCGATTGATTTTCGCCGTAGCCGTTGCGCCGCTCTTCCTTCCGCCCTTCCCGTCGCTGACCGCAGGTACCGGCCCCTCCACATCGAATGTGACCTGTTTGGTGACACCGCGCATTGTCAGATTGCCGGTCATCTTGTACTTGCCCTTCCCAGCCGCAACAATCTTGGTCGACTGGAACGTCATCTTCGGGTATTTGGCCACATCGAAGAATTCCGGGCCGCGCAAATCCTCATCGCGCTTGGCGTGACGCGTGTCGATCGTGCTGGCGTCAATGCTTGCCTCCACCGACGACGCAGGCAGGTTCTTGGGGTCGAACTTGACTGTGCCCGTGATCTTACCGAGGGTGCCTCGGACGGTGCTCACCATCATGTGCCGCACGGCGAACTGGGCGCTGGAGTGGGACGTATCGATCGTCCAGGTCTCCTGCGCCAGCAAGGGCAGTGCCGCAGCGAGAAGTAGGGATAGAATCGATTTGCTGTTCATGTTTGCCTTGATGCTACAACAGTTAAGCCGGATCAAGCCGGCGGGGGCCATTCGATGATCTTCTTCCTTGCAGCCGCCATCACCTTCCACGCCGATTTTGAGGGCGGCGCGTTGGGCCGGGTGGAGCGCTCCGGCCCGGAACACTTCCGTTGCGGCGTTCCCGGTCAAGCAGACCAGGACAATCGCAACCGGCAAGCCAGTTGGTACTACTTTCGCATCGACGGCGCCGAAGGCAAGCGGGTTACCGTCGACCTGGTCCAATTACTGGGTGAATACAACTACAAATCCGGCACGCACGCCATCACCCGGCATACACGCCCGCTGATGAGCACGGACCAGCGCCATTGGAGCTACCTCCCCGAATCATCAGTCGAGTGGCTTCCCGAAGAGCCCGCGCTAGGCCTCAAGCTCCTGGTCGGATCGCCTCGTGTATGGATCGCCCACCAGGTTCCGTACACCAACGCGCACGTCGCCGCGCTTTCAAAGGAAGCGAGCAAAGACCGCGCGTTCCGTGACGAGTCTATCGGCAAGAGCGTCGAAGGCCGTACGCTTCGCCTGTGGACCATCCACGACGCGCCCGGCGCCGCTCCTGGGCCAAAGCCCGTCGTCTGGCTGATGTTCCGGCAACACGCCTGGGAGACCGGTTCCTCGTTCGCTGCCGAGGGCCTGGTTCGATGGCTATTAGGACGGGACGAGGACGCCAAAGCGGCCAGGCGCAAGATTGTTTGGAAGATTCTGCCCACGGCCGACCCCGACGGGTTGGCCCATGGGGGCGTCCGCTTCAACCGCAATGGATATGACCTGAATCGTAACTGGGACCGCGTACTTCCCGACAAGATGCCGGAGATCGCCGCGCAGCAGCGCGCAATCTACTCCTGGCTCGACGCCGGGCACAAAGTGGACCTCTTCCTGACCGTTCACAACACGGAGACCGCCGAGTATCTCGACGGTCCCCCGCTGCCGATGGGCGAACGGTGGTTTGCTCTGCTGAAGGGTGGCACGAGCTTCCACCCTTCGCGGCCGTATTCCGTAATGGCCGCTTCGACGACTGAGGGCAAGCCGGGGCGGATGAATGTCAGCCAGGGCCTGTGGTATGAGCGCAAAGTGCCTGCGTTCGGAATGGAGCAGCGGGTTCAGTTCAATGAAAAACTGGGACGGTATCCGGCCATCGAAGACAGACTCCGCTTCGGAGCCGAACTGGCCCAATCCATCGTCAAACTGTTCGAGTGAGCGTGCGGGACTATTTCACGCGCTTGGCGGTGAACTCGGAATTGCGATCGCCCATCGACATGGTGAACTTGATCTCGTCGCCCATCACCTTGCCTTTGTAATTACTGGTGAAGTCTCCCTTTTGAGTTTGCCGTTTCACCGTAAAGCTGATGTTGTCGCCTTCGATCTTTCCGTCCTGAATCTCAGTGTCACCGCGGCGCCCGGAAACCGTGCCGGTCAACTTTGTCCCGTCGGCTTTGAACGTCATGGTGCTTTCGATGGTTCGATCTCCAAACGTCTGTGTCGCCGACCATTTCCCATCGACGTCCGCCGCCAGGAGTAACGCTGTCGAGGTCACGATCAGGGCGAGCAAAGAGAATGCTTTCTTCATACTCGAAAGCTCATCACACTCCGTCGAACAACGCAAGGGGGGACTAGATTTCGTATTCCGGGGCCTTCGACCGGCCGTAGGAAATGCGCTGCCAGACGCGCTCATGGAGGAAGAAGAGGACGATCTTGATCAAAGAGTCCAGAATGCCGGCACCCACTGAGACCTTCGCCGATCCAGTGAAGAAATACACCAATGCACCCGTGGAAAGCGACCCGAAGAAGCGGTAGCTGATCGCTTTAGCTAAGCTGCGCGAGCTCGTTTCCATGCCCGCTCCAGTATAACATTGCAATCTCGATCAAAATAGGGGTGATTGAGTATTTTGGAGTAAGTAAGTTGCTATCCTGAAGACGTGGCAACCATCAAGCTCACTCTTCTGCCCGAAAACCGCGTCATCGAGTTCGATCCCGCGACGATGCCGTTTTCTGAGCACGGTAAGAAGCATTCGATTCTGGATGTCTGCCTAAGTAATAACGCCCATTTGGAGCATGCCTGCGGCGGAAGTTGTGCCTGTACGACCTGCCACGTGATCGTGAAATCGGGCGACGAAAACCTGACTCCGATGGAGGACGACGAGGCCGACCGCCTGGACATGGCGCCTGGTTTGACCCTTCATTCGCGCCTCGGCTGCCAGGCGGTAATGTCCGGCGACGTCACGGTAGAGATCCCCGGCTGGAACCGCAACTATGTGAGCGAGGGTGGCGGCAGCATGAACCTGGGAAGCGCCATCCCACCGCCGAAAACCTAGAGCGGACGGCGGATGCCAAAGGCGCCGGAGACGGTTTCGATTACGTCCACCGGGAGATTTGCGTTGATTTCTACGTTGCGCCCGGCCTGTTTCAACTCTATCCGGTCAAATACTTTCAACAACTCCGGTTTGTCGTTCGGTGTCGACAAACGCGCCATGCCGATAAGGCCTCGAAACAGTGTCTGAATCTGCTTGGCGTCCTCGTCGGTAGTGCACGTGGCCGCCGCCGACATGCGTATACCCGCGCTCAGATCGGCACTCGCTGTGCCCGTTTCTACATTTGCCAATACGCGTGGCAGGTTCGCCAGATTGCTGCGATCTGGCACGTCAAACGAAGGCAGCCGGCCGACACTGATCACCCACATGCTGCTTTCGGCGGGGATTGTCTTCGAAGGCTGAAAGAAGCGCGCGGGGAGCGCGACAATCTTATTGGCGCGCGAGAGAGCGTCTTCGACTTGCGCTCGGGGGCCGGCAACGGCCACGCTGCCATCGAGCAGTACCAGCGCGATGTTGTTCCTAACGAAGCCTTGGCGGCCCGCAATTGACGTCTCGGGGACCTTACCGGAGCGCAGCCGGGTTTCGATCGCCGCACGATCCAACCGGCCGCGCGCCAGCACGAGCGTATCCTTGCCGGTGACCGCGGCCACGACCTCATCGATCTGCTCCTGAAACTGCATCATCTCTTTGGCTGTATCACTGCCAACCGGGATGCGGTTCTTGAAGTATTTCTCGTAGAGCGGACTCTTGCGAATTCGGTCCATTCGGAATCCGGCGAGCACGGTGGCCTCGCGCGGCACCATTGCCGCAAGACGCGCGTCGATTCCCAGCGGTGGAGCGGCGGCCTTGCGTTCGCAGCCTACGCTGATCAGCAGCAATGCAGCCAGCATGGCCGTCATGAGTGATCGAATCATCAGAAGTCTCTCCGCGTGAACACCCAAATCGCCAGCGCGAGCATGCAAATCCCAAACAGTCCGGAGCTCCATACTGGATACCAGCTTTCCACGGGACGCTGCCGCACGTGGTCCATCGTCATCCGGCCGAGGTCGAACACCTTGGGCAGGATGGCGTAAAGCGTCTTCCACAACTGGCGCGACCATTCCGAGCTCAACAGCTTCACCATCGTCTTCTCTTGCGCCAGAATGGGGCTGACGATCATCAGCGCCACGGGCACCATCGTGGCCAAGGCCGAGCTTTCCCACAGCACGCCAATGAGAAAAACGACTGTCAGAAGCACAGCGAACAGGAAAATCGTGCTCGCCATCGTGACGAGAAAGTTTGGCCTCCAAATACCCGCCTTCCAGCCCAGAATCAGCCACACGCCCACCACCAGCCACACAATGTTCGCTGAAACGACGAGCAGGTTTCCCAAATAGCGGCCAAGCAGCAGGTGAGGACGCGAAACAGGCTTTGAAAGCAGCAGTTCGATGCGTCCCGGCTCGAGCAAACTGGGCGTCAAGCCGGAACTGGCGAACACGGCAAGGAACATTCCGAAGCTGTAGAGGAACGCGGCAATGCCTCCGTAGAACCCTTGCACGATGCGTTCGACGCTCATCTCGCGGCTTTCGCCTCCGAATAAGGAGACCGACGCCACGGCGCCTTCCACGATGTCGATCTTTAAGAGAAAGAGGAAGAACAGGATCATCGCCGAGGAAAGGCCGAACAGGCCCCAAAAGATCTTGCGGGCCATGGCCTCTCGCAGTGTGTCGCGCACGAGCGCGCCCGTGGTAAGTGCGAATGAGGACATGGACTACCTTTCCCCCGCCGTGGTGGACGAATCGACGGTTCGGATGAACAACTCTTCCAGCGTACTGCGCGTGGGCTCGAGCGCTTCCACGGGATGCCGCGCCTCGCGGCAGGCATCAATCGCCTGATTGGCGGCGTCGCGTGTCGTGAAGTGATATGAAGCGACGCCGTTCCTGGCGCCCGTGTGCGCGGACGTGGATTCGAGCTTGGCGCGCAAGCCCTCGGGCAGCATGGGCGCCTCGGCGGGAATCGTCAAGCGGTACCCTTTGTCGCTGGTCAGCTCGCGTACGGAGCCTGAAAGCGCAACTTTGCCCTTGTGCATGATGGCGACGTCCCGGCAGAACAACTCCACTTCGCTCAACATGTGCGAGTTGAGGAAGATGGTCACGCCCGTGCCTTCCAGCCCCTGCAGGATCTTGCGGATATGAATGCGGCCCACTGGATCGACGCCATCGGTTGGCTCATCGAGTATGAGCAAGCGCGGTCTGTGTATGAGCGCCTGGGCGAGGCCAACGCGCTGTAGCATTCCCTTCGAGTACTTGCCAATGCGGACGTCCGCCCATTGCGCCAGCCCAACGAGATCGAGCAACTCCGGAATGCGGCGCTTGCGCTCGCGCGAGTCCATGCCAGAAAGCGAGCCGTACAGGTCGAGCATGCCGGCGCCGGTGAAATAGGTAGGGAAGCGGTGGTTCTCCGGCAGGTAGCCGATCGGGCGTCGTGCTTCCGGCGTCCGTGAGTCGACGCCGAACACTCTCGTCGTCCCTGCGGTCGGATGAACTGAAGAGAGTAAAGTCTTCACGAAGGTTGTCTTGCCCGCTCCGTTGGGCCCAAGCAATCCGAACGTCGTACCGGGCTCGACCGAAAACGATACTCCGTCCAGAGCGCGAATCTCACGGCGGCGCCATGCGGTTCGATAAACCTTAACCAAGTCGCGTGCCTCAACGGCAGGTGCGGTACCCATTCCTCTCCAGCATACGTTGCGCGAACGCACGTCGTTCCAGGAAGCTGGAAGAGTGAGACTCGACGCGAGTGTGGTACTGGGTGATCGCGAACCCGAAGCGTTGTGGCGGATTCTCCACAGGAATCGCTTCGAGGGCGGGCTGCTGTGCCCGTGGGAGTACACGCGCGAGGAAACGGAGCGGCATCTCGAAGTAGCGTCGCGCACGGATTGGATTCTTGGTGTGGTGGGTGTGCCGGGCGCGCCCGATCATCCCCTGCTCGTGGGCATCGAAGCTCGCTGGCCCAATGCGGAAGCGGTGCACGAGGCCACCGCGAGGCGGCTGGTTGCCGACGTTTCAGCGGAAATGTTGTCGTTGAGTGCGGTGGCAAAGTTCGCGGCCGGGAATCAAAGCGCTCGAATCAGCATAGTGCGCATGGGCGGCCCACGCTACGGCGGGTCGGTGGATGCTCCGTGGGAATCAGGAATGACCGAATTGGCCGCCTGTGCGAATGTTCGATTGAAAATCAACGGCCTGCTGAACAACGCGCCGCCCGGTGATCCCGATGGTTGGGGACCGGCGAGCGTAGGCTGGCGCGTGGAACATTACAAGCCCTGGATCACGCTGGCGTTACGGCTCTTCGGCGAAGGCCGAGCGATGTACGGTAGCGATTGGCCCGTCTGCATGGCCAATGCCACATGGAAGGAATCGATGTCCTGTTTCACGCAGTCAATGGGACCGCGCGCGGAGGCTTTTCGCGAATCCGTATTGGGCGGCTCCGCCGCGGAGTGGTACGGCGTGAAAGTTTCGCCGTTCACAGTTGATTGATTTCGATCCTCGCCCCGCACTATCAATAACTTGCCGTCAAACCACCATCATTCTCTTTCGTCTCTGGACTATCCTCCCCTCAGAGGCCTTTGCACCCACTTGACGGCCGAAACAATGAATCCACGGCAGTTAGAGCGAAATGTAGACATCAGACCCGAAACAAGATTCCTTCCACCCCTGACTGCGGATACCACTATCGCCCCTCGCGGCCTGGGCCGTGGTAATCCGCCGAAGCCTCTCGCGGCCTGGTCGTGGCTAGAGGGGCGGTGCCCTGCGTGGTAGCCTGAAGTTCTCCCCGTAGAAGCCAATGAAGAAGCTCCTTGCCCTCAATCGGGGCGAAATCGCTATCCGTATCTTCCGTGCCGCCAATGAGCTTGGACTGCGTACGGTCGCCGTCTACTCGCAGGAAGATCGCCTCAGCCTCCACCGCTTCAAAGCCGACGAAGCCTTTCTCATTGGCGACGGTTCCGGCGGCCGAAAAGCATTGGGCCCCGTCCAGGCTTATCTCGATGTCGAAGGCATCGTCGCGCTCGCGAAAGACAAGGGCGTTGACTTCATCCATCCCGGCTACGGCTTCCTCTCGGAAAATCCCGCGCTCCCCCGCGCCTGTGAAGCCGCGGGCATCACGTTCATCGGACCTTCCGCCGAAATCCTCGATCTCCTCGGTGATAAGACCGCCGCACGCCGCCTCGCTGAAAAGGCCGGAATCCCGGTGATCCCCGGCACCGAACGCCCCGTCGTGAAGATTGGCGATGCCGAAAAGGCCGCCCAGCGCATCGGCTTCCCGTTGATCATTAAGGCGGCTTTTGGTGGCGGCGGACGCGGCATGCGCGTCGTCGACAAACCCGCTCAGTTGAAGCAGTTCCTCGAAGAGGCTACCGCCGAAGCAGCCGCTGCGTTTGGTAACGGAGCCGTTTTCCTCGAACGGTTCATCCGCCGTCCGCGTCACATCGAAGTCCAAGTCCTCGGCGACCGCCACGGCAACATCCTTCACCTTTATGAGCGCGATTGCTCTGTGCAGCGTCGTCACCAGAAGGTGGTCGAGGTTGCCCCCGCCGTTTCGCTCGCGCCCGGGCTGCGCGACCAGATTACCTCCGCCGCCGTGCGCTTGTGCAAAGCCGCGAACTATTACGGCGCGGGCACCGTCGAATTCCTTCTCGACTCCGGCACCAACGAGTGGTTTTTCATCGAAGTGAACCCACGCGTGCAAGTCGAGCACACGGTCACCGAGGTTGTTACTGGCATCGACATCGTCCGCACGCAGATCCTGATCGCGCGCGGCGAGCGCCTCGACGGCGTCGAAATCAACATTCCCTCCCAGGAGTCGGTCACGCTCCACGGACACGCGCTGCAATGCCGCATCACCACCGAGGACCCCGCTAATAATTTCGTTCCCGACTACGGCAAAATTCACACCTATCGTTCGCCCGCGGGCTTTGGCATCCGCCTCGATGGGGCGAGCGCGTATGGCGGCGCCGTCATCACGCCTTATTACGACTCGTTGCTCGTGAAGATAACCGCCTGGGGCCGCAACTTTCCGCAGGCCTGCCAACGCATGGACCGTGCCCTTCGCGAGTTCCGCATCCGGGGCGTCAAAACGAACATTCCGTTCCTCGAAAACGTCGTCAACGATCCCACATTCATTTCAGGCAATGTCACGACACGTTTCCTCGACGAAAATTCACAACTGTTCCGCTTCAAGGCTCGCCGCGACCGTGCGACAAAACTGCTGACCTATATTGCCGAAGTGAGCGTCAACGGCAATCCCGAAGTAGCGGGCAAGCCTGCGCCCGCGCAGTTCCGCAAGGCGCCCATCCCTGAGTTCGACATCCTCCCGGCCGGTCCGCCGCGCGGCACGCGCAACCTCCTCCTCGAAAAAGGTCCCGAGGCCCTGGCGGAATGGATGCGCTCCGAAAAGCGCCTGCTCCTCACCGACACCACCTTCCGCGACGCCCACCAATCGCTGATGGCAACGCGCATGCGCACCTATGACATGCTTGCCATCGCGCCTTACGTCGCACAACATCTCTCGCAGTTGTTCAGCCTCGAAATGTGGGGCGGCGCAACGTTCGATGTCGCCATGCGCTTCCTCCATGAGGACCCCTTCGAGCGCCTCCGCAAGCTGCGCGAAGCGATTCCCAATATCTGCTTCCAGATGTTACTCCGTGCGTCCAACGCCGTCGGCTACACCGCCTATCCCGACAATGTCGTTCGCGAGTTCATCACCGAGTCGGCCGCTCAGGGCATCGATATTTTCCGCGTCTTCGACTCGCTGAACTGGCTGCCCAACATGAAGGTGCCGATGGACGCCGTCCGCAAGACCAACCGCGTCTGCGAGGCCGCCGTCTGCTACACCGGCGACATTCTCGATCCCAAGCGGGACAAGTACCCGCTTACCTACTACGTCAAAATGGCGCTGGAGTTGGAGCGCATGGGTGCGCACATTCTGGCCATCAAAGACATGGCGGGCCTGTTGAAGCCCTTCGCCGCAGCGCGCCTCGTCAAGGCTCTCCGCGAAGCGACCGGCCTTCCCATCCACTTCCACACCCACGACACTTCTGGCATCGCCTCTGCCAGCTACGTGCAGGCTTCCGCCTCAGGCGTTGATGCCGTCGACTGCGCCATCTCTTCGATGTCCGGCACCACGTCGCAGCCCAATCTCAACTCCATCGTCGCCGCCTTCGAGAACACGCCTCGCGCCACCGGCCTCGATCCCGTCGCGCTCCAGAAGTGCGCGGACTACTGGGAAACCGTCCGCGCCTGGTACGCGCCCTTCGACGAAGCGCCCAAGTCCGGAACCGCCGAAGTCTATCTCCACGAAATGCCCGGCGGCCAGTACACAAACCTCAAGGCGCAAGCAGAATCCATGGGCCTCGGTGAACGTTGGCCTGAGATCGCCCGCATGTATGCCGGCGTCAATATGGCCTTCGGCGACATCGTGAAGGTCACGCCGTCGAGCAAGGTCGTCGGCGACATGGCCCTCTTCCTCATTTCACATGGCATGACGCTCGACGAGTTCCTCAACATGGGCCCCAATCACTCGGTGAACATCCCGAACTCCGTCGTGGAAATGTTCCAAGGCTCACTCGGCGAACCCGCCGGTGGCTGGCCGAAAAAGATCTCGCAGGTGATTCTCAAAGGCGCCAAGCCGCAAAAGGGCCGTGCCAGCGAACGCATGGTTCCCGCCGACATGAAACAGGTAGCCGCGACAGTAGAAAAAAAGCTCGGCCACAAACCGACTTCCAGCGACCTCATGTGCTACCTGATGTACCCCGAGGTCTATTCGAAGTTCGCGCGCAATCAATCGGCTTGGGGTGGCGTCGACGTGCTGCCGACGCCGCAGTTTTTCTACGGCATGAAGAATGGCGACGAAATCAGCGTCGACATCGAACCGGGCAAGACGCTCATCGTCAAGTTCCTTACCATCGGCGAGCCGCATCCTGACGGCACGCGTACTGTGTTCTTCGAGCTCAACGGCCAGCCGCGCGAAGTGACGATTCGCGATAAATCGCTCGAGGTGCAGGCTTCCACTTCCGTTAAAGCCGACCCTGCGATCCCTGGTCAGGTCGGCGCGCCCATTCCCGGCGCCGTTTCCGGCATTGCCGTCGAACCCGGCTCGAAGGTCGCCAAGGGTGACAAACTGCTCATCATGGAAGCGATGAAAATGCAGACTACGATCGCCGCTCCCATCGCTGGCAAAGTCACCAAAGTGCTCGTGCACCCAGGCCAATCCGTCGAGCCTAAGGACCTGTTGCTTATCATCGAGTAAACTCAAGCCATGACCCCGGCGCTTGCTCCGCCCGCGCCTCGTCCGCAACGCTCCAACGCGGTTACCGCGATTGGCGTGATATTTCTCTCACTCGCTTCGATGTGGCTCCTCGGTGTGCTCTTTCAAGGGGCGTTCTTCGCGTTCGTTGCTTCCCTGCGGCCCGAGGGCATGGACCTCTCCGAAGTAACCAAGGATCCCAACATCCCAATGGCCGTTCGCTTCATGCTTACTTACGCGAAGGTCTTCTGGGTGGCCAATCTCGTCGTCGCCGCGGCCGTCGCACTCTGCTCCATTTCCTTGCTGCGCCGCAGGAATTGGGGCCGCGTCGCGTTCCTTTTCATCGCCGCCGCGGGTGTTTTCTACTCATTGGGAAGTATTGTCACATCCGCGTTGATGGTCCCCTTCTTGCGCTCGCAAATGGGGAATCTCGAGGCAGTCGAAGTCGGCCCGCTTTTTTCGACGGTGGCCACCGTCGCCCTCGCGCTGGTGGTTGTGAAGTCGCTGTTTCTCGCCGGCTTCTTCATCTGGATGCTCCGTAAGCTTACCAGGCCAGATATTCGCGCCGAGTTCTCCTGAACCGCCTCCACGAATGGCGAAGCCCACTCTCACCCGAAGGGGAAAGTGGGCTGACCAGTGTGGGATTTGTCCGGTTCCGCTTAACGCGTTGCCGTCGCCTGCCTCGATCGAGTCTTATCGAAGAGCCGATCCGCGTTCTTCTCGAATTCGCGTACCTGCTTTTCGGCCTCTTCGCGCATGCACCCGTAGGCCTCTTGCACGCGCCCCACCAGTTGTTCGCGTTTGCCGTTGATGATGTCAATGTCATCGTCGGTCAGGCGGCCCCATTGCTCGCGAACCTTGCCTTTAAATTGCGCCCAGTTCCCTTCAATTTGATCCCAGTTCATGTGTTTAACTCCTTTAGTAGTAGTATTCAGACTGTTCTCCGTCCTGATATCAGGCTGACCAGAAACAGGATCAGGAACACTACGAACAAAATCTTGGCGATTCCCGCCGACGCCGCCGCGAGTCCCGAGAATCCAAGGAACGCCGCGATGAGCGCAATGATCAGAAACACTACTGAATAATGCAGCATGGTCTTTTCCTTTCTTCAGCATTGGTCTGGCTTATTTCTCCGATTCCACGCGCAGGTTGTTCTTCACCGAGAACACTCCCGATACCGAGTTGGCCTGCAGGTTGGCGATGTTCTTGTCCGCTTCGCTCGCTACGACGCCCTCCAGGGTCACGTTGCCGTTCTTCACAACGATGTGGATTGGCGGCACCGCCTGCAGCGCATAGCGGTTCAACGCCGTCTGCCCATAGATCGCGCGATAGGTTGCAATGCGGATCCGGTCGTCGTTCGGCGAGTTTGGGAGCACTTCAATTTGGTTGATCACCCGCTCCACGCCTTCGATATCCTTCACCACGTTCTCGGCGCTGCTCTTCAGCGTGGGCCGAGAAACCTGTCCCATCAGCGTCACCGTAGAGCCTTCCACCTTGTACATCAGGTTGTCGAACACGCCGTAGTAAGGCAGCGTCACCAGCTCATGCCGCACCTCGCGCATCAGCCGCGATTGCGACCTGTCGGAAACCTTGCTGCCCTCCGGCCTGTACGCCGCCTTCACGATGGGCACTCCCATGTTGGGTGCGCTGCCGGACTTCTTCTCGCGGACCGAGTACTTGCTGATCGCGTTGATCAGGGGCTGTGCCGAGGCCGGAATCTTCTCGCGTCCGTTCAAGATATCGGCGTGCTTAACGGCATGCCCATAAAGCTCCTTGTTGTCGCCATCATCCGAGCGAAGCGTCGAGCCCTTGAGGGCCACGCCCGCGAATACGCCGCGCGACCGCGAATAGGAGAGGATCTCCGCACGCATGTAGGCGTCGGTTTCCGCACTTGCCGCGCGTCCCACCGGGCCCGCCATCGCCGCGCCTTCCGCGCCAATCGTGAATTCGCTCTTCATCAGTTTCTGCGCGCCAGTAGGGTTCATGACTACCATCACGACGTCAGTTTCCCCGCCGCCGATCTGCAGGCCCACGCTGCCGCCTTCCATGCGGACTGTCGAAGGCCCGGACCATCCGCCGCCTGCTTTCCTGCAGGTTGCCACGCCCACGCCGTACTGCGCACCCACGATGAAGCCACCCCGCTTAAGCGAGGGCACAATCACAAGGCAGTGCGCTTTTTCTAACAGATCCGTGGGGATCGATTTGTCCTCCGTCCCCATGATTTCTTCAAATACGGTTTTGGCCGACTGCACCCGCTCCACCACATCGTGCTTGGCGGAGGCGAGGCCGGCCGTCATCAAAAGCGTTACTAGACACCGATAGCGCTTCATCTTTCACTCCTTGTCTGGGTTCGACATGTCGTGACCGCCATCATCCTTCCGGTGCGGCCTGACCGATATGAAAAGGAGCAACCCGCGTGCCAAAGCGCGGCTGGCGTATGTTTTCAGCTAACTGGGGTAAATTAAGGCACTTGAATTAGATTCGTTAAGGGAAGGATTTGCCTGAAGGCGGGAAAAATCTTCCCGAACAAAGCCGCGGCTGGAGAAGGAGCGGCGCAGGCTTTTTTAGGCTTGATTTGTGCCGACAACTGGCGTTGCCCGGCGAACCTGCGCAAGCATCGGCAGCACAGCATTTGTACGGCCTGCGACCAGTGTCGTCACCTGCTCTTCATCCAACATTAGATCGGCAAGCGAAGTGTTGCCGAGCACCGCTTGCAACACGAACTGCACCGAGTTCCACAGCGCACGCAAGGAACAGTCCGTGTGGTGACAACACACTTCCTGATGGCCGGCGTGCCGTCCGCAGAATTGCGGTCCAAAAAACCGGCCCCCCAGCACTTCCATCACTTCAACAATCTTGATCTCTTCGGCTGGGCGTGTCAGCGTGTAACCGCCGGCTTGTCCGCGCACGCTTTGGACGAGCCTACCCATGCGCATGATACGCATCAGCTTGGCGACGTTGGGAACCGACAACCCTTCGGCGGCGCTGATCTCTGGGATTGTGAGCGAGGACCCGTTTCCCCGTTTCGCAAGGTTCAGAAGGCAGCGGAGGCCATATTCTTCCTGGGCACTCAGCTTCATGCGCTTATTTTAGCGCTATGCGCTCGGAAGCGGGCGCGAGAGCCGAATGCCGTTCCGGCTCGGCCAGTTTGTGCATCAACGAGGCGACGAAGTAGAAGCTGCAGCCAAGCAGTACGGCCGCCACGGCGTTCACCATCTGCACCGCCAGCGCCGTGGCGAGAAACGCCGACGCATCGAGCTTGCGCATGCGCGGCAGGCGTTTCCATGTGCTCCACTCCAGCAGACACAATCCCACGTAAGCCGTTACGCCCGCCAGGGCCGCCTTCGGGATCACGGCGATATAATCGCTCCCCACCCAGAGAATGGCCGCCAGAATCGCGGAATGAAAAATGTTCGACAGCCGCGTCGTGCCGCCGCACTTGACGTTGGCCAAGCTGCGCGCCGGGATGCCCACGCTCATTGGCGCTCCGAAGAGTCCGGCCACCAGATTCGCCACACCGTATGCGCCTAGTTCGCGATCGGCCTCGGCCTTCTTATAAGCCCGGTGCGAGCCTGCAAAGTGGTACACCACACGGCTCGTAATCAGCAGGTTTGCCGCCGATACGGCGGCAAGGCCCAGTGCCGCGGGCAGCACCGTTCCCGCTTCGTTTGGCCTCCAGGCGAACGCCGCCAGTGGAGGCACCTCAAACCGCACCGATCCCACCCGGCCGATATGCCACCCCAATACACCTGAAATCAGGCAGGCCACAAGCACGCCCACCAGTGGCGCCGGTATCCGCTCGGATCTGCGCGCGACCAGATACGCAACGACGACAACGACAAGTCCTAATATGAATGGCTCCCATTGCAGATGTTCAGCTTGGCCCACCACCTGCACCAATTGCGTCAGCATGGATGTCGACCAGTCGGACTGATCCGGCTTGGGCAACCCCATCATCGACTTCAATTGCGAGATCACCATCATCATGCCGATTCCGCAACTGAAGCCGGACACCACGGTAGGCGGGATGTAGGAAACAAACCGCCCAAGCCGCAGCATGCTGAACACCATCATGAAAATGCTCGCCAGGATGGTGACCTTGGCCGCTCCGCCAATACCCTGCTGGGCCACCGCCGCCGCCAAAAACGGTACCGTGACGCTCGCCGTTCCTCCGATCAATACGCCGTTGCGTCCAAGTAGTGCCGTGAGAGGTCCGGTCAACACGCTGGTAAAGATGCCGAAGGCCGGCGGCAACCCGATCAACGCCGCCATGGCCAGGCCGTAGGGGAGTGCGATGAGAGCGGCGATGGCCCCTCCGGCCAGATCGCCGCCCAATTGCCGCCAGCCGTAGGAGGGCAACTTCCCCCGCAGGCTCGACTCCAGACGTCGTGCGACTTCCGTCACTCCTAAGCGCCTATTACCTTCAGCAACGCTTTCTGGAACTTCGCCATCTCGTCCGCCGTGCCTACTGTGATGCGCGCATAGGCCGGCCAGGCCGGCCAACTGCGCCCGATGTACACTTTCTCGGCGGCCATCTTCTGCGACAAATCGCGTGCCGGCATGCCGACGTCGATCATCCACTTGTTCGAGACGCTGGGAATGTACTTGATCTTGTGCTTGTCGCAGAAGGCGAACTGCTCCTCGCGCAACTTCTTCATTTCTGCCTTGCGCGTCTTCACCAGATCCTTGCAGGTGAGGCTCGCCGTCCCTGCCGCCATGCCGGTCACAGGAAGTGCGCCCGCGCCGTAACTGCGAATCTTCTCCAGCAAGTCAGGTCGCCCGATGGCCGCGCCCGCGCGCAGACCCGCCATGCCGTATAGCTTGGAAAACGTGCGCAGCACGACGACGTCCTTGTCCTTGGCTACGAGATCGGTACCATATGCTTCGTCGGTGAAGTGAACATAGGCTTCATCAAGCAGGAGAATCGAATCGGCTGGTTTGTTTTCCAGCAGCCATTCGATGTCGGCGCGCGGCGTAATGGTGCCGCTCGGGTTGTTCGGGTTACAGAGATAGATCACCCCCGCGTTCGGATCGGCCTTCGCCATGGCCTTCACGTCGTGCGCGTATGTGGAAGTGAGCGGGACTTTCTTTACGGGGGCGCCGATGAAACGTGCCGCCCGCTCCCCGGCTTCGTATCCCGGATCGCCCATCACCAGGCTCTTGGTGGGCGAGGTGTAGGCCAGCATCATGCGGTGCAGCGGATCGCTCGAGCCGGGGAAGGGAAGCACATAGTTCGGCTTCAGGCCTTCCATTTCGGCGAGCGTTCGCGCGAACGTGAATGTTTCCTCGTACTGATACCTCCCGCCGTCTTTCGATACACGGGCGATCGCCGTAAGAGCCTCCGCGCAGGGCCCAATGGGGTTTTCATTCGCGTTGATCTTCACGGCATCTTTCGGCAGCGCTCCGATGTTGGAAAGCTGCGCCAGGGCCGGTTCGTTATAGAAGGACAAGCCGGCCCCACCGGCTAGTAACGACGCCAACCGGCCGAAGTTCCGCCTGTTGAATCCGCGCCGCAAGAAATCCTGCTCGACGTCCTTGGAAAAGAAATGCTGCATGTCTGACTCTCCTGGTATCACTTATCTGTTTGCCGCCATGTGGCATTCCCCTCTGGCGGGGGCCCGGCTCCGGGCCGTGGCAGTATCGGCCGGAGCCGGTGTTGCTACCCCCGTGGAGGGATCGCCTCTTCCTAGAGGAAGAAGCGAACTCCCAACTGGATTAACCTCGGGAAGTTCGCCTGTGAGGTGACCTTGCCGAAGTTTGCGTTTCCGAACGCCGTGTTGGGCGAACGGAACAGCGGTGTGTTGAATGCGTTGAGCGCCTCAGCACGAAATTGCGCCTTCAGTCCCTCGCGAATCGTAAAGGTCTTGAAGATCGACAGGTCGACGCTCGATTGGCCCGGGCCGCGCAGACCGATGGTGCGGCCGACGTTGCCGAAGGTGAACTGCGGCGCCTGGCTAAAGGCCGCGGGGCTGATGTAGTTATCCAGCCTGTCCATGAGGCCGCCTGCGGTCCTCGGATCGCTGCCTGACGCGTTGGGCCGCTGGCCTGCCGCGCCAAGCGCCGAGTTGTTGTTGGACTGCTGGGTGATCGCCAGCGGGAAGCCCGACTGGAACACCGTCACCGCGTTCACGCTCCAGCCACCGAGCGCGTAGTCCAACGCCTTGCTATTGCTGAGAAACGCACGGCCCTTGCCCACCGGCAGTTCGTAGGTAAAGCCCGAGGACCAGCGCACCGGAATGTTAAACGATGAAAGGGCGTATTCGGCCTCGAAGCCGTAGGCGTTCTGCATCGCGCCGGAACCGGTCAGGTTGTTGCCCGCGCCGCCGAAACTGGCGTCCTTGCTGTTGGACCACGTGAGCGTGCTCACAAAGCTCAGGCCGAAGGCCATGCGCTTTTGCGCCTTGGCCACCAGCGAGTGATACTGCGCGTGATTCCGATCGGAGTTGGCCAGGTTCACGGCTGAGAACTGCGGGAAGGGCCGCAACACTTGCGCCCGCGTGATGTTCGCCGAGCCGATGAAACCCGGTCCGCCCGGCGTGTAGTACGGGTTGGCCACTGTCTGGTTCAAGGCGGTGCCCTGGCTGAACAGCGACGGGTCGAGTTGGTTGATGTTCACGTTGCCCGAACCGAGTGTGAGCTTCTTCGACGTCGAGCCGACATAACCCACCAGCATCGTGATGCCGGAGGGAAGTTGCCGCTGAATGTCGAACGAGTATTGGTGAATGCGCGGGGAGCGATGGTTCTGGTCGATGAAACCGACTGTCTGGCCGATGCCCGCCAGTAGGCCGGCGGCATTGCCGACCACGGGAAGAAGCCCGTTGGGGAAGGGATTGGCGAGGTTGCCCGCCGGGGTCGCGTTACCGTCATTGGAGGCCACGTAGGGCGTCGTCTGCGCGTAGCCCAGTGTGTTCTGGAGGCTATAGGAAATCGGCGCCCAAAACAGGCCATAGCCGCCCCGGAAAGTCGTCTTGTCGTTCATCGCGTATGCGAAGCCAATGCGGGGCGACAGCTTATTTCGGTTGTTGTTGCCGGTCTGCGTCGGATAACCGTTCTGCCCGGCGTACATCAGGCCGCCCTTTGGCGCGGTAACGCCCGCCTGGGTCACCTTGATCGGGCTGGTCACCTGCGTGTCGAAGCCGACGAGCAGTGCGTTCTCGTTGGCCATGAGCCCGGTTTCGTATTCGTAGCGCACGCCGAGGTTCAACGTGAGCTTGGCGTTCACGCGGAAGTCGTCGTGGAAGTACACGGCGTAGTAGTTGACATGCTGGAATAGCTTGGTCGCGATAATGCCCGTGCCCGATGCCGGGAAGCCCAGCAGGGTGCTGGCTACGTCGGCGCCCGTGCCGGCCGTGGCGCGCAGGTGCGTGGCGCGCGTGAACACGTCGTTAAACGTGAAAGCGCCGGCATTGTCTGAGTAGTTGACGCCGTCGATGTTGATCCGCCGGAAATCCGCTCCGGCCTTGAAGCTATGGCGGCCCATGAACTTCGAAACACTGCCCAGCAGGTTCTTGGAGTGAAACACGCTGGCCGAATTCGAATTCGTGCCGAGGCCCGACACCGTCTCCATCGTGATGTTGGGGAACGTCGGCTGCTGCACCTGGCCGATGAACGACGAGGAGAAGCCCAACTGCGAAAGGTTGTAGCCGGAGCTCAACTGCGGTGAGAGGTTCGGGAAACGGTTAAAGCCGTAACGAATGCTCACCACGGTCGTCGCGTTCGGCGTGAGGATGTTATTCACCTGCGTAGCGTCCACCTTGCGGTAAAGCAGCCACGACGACGGTCCGGTCGAGGTGCCGAACCAGTTCTCGCCCGGCTCCTTCGAGCCGTAGTGCAGGTAGGAGACGCTGGCGCGCCACCGGGGGAAGAACTCGTGATCGAGCTTCGCGGTGAACTGATCGGCGCGGTCCTGCAGGCTAGCTGAAGCCGAGTAGTTGTTCTGGCCGTAGAACGCCGCGGTGCGTGTGGGCGCTACGTATTCATTGAGGATGC
>Ga0075421_100001271_pt1 | contig 29157 bp, 26 predicted proteins | sample SoiMetdeltSBSDD5_FD_75292 | JGI IMG/M metagenome (GOLD analysis project Ga0075421, IMG submission 75292) | Bulk soil microbial communities from a Populus tree surrounding site in Tennessee, USA - Soil MetaG P. deltoides SBSDD5 | ecosystem: Environmental > Terrestrial > Soil > Tree plantation... | reverse complement strand
CGAAGGTCCTATGTAGGCCTCCGGCAAAATCAGACCCCATTGCAGCGAAAGGGCTATTGCGCCTCCCGCGCAGAGAATATGCGCTCAACGAGCCACGCTCCGCTAACAGAATACGAGAGGATGAGAATGAGGTTGTACCGAGGTTGATTGATGGCGACGCTCGCATGAAATAGCAGCATGAACCAGCCCGGCAGCGTCACCGCGACCATGCCTTGGTCGCCCACTCGTAGAGCTCGCACGGTGGCGATGACGCAAACGATGCCTAGGGCTAAGCCCCAATAGTGGTTGACCCATGCCCCTGCGAGGGCGAACGGCACTGTCACCAGAAGATGCTTGAGAGGTGCTGCCAAAACATGGTTGCGTATCAGATAGGTCAGGTGGTGAGACCAACCGCCCGCTGCGGAGACAGTCTCCTCCATGAACGTCGTGTTGCCGATGGCGTAGAAGGCATCCTTCTCGGTTAGCGCCCAGCTAAACCGCCTGCAGGCATCAGGCCGAATCACGGCGTTGGCGAGGCCCTTCCCCCCAGGAAGACCACAGACATAAAACAGACCGTATTCTTCCCAATTCATCCGGTCATAGGCGATGCGCTGTGCAAGGGTATGCGAATCATAGCTGTAGGTCAGCGCTGGACGGCCTAACACTACGGCATTGCGCGCGATCCACGGCAATACCGCGCCTCCAAGCCCGGCCACGAACCCCAACAACAAAAGCAGTTTCCGGAGCCGCGGTTCCCGCCAGCAAACGATGACCAAGCCAACGAGCGCACATACATACCCAAGGTAGAGATACGCTGGACGCGTCAGGGCGGTCATTCCAAGGCATAGCCCGGCAAAAACAAGCCAAGCAACCGACGGCTCGCGGCGCGCCCTTACCGCAGCCGCGATTGCCGAGGCGAGCAGTAGAAGCGCGGTTACTTCTGTCATCACGTAGTTCACGTAACGAAGCAGCAGGGGCACGGTCATGCTGGCAAGCAGCAGCGCAATCCACCCCGCTCGCTGACTATGCAGAACCTGCCCGGCGGTCCACCAGACCAACCAAAGGAACAAAGCCAGCATCCCCAGTTGCAGCAGACGAACAAGATCCGCCTCGGCGGGACAGCTGGCATCGCGGCCACCGGAGTGGACGACACACTCCATGGCGCGAGCGAAATCCCCATCCCACGCGGCGGTCGCCGCCACCAGCGCCGGGTACAATGGAGCAAAGCGCATACCCGGCGGGTGGGGCTGCTGAGCGTCTCCGGTGGTGAATAGGCCGTCCGTGAAGCGGCCCGTGCTGCGCAGGTCGTGGGCGATGCCGATGTAGAATGTCTGATCGAACTCGGACAGGGGCGGCACTGAGGTGCGAGACCAGAACAGACCGCAGACAATCAATGCGAGCGCCATCGCAAGAACCGATGCGGAGCGCCGGGACCCAGGGTATGAACCGTTCAATCCCGTAGAAGCAACAAGCGAGAGCGCTAGGCTTCGAGGAGGCATCTAAACCTCACCCTTGACAGCGGAGGTCACGCGCAACGCATTCAGATAGATGAGCCTCCGCAGCTCGAGCTGGGTGCGCGTTGTCGTGTCCAGGATCAGTCCACAAACCATAAAAAGCACACAAATGACCGCAATGCCGATAGATACGACCAACGTAGGCATGCGTGGTACCAACCCAGTTCTCAGGTACTCGGCAAAGACCGGATAGAAGAGCGCGCCACCGGCGCCGAGGAAGAGCGCGGATGCAATGCTGAAGAACAGCAATGGCCGATGCTGGCGGAGTAAATTCACGATTGCCCACAGGATCCGGATGCCATCGCGATACGTCTTGAGCTTGCTTGCGCTGCCGACCGGTCGGGCGCTGTAATCGCAATCGACCTCCAGAACGGGCATGCGAAGAAGGATGGCGTGGACTGCCATTTCGGTTTCGATCTCGAAGCCACTGGAAAGCGCCGGGAATGACTTGACGTAACGATGCGAGAGAACGCGATAACCCGAGAATACGTCCCTGAAGTCGCTTCCGAACAGCGTCTTGAGAGTGCGGTTGAAGAGTTGATTGCCCCATTCGTGGCCGGATCGGAACGCGTCGCATGCCACCTTGCGACGTGTGCCAACGACCATGTCCAGCCGATGGTGTCGCAACAATCCAATTAGGCGATATGCCTGGCTTTCGTCATAAGTACCGTCACCGTCGGCCACGACGTAAACGTCGGCGTCAATGGCGGTGAAAGCCCTTCGAACGGCATTGCCCTTACCCCTGGCGGTTTCGATCAGGACGTTGGCACCTGCTGCCTCAGCTATTTCTGCAGTGCCGTCGGTCGAGCCGTTGTCAATGACGAAGATGTCGGCTGTAGGTAAGGCCGTCCTAAAGCGTCCTACGACCTCGCGAATCGCAGCGGCCTCATTGAGGCACGGTAGGATCACGGCGATCCGAAACTGGCCAGTCGCTGCGCTTCGCACGCGACTTCCTTTCTTTCCCTGCACGGCACGCCCGTACTGAGAAGTCACGCGGCTCAGAAGCCAAGTCTATCTGCTCGGAAGGGAGCTCTGTGTCCAGCGCATCAGCGCATGCATCCACAGGTTGCATCATCGAGGCAGGTGCGCGTTGCGGAAATCAAACGGTGCGCCGTTCGCGGCTGCGCTTTCTCACATCCTTCCTACCTTCGCACTCGCAGTTCGCCGTTGGCTAAGGAGCATCCGATGTTGGCACTCCTGCACCGTGCAGAGCGAGGCGCTTCGATAGTCCGCTGTTCGGGGCGAATCCATCTCCCCCACGGTCGTTGTCACCGGCGGAAAGCGGTCTCAAATAGGGTGCGCGGCCGAGTTTCTCGCCGAGCGCAGCGCCTCGCGCATCAGCTCGCCGACGTTATGGGCGTTGGGGGCGATCAGCACGCCGGCGGCGAGCAGCACCTCGATCTTGCTGTGAGCCGAGCCGGCGCGCTCGCTGGTGAAGGCCCCGGCGTGGCCCATGCGGCGCAGCCGCGGCGCGTGCCGGCCTGCCACCAGCGCAACGATGGGTTTCCTTGGGCGCAGACGCGTGATGGCCTCGGCGGCCTGCTCCTCGTCCGAGCCGCCGATCTCACCGATCAGGACCATGCCCTCGGTCTCGTTGTCCGCGTCGAACAGCTCGACGCACTGGGCGAGCGTGAGCCCGTGCACCGGGTCGCCGCCCACGCCCACCGTGGCCGACTGGCCGAGGCCGGCCCTGGTGATCTGCGCCACGATCTCGCTGGTAAGCGACGCCGAGCGCGACGCGATGCCGATGCCGCCCTTCCTGGCGCTCGTGGTCGCCATCACGCCCAGCTGCGCCACGCCCGGAGCGAGCACGCCCTGCGAGTTGGGCCCGACGAGGCGCGTGCGCGAGCCGTCGAGGGCCTGGCGCACCCGTACCATGTCGATCAGCGGCACGCGCTCCGTCACGCACACCACCAGCGCGATGCCGGCGCGGATCGCCTCGATCATGGCCGCGGCGGCCCGGTCCGGCGGCACGAACACCAGGCTGGCATTGGCGCCGGTGGCCGCCACGGCCTCGGCCACCGTGTCGAATACGGGCAGGTCGAGGTGCCGGCGGCCGCCCTTGCCAGGCGTCACTCCGCCGACGATGCGGGTGCCGTAGTTGAGCATGCGGCGGACGTGGAAGGTGGCCGCCCGCCCCGTCATGCCCTGGCAGATCACGCGCGTTTCGCGACCAACGAGGATAGCCATGAGGAGCTCTCCGCTCTTGCGCACGTCACCGCCTTCTGCACCGCCTCCCAAGGCGTGCTGCAGGCGATGTGGGGAACGCCGGTGTTGGCCAGCACGGTCCTGGCGAACTCGGCGTGGTTGCCGGCCATCGAGATGATGATGGGAACATCGCGCGCCGGGGTCCGCAGATAGCCGCGCCGCATGGCGATGCCGATGCCCTCGGCTATGGTGTCGCACGGCTGCATACCGCCGCCGTGGACGTTGACCAGGATCGAGCGCACCGCGGGGTTGTCGAGGATCAGCCTGAAGCCGCGTGCGATGTCGAGGCTGGTCGCGGTGGTGCGGATGTCCATGAAGTTGGCGGGACGGCCGCCGGCGTCGCACACCATGTCGAGTGTTGCCAGCGCCAGCCCGGCGCCGTTCACCAGCACGCCGATGTCGCCGGTCATGCGGATGTAGTTGATCTGGTGATGCTGCGCCTCCAGCTCGACGGGATCGCTCTCGTCCCGCTCCATGTAGTCGCGCAGGGCCCGCAGGTCGGCGTGGCGAAAGAGGGCGTTGTCGTCGATGCTGAGCTTGGCGTCGAGGGCAATCAGCCGGCCGCTCGCGGTCAGCGCGAGCGGATTGACCTCGATCAGGCTGGCATCGAGGGCGATGAAGGCCTGAGCCAGCTGCCGGAGCAGCTGCGCTGCCGACGCCAGCGCAGCGCCCGAGAGGCCGATGCGGCCCGCCAGGCCCGCGAAGTCGCCGTCGGCCGCATTGTCCCGGACCGTCAGCGGAATGCTCTGGACGATGGCCGGATCGCGCTCCGCCCGATCCTCGATGTCGTCCCCGCCATGCGCGCTGGCGAGCGCCAGGGGCCGCCCGGAGCCCCGGTCCAGCACCACGGCCGCATAGAGCTGCTGGATCGCCTCGACCGCCTCTTCCACATAGACCCACTTGACCAGCGCGCCGCCCTCCGGGGTCTGCGGCGTAACGATCCTGCGGCCCAGTAGCCCCCCCGCCTCGACGGCAGCCGTGCGCGGGCTGTCCGCAAAGCGCACCCCGCCGTGCCTGGCGCGGTCGCCGGCCCTGATCTGCGCCTTGACGACGAAGCGGCGGCCGCCGAGACCCTCCGCGGCCCGCAGGGCATCGGCGGACGACTCAACAACCCGCCCGCCGGGGATGTCGATCCCGAATCGCTCCAGCAGCTCCTTGGCCTGGAATTCGTGGAGGTCCATGTGCGTCGCCTCGCCTTGGGGGTTGGCCATTTGAAGCGGACAGGTTGGCTGGCCGGTTCGGAACACCCTTCCTTTTTTGCTGGCATATGGTATACCAAAAGTAGACTAGCGCGCCTTTACCGCCTTGGCAAGCCAGCGGAAGTCAATTCCAATTCCTGGACATGGCGTCCCGCCTCGCCTACCTTGGTGGCGCGCCGCCAACGCGATCCGTCAGATCCGCCGCAGCCCGCTTCACCAGCGGGCCGAGCTCGCCCAAGCGCTCATCCGTCACGCGGGTGGTGGGACCGGAGACGGACAACGCACCGATCACCTCCGCATGCTCGTTGAAGACAGGCGCGCCGGTGCAGCGCAGGCCGTCGGCCCGCTCCTCGTCGTCGATGGCCCAGCCGCGCCGCCGCGTCAGGGCCAGGTCGGCGAGCAGGGCGTCCGGATCGACGATGGTACGCTCCGTCAGCCTCGGCAGTCCGACGCGGTGCAGGAGCTTTGTCACCTCCGCCTCCGGCAGCCACGCCAGGATGGCCTTGCCGAGGCTGGAGGCGTGCAGCGGCCCGCGTGCGCCTGGCCGGTGAAAGGCACGGATGGCGTGGTGGCTTTCCAGCTGGGAGATGAACACCACCGAGCCGTCGTTCTCGATCCCGAGGTTGGCGGTCTCGCCGCTCGCCGTCATCAGGTCGCGCATCACGCCGCGGCTGACGTCCACCAGCTTGCGGTTGCGCAGGAAGGAGCTGCCGATCTTGAACGCCTTGACTCCGATCAGGTAGCCGCCGCGCGCCTCGTCGCACTGCACGAAGCCGGCGGCCTTCAGCGTCACCAGGATGCGGTGCGCGGTCGAAGGAGCGATGCCGGCGCGCTGGGCGATGCTGGTGAGCGACAGCCCGTCGGCCTGGGCGATAATCTCGAGCAGCGCCAAGCCGCGGTCCAGCGCCTGCACCGAGCCCGGCGGCTGGCGGGGGAAGTCCTCCTCCCCCGCAGGCACTCGCGTCAATCTTGGCCGCCCTGCCATCACCCGCCCTCCCATTTGCTGCCAGCGCCTCAGGCCCTGACAGCTTTAACCGCGCCTCGCACGGTCTGTGCCGAGATCGGCGCGGCAACTGGTAGCATGGAATGGAAACGATTTCCATTGCGTGTCGCTGCAGGTCTGGTATACAGAATGCCATATACCGGCGTGCAGAAGCAGCGAGGGCGACACGATGTCGGCGGCGGCGCAGAGGGACCCCGGAGGGCTTGACACCTTTTTCTCCTCCGGGCTCGCCGCCGCCGATCCCGCCGTCTACGCGGCGGTGGCGCGCGAGACCGGGCGGCAGCGGTCGGAGATCGAGCTGATCGCCTCCGAGAATATCGTCAGCCGGGCGGTGCTGGAGGCGACCGGCTCGCCGCTTACCAACAAGTACGCCGAGGGCTATCCCGGCCGGCGCTACTACGGCGGCTGCCAGTATGTAGACGAGGCCGAGACGCTGGCTATCGAGCGGGTGAAGCGGCTGTTCGAGTGCAAGTTCGCCAACGTGCAGCCGAGCTCCGGTAGCCAGGCCAACCAGGCGGTGCTGCTGGCGCTGGCCAAACCCGGCGATACCATCCTGGGGCTGTCCCTGGCGGCCGGCGGGCATCTCACCCATGGCGCCGCGCCCAACCTGTCCGGCAAGTGGTTCAAGGCCGTGCCCTACGGCGTGCGGCAGGAGGACCAGCGCATCGATTTCGACGAGCTGACGGCGCTGGCCCGCCGGCATCGCCCCCGCATCATCGTAGCCGGCGGCTCGGCCTACCCGCGCGTCCTCAACTTCGCCCGATTCCGCACCATTGCCGACGAGGTGGGAGCGCTGCTGATGGTGGACATGGCTCACATCGCTGGCCTGGTCGCAGCCGGCGTGCATCCGAGTCCGCTCGACTTCGCCCACGTCGTGACCAGTACGACTCACAAGACCCTGCGCGGTCCCCGTGGCGGGCTGATCCTCACCAACCACGAGGACATCGCCAGGAAGATCGACGCGGCCGTATTTCCGGGCCTGCAGGGTGGGCCGCTGATGCATGTGGTGGCCGCCAAGGCGGTGGCGTTCGGCGAGGCGCTGCAGCCGGCGTTCAGGGCCTACGCGCGGGCGACGATCGACAACTGTCGGGCGATGGGCGAGGCGCTTCAGCAAGGTGGCTATGCGCTGACGACCGGCGGCACCGACACACATCTCGTGCTGGTGGATCTTAGACCCAAAAAACTGACCGGGAATATCGCCGAGAAGGCGCTCGGCCGCGCGCACATCACCTGCAACAAGAACGGCGTGCCGTTCGATCCCGAGAAGCCCACCGTCACCTCCGGCCTGCGCCTCGGCAGCCCGGCCTGCACCACGCGCGGGTTCGGCGCCGGCGACTTCCGGCAGGTCGGCCACATGATCGTCGAGGTGCTCGACGGACTCGCGGCACACGGGGAGGCCGGCAACGCACCTGTCGAGGCGAGGGTCAAGCAAGCGGTCATGCAGCTCTGCGCCCGCTTCCCGATCTATCCCTGAGGCTCGCCGCAAGGAGCGATGCATTTTCGCAGTCGGCAGTCGGACTTTTCGTAGGTTGGGTCGAGGCGAAGCCGAAGACCCAACACCTTCAGGACTCGAACGTGTTGGGTCTGCGCTTCGCTTGACCCAACCTACGAAAGAGCACTGAACGGCATCGCAACGGAGACACAGAAAATGTCCGGGTTCCACGGCCTCTTTATCCCAGGCCCCACCAACATGCCGTTCGCGGTGCGTCAGGCCATGGACGTGCCGCTGGAGGATCAGCGCGCTCCTGACTTCCCGGCCTTCACGCTGCCGCTGTTCCGCGACCTGAAGAAGGTGTTCCGGACGGAGAAGGGCCAGGTGTTCCTGTTCCCGTCGTCGGGCACCGGCGGCTGGGAGGCGGCGATGACCAACACGCTCTCCCCAGGCGACAAGGTGCTGATCGCCGTGTTCGGCCAGTTCTCCCACCTGTGGGGTGACCTTGCCCGCCGCCACGGCTTCAACGTCGATGTCATCGACGCCGAGTGGGGCGAAGGCGTTCCGCTCGACATCGTCGAGGCGCGCCTTGCGGCTGACAAGCGGCATGAGATCAAGGCCGTGCTGGTCTGCCACAACGAGACCGCAACCGGCGTCACCAGCGACGTGTCCGGCGTGCGCCGCGCGCTCGACGCCGCGGGTCATCCGGCGCTGCTGATGGTGGACGGGGTGAGCTCCATCGCCAGCATCGACTTCCGCATGGACGAGTGGGGCGTGGACCTCGCCGTATCCGGCTCGCAGAAGGGCTTCATGCTGCCGACCGGCCTCGCCATCGTGGCGGTCAGCCAGAAGGCTCTGGCCGCGCACAAGACGGCCAAGTGCCCGCGCTGCTTCTTCGACTTCGCCGACATGATCCGCACCAACAAGGACGGCTTCTTCCCCTACACGCCCGCCACCACGCTGCTGCGCGGCCTGCGTGCGTCCCTCGACATGCTGCTGGCGGAGGGTCTCGACAACGTCTACGCCCGGCATCGGCGCCTGGCTGAAGGCGCCCGTCTCGGCGTGGCGGCGTGGGGCCTGAAGCTCTGTGCCAAGGAGCCCAGGTGGCACTCGGACACCGTGACGGCGGTGAGCGTGCCGGCCGGCTTCAACAGTGACGACGTGGTGAAGGCCGCCTACTACCGCTACCGCATGTCGCTGGGCGTCGGCCTCTCCAAGGTGGCGGGGAAGGTGTTCCGCATCGGACACATCGGCAACGTCAACGAGATCATGATCCTGCAGGCGCTGGCCGGCTGCGAGATGGCGTTGCGCGACGTGGGTGTGCCGGTGGCGGCCGGATCGGGGGTCGCGGCGGCCGAGGAGCATTTCCGCGCCACGGCGCCGAAGCTGGAGCTTGGACTGGAGCGTAAGGTCGCCTAGGGAGCGAATGGCGAATGGGGAATGGCGAATGGAGCAGTGGCGTTCCCCCATTCACCATTCGCCACTCACCATTCGCACAACAGAGGAGGCTCGCCATGCGGATCTGCATCTACGGCGCCGGCGCCATCGGAGGCTATCTGGCGGCAGGCCTGAGCGAGGTCGAGGGCGTCAAGCTGTCGGTGGTGGCGCGCGGCGCCCACCTGGCGGCGATCCGCCAGAGCGGCCTCAAGCTCCTCATCGACGGCGAGACGCGCGTCTGCCGCCCGGCCGCCACCGACGACCCGTGCGATCTCGGCCCCCAAGACTACGTGATCGTCTGCCTCAAGGCGCACCAGGCCTGGGAGGCGGCCGAGCGGATGGCGCCGCTGCTCGGGCCTGAGACAGCCGTCGTCACCTGCCAGAACGGTGTGCCCTGGTGGTACACGTATGGCCTCACGGGCGATCTCGACGGCCGCTTCGCCGGCGCCCGGATCCGCAGCGTCGATCCCGACGACCGCCAGTGGAAGGCGTTCGGGCCGGAGCGGGCCATCGGCTGCGTCGTCTACCCCGCCACCGAGATCGTCGAGCCGGGCGTGGTGCGCCACATCTACGGTGACAAGTTCGCGCTCGGCGAGCCGGTGGGCAGCATCTCCGAGCGCTGCGTGCGCCTCGCCAACGTGCTGGAGCAGGCCGGCTTCGCCGCGCCTGTCCTGCAGGACATCCGCAGCGAGATCTGGCTGAAGCTGTGGGGTAACCTCTGCTTCAACCCCATCAGCGCGCTCACGCGGGCGACGCTCGACATCGTGGCCACCGAGCCCGCCCTGCGCGGCCTGTCCGTCAGGATGATGGCCGAGGCGGAGGAGATCGCCAAGCGCTTCGGCGTCACCTTCCGGGTCAGCATTGAGCGTCGCGTGAACGGCGCCGCCCGCGTGGGGGCGCACCGCACCTCCATGCTGCAGGACCTGGAGGCCGGCCGGCCGATGGAGATCGACGCGCTGCTCACCTCGGTGCAGGAGATGGGCCGCCTGGCCGGCATCGACACGCCCTACATCGACACTGTGCTGGGGCTGGTGCAGCAGCTCGGCCGCTCGCTGAAAGTCTACCCGCCGATTCCTGCGGAGCTGGCTGTTGCGCCCGCGCAGACCGCTGGCACAGTGCATGCATGAGTTTTCGTAGGTTGGGTCAAGCGAAGCGCAGACCCAACACCGGCGACATTCCACATGTTGGGTCATCGCTTCGCTCGACCCAACCTACGATCGGCAGAGAGGTGTCTCGATGCAGCAGCGAAGCGACAGCTCCCCAGGTGGCCCAATCCGCATCGTCTTTCTCGACCGCGGCACCATCGGCCCGTCGGTGGACCTGACGAGGCCCGCGTTCTGCCACAAGTGGATCGAGCACGACTCGACACCGCGGGACGCGGTGGTGGAACGGCTCGCCGGTGCGCGCATCGCCATCACCAACAAGGTGCCGATCCGCGCCCAGCATATCAACGAGCTGCCGCAGCTGAGGATGATCGCAGTGGCAGCCACGGGCTACGACGTGATCGACGTGGCCGCCTGCCGCGAGCGGGGCATCGTCGTCTCCAACGTGCGCGGCTACGCGGTGAACACAGTGCCAGAGCATACCTTCGCCCTCATCCTCGCGCTGCGTCGCGGCATCGTCGGCTACCGGCAGGACGTGATCGACGGCCGGTGGCAGAAGGCCGGGCAGTTCTGCTTCTTCACGCACCCCATTCTCGATCTCGCCGGCTCCACGCTCGGCATCATCGGCGAGGGCGCCATCGGCCAGTCGGTGGCCAGGATCGGGCAGGCGTTCGGCATGCGCACGCTGTTCGCCGCCCACAAGGGCGTGAGCGGCCTCGGGCCGCTCTACACGCCTTTCGACGAGGTGCTGGAGGCGAGCGACGTCATCACGCTGCACTGTCCGCTGCTGCCCGCGACGCGCGGGCTGATCGCCATGCCGGAGTTCCGCAAGATGAAAAAGCGCCCGCTGCTCATCAACACCGCGCGCGGTGGCCTCGTGGTGGAGGAAGACCTGGTGACTGCGGTAGAGGAGGGCCTGATCGCCGGCGCCGGCTTCGACTGCCTCACCGCCGAGCCGCCCCCGCGCGATCATCCGTTCAGCCGCATCATGGGCCGTCCCAACGTGATCATAACGCCTCACATCGGCTGGGCCAGCCAGGAGGCCATGCAGGGCTGCTGGCAACAGGTGATCGACAACATCGAGGGCTTCGAGGCCGGACGCCCGTCGAACGCGGTCACCTGATCCTCCGGTTCCGATCGCCTCACGCGGGATCTCCTCCCCCTGCGGCGGCGACGGCGCCATGGACTTTGACGGACTTGCAAGGCCATGGCGTTCCCCTCCTTCCCCGGTACCGGAGGCCTCCCTCCGGCCACGGGGGAGGAGGGCTTTTTTGCAGGCACCCGACCCAGGTCGCTGGGTCTCCCGATCCGACCAGCCATGACGTATGCTATGGCCATGGCCGACGATCATTCCTCCCATCACAGCTCGGATGAGACCTGCAACGGGGCCGAGCCTGCGTCTCCTGGACAGGTGCTACGCGAGTTGTGGCTTGGTGCCGGGGGCGAGTCGGCGGCTCTCGCCAACGTTGCGCTCGACGGCGCCGACCCCGCCCTGCCCTCGTCCTTCCGGGTCGGCACCGCGGCCCAGGCCACCATCGCCGCCGCCGGCCTGGCGGCGGCCGAGGTCCGGCGGCAACGCACGGGCCGCGCACAGGGCGTCAGCGTCGACATGCGCCAGGCCGCCATCGAATTCCGCAGCGAGCGCTACATGCGCCTCGACGGCAAGCCGCCGGGGCCGGCCTGGGACAGGATCGCCGGCGTCTACCGCACCGGCGACGACCGCCGCGTGCGGCTGCACACCAACTTTCCGCATCACCGCGACGGCATGCTGAAGCTACTCGGCTGCGCGTGCGAGCGCGAGGCGGTGCAGGTGGCCCTTCTCAGGTGGCAGGCGGAGCCGTTCGAAGCCGCCGCCGCCGAGGCTGGACTGGTCGCGACCATGCTGCGATCGCCGGCCGAATGGGCCGCGCATGCACAGGGCCGGGCGGTGGCGGCGCTGCCTCTGATCGAGATCGAGAAGATCGGCGAGGCGCCCGTCGGGCGGCTCCCCCGCAACCCGGAGCGGCCGCTCTCCGGCGTGCGCGTGCTCGACCTGACGCGCGTCATCGCCGGCCCGGTGTGCGGGCGCACGCTCGCGGCCCACGGCGCCGACGTGATGCGCATCACAGCGCCGCACCTGCCGGGGCTGCCCAATCTGGATATCGACATGGGCCGCGGCAAGCTTTCCGCGCACCTCGACCTGCGCTCCTTCGAGGAGCACGAGCGCCTCGCCGCCCTGCTGCGCGAATCGCACATCTTCGTGCAGGGCTATCGGCCCGGGGCGCTAGCCGAGCATGGCTTCTCGCCCGAGGCCTGCGCCGATCTGCGGCCGGGCATCATCGCCGTCACCCTCTCGGCCTACGGCCACGAGGGTCCGTGGGCCGGCCGTCGCGGCTTCGATTCGCTGGTGCAGAATGCCTGCGGCACGAACTGGGCGGAGGCCGAGGCGCTGGGAGTACCGCCGCCCAAGGAGCTGCCCGCCCAGGCCCTCGACCACGCCACGGGCTTCCTGATGGCCTTCGGCGCCATGGTGGCGCTTGCGCGCAAGATGCGGGAAGGAGGCTCCTGGCTGGTGCGGGTATCACTGGCCCAGACCGCGCACTGGCTCTGGCACCTCGGGCGCCTGCAGAACGGGTTCGACTGTCCTGAGCCATCTGCAGCCGAGATTAAGTCCATGCTCGACGCTATGGATACGCCCTTCGGCCGCCTCACCTTCATCCGCCACGCCGCCCAGCTCTCGGAGACGCCCGCGCGCTGGAGCCGACCGCCTGTGCAGCTCGGCACGCACGCGCCGGTGTGGCCGGTGTAGCCGGCGGCTGCGCTGATGCCGCGGTGGCGCGGCTGACGATGCTCAGCCTGCCCTCGTGGAGCCCCGGCGCCCCCTCTTCGGCTGCGCGCCAGCCTTGGGCTTCTTGCTGGCCTTGCCGGCCGTCGCGCGCTGTCCAGCGGCCACGGCGGCGCGCGCCCACGCCTGCATCTCATCGGGCTCGTCGAACAGGCGCTCGGGCACGCGCCAGTAGGCGCCGATCTGCCTGATCTTGCCCTGGGCCTCGTAGCTGAAGGGCTCCATGCCCTCCGCCTCATAGTCGGCCCGGTTGCCGTCGTCGACCTTGAAGTGGAGGGTGTCGCGCAGGATGAGAGCGAAGATCACGCCGTCGCAATAGACGCCGGCGCCGCTGAACATGCGCCGCAGCGTGATCCGGCCGAGCGGCTCCAGATGCTCCTGCAGCAGCGCGACCAGGCTGTCGCTGACGGCCATCTCAAGTCTCCCCGGGCAGTGGCGTATCCAAAAGGCCGATTAAGCTTAACAGATGTGGGCTGAGGATACCCACCGCCGGAACGGCATTGGCTCAGCCCGTGTTGACCGCGTGAAGGCTCAGCGGGTTGGCATCCAGCGAAAGGGCGAGGACTTGCATGCCCGACGAACACCAGACCTCCGCTCCGCAGGCGCGGCAAGACGCACAACCCTTGATCGTCGATGAAACCGAGGTCAAACGCGCCGTCGGTGCCACCGCAATGGGCAACGCGATGGAGTGGTTCGACTTCGGCATCTACAGCTACCTGGCGGTCGTGCTCGGCAAGGTCTTCTTTCCCGACAGCGGCGACATGGGATTGATCTACAGCCTGGCCGCCTTCGCAGTGGCATTCCTGGTCCGGCCGGTCGGCGGACTCTTTTTTGGAATGCTCGGTGATCGTATCGGGCGCAGAGGAGTGCTTGCCACGACGATCATCCTGATGGCGGGCGCCACGTTCTCGATCGGCCTGATCCCGAGCTATGCATCCGTTGGCATCTGGGCGCCGGTTTTGCTCTACGCCGCGCGCCTGGTGCAGGGTTTCTCCACCGGTGGCGAATACAGCGGAGCCTCCACCTTCATCACCGAGTTTTCGCCCGACCGCCGCCGCGGCTTCCTGGCATCGTTCCTGGAGTTCGGCACCATCGGCGGATTCATCGCAGGCGCGGCGCTGGTAACCGGACTGACGGCCGCGCTCGGCGACGCCGCCATGCAGTCCTGGGGCTGGCGCGTGCCGTTCCTGATTGCCGGTCCGCTCGGCATCATCGGGCTCTTTCTCCGGTTCCGCCTCTCAGAGACCCCGGCCTTTGCGCGCTTGGAAGGGCAGGCGCAGGCGCGTTCTGCCGGGAGCCGACTGCAGGAGATCGTCGTCGACCACATTCGGCCCTTCCTCCTGTGCGTGGCTCTGGTGCTGGCGCTCAACGTCACCAACTACCTGGTGCTGACCTACATGCCGAACTACCTGACCGGCACGCTCGGCTATGACAATGCGCACAGCCTTTTCCTCAACCTGCTGACCATGCTCGCCATGCTGGCGGCCGTCCCATTCGTCGGCCATCTGGGTGACAGGATCGGGCGACGTCCGGTGCTGTTGGCCGCCTGCGTCGGCTACCTGCTGCTGTCCTGGCCGGCTCTGTGGCTGCTGCAGCAGGGCCACATCGCAACGATCCTGGCGGGCCTGCTGATCCTCGGACTGTGCCAGACGCTGTTCATCGGCACGACGCCGTCGACGCTGCCGGCCATGTTCCCGACGGAGATCCGCTACGGCGGCCTGGCCATCGCCTACAACGTCTCCGCGTCGCTGTTCGGCGGGACCGCCCCGCTGGTGGCCGAGTCGCTCGTCCGCGCGACGGGCGACGACTACATGCCCGCCTACTACGCGATGCTGGCGGCGACGGTAGGTCTGGTGGCCGTGCTGCTGATGCGGGAAACGGCCGGGCAGCCACTGGAGGGATCGGCGCCGACCATCAGTGCCGATGAGGCGTGGAAGTACCGCGCCGCATACGCGAGCTGAGCCCGTAGTCCTTAAGGTGGGTTAGGGCCGAAGGCCCGTAACCCACCACAGCCGGCGAGATTGTCAACGGTGGGTTACGCGCTTCGCGCTAACCCACCCTACATCAATACATCCCCAACAGCAGCTTCGCCTCGTCGGACATGCGGTCCTTGTCCCAGGGCGGGTCGAAGGTGAGTTTGACGCTCACTTGGCCGACGCCGGCAACCGAGCCCACCGCGTTCTCCACCCAGCCCGGCATCTCTCCGGCCACCGGGCAGCCCGGAGAGGTGAGCGTCATGTCGATGGCGACGTTGCGGGCGTCGTCCACGTCGATCCTGTAGATCAGCCCCAGCTCGTAGATGTCGGCGGGGATCTCGGGGTCGTACACGGTCTTGAGCGCGGCCACGATGTCGGCGGTCAGCTGCTCCAGCTCCTCCGGCGGGATCGACGAGCCGGGCTCGGGGGCGGTCGGTTTGTCGTCCATGGCGATCCATCCGTTCGCGAATGGCGAATGGTGAGTGGCGAATGGGAACCTTACCATTCGCGATTGGCCATTCGCCATTCGCCGTTACGCAAAGAACTCGTGTGCCTTCACCAGCGCCTCGGCCAGGGCGTCCACCTCGGCCCTCGTATTGTACATGGCGAACGAGGCGCGGCAGGTGGCCGTCACGCCCAGGCGCTCCATCAGCGGCTGGGCGCAATGGTGGCCGGCGCGCACCGCCACACCGGAGCGGTCGATGATGGTGGCGACATCGTGAGGGTGCAGCCCATCGATGCTGAACGACACGATGGCGCCCTTGTCCCTGGCCTGGCCGTGGATCCTGAGCCAGTTGAGCTCGGCCAACCGCTGGTGGGCGTAGTCCTTCAAACCCCGCTCGTAGGCCGAGATGCGCTCGCGCCCCACCTGCATCATGTAGTCGAGCGCGGCGCCGAGCCCGATGGCCTGTACAATGGCCGGCGTGCCGGCCTCGAACTTGTGCGGCGCCCGCCCGTAGGTGATGCGCTCGGTGGCGACGCTCTCGATCATCTCGCCGCCGCCCTGGTAGGGCGGCATGGCGTCGAGGTGCTTCCTCTTGGCGTAGAGCACGCCTATCCCGGTCGGCCCGTAGGTCTTGTGGCCCGTGAAGGCGTAGAAGTCGCAGTCGAGATCCTGCACATCGAGCGGCAGATGCACCGCCGCCTGCGAGCCGTCGACCAGGACCGGGATGCCGCGGTCGTGGGCGACGCGCACCACCTCCCGGATCGGCACCACGGTGCCGAGCACGTTCGACATATGGGTGATAGCCACCATGCGCGTGCGCGGGGTCAGCAGCTGCTCGAACTCGTCGATGAGAAACTCGCCGGTGTCCGATATCGGTGCCCACTTGATCACGCAGCCCTTGCGCTCGCGCAGGAAGTGCCAGGGCACGATGTTGGAGTGGTGCTCCATGATGGAGAGCACGATCTCGTCGCCCTCCTTGAAGTCCATGCCGTAGGAGCTGGCGACCAGGTTGATGGCGTCCGTGGCGTTGCGGGTGAAGATGATCTCCTCGGTGCTGCCCGCATTGAGGAAGCGGCGCGCCGTCTCGCGCGCGTTCTCGAAATTGGCGGTGGCGGTGTTGGAGAGGTAGTGCAGCCCGCGGTGGACGTTGGCGTATTCCATCTTGTAGGCGTGCTCGATGGCGTCGAGCACCGCGCGCGGCTTCTGGGCGGAAGCGCCGTTGTCGAGATAGACCAGCGGCTTGCCGTACACCTCGCGGTACAGGATCGGGAAGTCGGTGCGGATGCGCTCCACATCGAACCCGCCGCTGGTGAAGTCGGATTCCTTGGTCAGCGCCGTCATCGTCGTCGTCCTCCTACGCGACTGCCGCCTGTGAAATTCACGTCGCCAGGCCAGCCAACCTCGGCAGTGCAATTGCCAACAGGGCGTTCCGCAGCTTCTCGTCCTCTATCCTGTCGAAGGCCTCGCCGACGAAGCTCTCGATCAGCATCCCCCGCGCCGCCGCAAGAGGGATGCCGCGCGAGCGCAGGTAGAACAGCAGATCTTCGTCGAGCTGGGCGGCGGTGGAGCCGTGGCCGCACACCACGTCGTCGGCGAAGATCTCCAGCTCCGGCTTGGAGTCGAACTCGGCCTCCTCCGACAGCATCAGGGCCTGGGCCATCTGCTTGCCGTCGGTCTTCTGGGCATCGGGCCGCACGATCACCTTGCCTTGGAACACGCCGCGGGCGCGGCCCGCCAGCACGCCCTTCATCAGCTCGCGGCTGGTGCAGCCCGGTACGGCATGGTCCACGACCATCGTGGTGTCGATGTGCTCGGCATCGCGGCCGAGGAAGCAGCCCGCGAAGTCGAGCCTCCCGCCCTCGCCCGCAAAGGTGGGCGCCAGATGATTGCGAACGAGGCCGGTGCCGGCGGTGAGCTGGAATACGCGATAGACGGCATCCGCGCCGAGCGTCGCCTGCCAGCTGGCGAGGTGCGTCGCGCCCACGCCTTCCAGCGTGAGCTTGGCGTGCAGCACGCTGGCATCCTCGCCCACCTCGATCTGGGTCAGCACGTTGGAGTGGCCCGTCGCGGCGACCGGCAGCGCCACGTGGGCCTCGATGATGGTGGCCTCCGCGCCCGCGCCGACGCGGACCACGTTGCGGGCCGTGATGAGCCGCGCCTCGCGGCCGGCCCGCATGAAGACCAGCAGCAGCGGCTTGGCCAGCTTGGCGCCGTCGGCGATGCGCACCACCGCGCCGTCGGTCATGAAGGCGGTGTTGAGGGCGACGATGGCCTCCTGCCCGGCGCCGGAGCGCGCGAGCCCGTCGGCAACGGCTTCGTCCGGCAGCTGCAGCGACGGGGCGAGGCTCGCCACCTCGAGCCCCTTGGCCTTGGCGCCGGACAGCTCGACCCGGTACGCGCCGTTGACGAGCACGATGCGATGGGCGTCCAGCTCCGCGAGACCTTCGAGCGCGGTATCGACCTGCTGGCGCGTCACGGGCGTCGCGTCGCCCAGCGCGGGCGGCAGCGCTTCCTTCAGGGCGGCCCTGAGATCGGTGTATTTCCACTCCTCAAGCCGCCGGTGCGGCAGCCCGAGCCCCACGAACGCGCCGATGGCGGCCTTGCGTGCCTCGCCTACGGTGGCTCCGCCCGGCAGCTTCGCGGCCACCGCCTCGAACATCTCGGGGAAGGCCTGCTCGGCCTTCGTTCTCGTCAACGCCACTGTCATCTCGCGTCGTCTTTTTCTCGTAGGTTGGGTCAAGCGAAGCGCAGACCCAACGCTGGCAAGTCATCCCCGATCATGTGTTGGGTCTTCGCTCCGCTCGACCCAACCTACGATTCTTACGCAGCCTTGAACCCCGCGTAGCCGCTCTCCTCCAGCTCCAGGGCCAAGTCCTTGCCGCCGGTCTTGCGGATGACGCCGTCGGCCATCACGTGCACCTTGTCGGGCACGATGTAGTTGAGCAGCCGCTGGTAGTGCGTGATCACCAGCATGGCGCGGTCGGGTGAGCGCATCGCGTTGACGCCCTCGGCCACCACGCGCACGGCATCGATGTCGAGGCCGGAGTCGGTCTCGTCCAGCACGCACAAGGTGGGCTGGAGCATGGCCATCTGCAGGATCTCCATGCGCTTCTTCTCGCCGCCGGAGAAGCCGACGTTGAGCGGGCGCTTCAGCATCTCCTCGAGCACGCCGAGACGCGCCGCCTCGCCGCGTACCAGGCGCAGGAACTCCGGCGTGGTGAGTTCACCCTCGCCGCGGCTCTTGCGCACCGCGTTGGCGGCCGTACGCAGGAAGGTCATGGTGGCGACGCCGGGGATCTCCAGCGGATACTGGAAGGCCAGGAAGATGCCCCTGGCGGCCCGCTCGTCAGGCTCCATCTCCAGCACGCTCTCGCCGTTCCACAGAATCTCGCCGTCGGTCACCTCGTAGTCCTCGCGACCGGCCAGGACGTAGGCCAGAGTCGACTTGCCCGAGCCGTTGGGGCCCATGATGGCGTGCACCTGGCCCTTGGGCACGGTGAGGCTCAGGCCCTTGAGGATGGGTGTTCCCTCCTCGGCCAGCCTCACATGCAGATTCTTGATTTCCAGCATCGCTACTCAACTCTCCTAAAGGGGTCAGACCCCTGACGCCAAGCGGCCGAATTCATATCCAGCGTCGTGGTCAGGGGTCTGACCCCCTTCAACCCTGCCGGTCCACCAAGACCTCGATCTCCGCCGGGTAGAGAACGCCCAGCCACTCGCATTCGCCGTTCCTGGCCTTGCCGTTGCGGTTGAACTCGACCAGGAACGCCTCGTTGTTGCCGAGCGTCTCCAGCACGGTACCCACCTCGCCTGGGCGCAACGCAAAGCCCGGAATGCTTTTCGAGAGGGCGTTGCGCCGCCTGCATTCGTGCTCGTCCAGCTCCCGCGTCAGCCTTGCCGTCGACACCGTTGTCGAACCCGCCACATCACGCATGTCCGTCTCCTGCAAAATGGCCCCTATGTCGCATCAGGGGCGTTCCTTGGACGCTCCCCCCGGATCCCCGTTCTTGTAGCCCAGAGCTTGTCGCCGTTGAATCGCTCCGTGGCCCTTCAGCGCTGCTTCCCCCAGCGCCATCTCCACTCCCCGTCAGTCTTCGCGCGGCAGAGCCGGATGAAACCGAACGTCAGCATGCCAACCATGACTAGCCACGTCCCGACCTGCCACGTGCCGGGCCCGTTGGGCATGTTCGCCGGCAGCGTCGCCAGCGACAGGGCCAGGGCCAGCATGACCGCGGCGTACACCGCCACCGCCGCCCAGCCCTTCCAGCCGGTAGGCGTGGCGCCGTAGCCGTAGTCGTGAGGCTTGAACCAATAGTCGGTCACTTAACCCACCGATCCTTCAAGCGAGATGCCGATCAGCTTCTGCGTCTCAGCCATGAACTCCATGGGCAGCTGCTGCAGCACGTCGCGCACGAAGCCGCTAACGATGAGCGCCACCGCCTCCTCCTCGCTCAGGCCGCGCTGCCGGCAGTAGAACAGCGTGTCGTCCGAGATCTTGGAGGTGGTGGCCTCGTGCTCGAAGTGGGCCGAGGCGTTCTTGGCCTCGATGTAGGGCACGGTATGCGCGCCGCACTTGTCGCCGATCAGCAGGCTGTCGCAGTTGGTGAAGTTACGCGCGTTCTTCGCCTTGCGGTGCGCGGAGACCAGCCCACGGTAGGTGTTCTGCGAGCGCCCCGCGGCAATGCCCTTGGAGATGATGCGGCTCGACGAGTTGGCGCCCAGGTGGATCATCTTGGTACCGCTGTCGACCTGCTGGTGACCGTTGGAGACGGCAATCGAGTAGAACTCGCCACGCGAGCCGTCACCACGCAGGATGCAGCTTGGATACTTCCAGGTTATTGCCGACCCGGTCTCGACCTGCGTCCAGCTGATCTTGGAGTTCCGGCCCCGGCAATCGCCGCGCTTGGTTACGAAGTTATAAACCCCGCCCCTGCCGTCTTTATCTCCCGGATACCAGTTTTGCACCGTTGAATATTTGATCTCGGCGTCGTCGAGCGCGATCAGCTCTACCACCGCGGCGTGCAGCTGGTTCTCATCGCGCGTGGGTGCCGTGCAGCCCTCGAGATAGCTCACGTATGCGCCCTTGTCGGCGATGATGAGGGTGCGCTCGAACTGCCCTGTCTGCTTCTCGTTGATGCGGAAGTAGGTGGAAAGCTCCATCGGACAGCGGACCCCTGGCGGCACGTAGACGAACGAGCCGTCGGAGAACACAGCCGAGTTGAGGGCTGCATAGAAGTTGTCACCCTGGGGGACCACCGAGCCGAGGTACTTGCGCACCAGCTCGGGGTGCTCGCGCAGCGCCTCGGAGATAGAACAGAAGATCACGCCCGACTTGGCCAGCTCGGCCTTGTAGGTGGTGACCACCGACACGCTGTCGAACACGGCATCGACCGCCACGCGGGCGCCCTGCACGCCGGCCAGGACCGCCTGCTCCTTGAGCGGGATGCCGAGCTTCTCGTAGGTGCGGAGCAGCTCCGGGTCCACCTCGCCGAGGCTCATCGGGCCGTCCATGGACTTGGGGGCGGCGTAATAATAGAGATCCTGGAAGTCGATCTTGGGGTAGTGCACGCGCGCCCAGGTCGGCTCGGTCATGGCTACCCAGCGGCGATAGGCGCCGAGGCGCCACTCCAGCATCCACTCAGGCTCGCCCTTCTTGGCCGAGATGAAGCGGACGGTGTCCTCGTTCAGGCCCTTCGGGGCCTTGATGACCTCGATGGCCGTCTCGAAGCCGTACTTGTACTGGTCGACGTCGATACGACGTACTTGATCGATCGTCTCTTGAACAGCGGCCATATATTCCGTCTCTCTCGTTCCGAGTTCGTCTTGTTCCGCCCGTCTTGTTCCGTTGTCAGGCCACAGCGCGCCCGCGCGCTGTAGCACGCGCCCAGGCCTCCGCAAAAGCCGCCACATCGCGCTCCGTCGAGGCCCAGCCGAGGCTGACGCGGATGGCCGCGCGTGCCAGGGCGGGCTCCAGGCCCATGGCCTCCAGCACGTGGCTCGCCCCCACCTTGCCCGACGAGCAGGCCGCCCCGGCGCTGACTGCGACGCCGGCCAGATCGAGCGCGATCACCAGGGTTTCCGCGCTGGCGCCGGGGAGCGCCACGCTGGTGGTGTTGGGCAGCCGCTCGGCGCCCGCTCCGATCACCACGGCCGAGGGCGTGACGGCCAGGATCTGCGCTTCAACACGGTCGCGCAGGGCCTGCACCCGCTCCATCGCTTCCACGTCCCGAGCGGCAGCGCGCGCGGCGGCGCCGAAGCCGGCGATGGCCGGCACGTTCTCCGTGCCCGCCCGGCGCCGGCGCTCCTGGCCGCCGCCCGCGATGAAGACCGGCAGGGCGGCGCCATCCCGGATGACCAGGGCGCCGACGCCCTTGGGTCCGCCGATCTTGTGAGCCGACAGGCTCAGATAATCGACGCCCAGCGCCTTGAGACTCACCGCGCGGCGGCCGGCGCCCTGCACGGCGTCGGTGTGCACGGCCAGTCCCCGCGACCGGGCCGCGTCCGCAGCAGCCGCGACCGGCTGCACCACGCCCGTCTCGTTGTTGGCGAGCTGCAGCGACAACAGCGCCGGGCCGTCGCCCGCCGCCTCGTGTGCTCCGTCCACCACGTTCTCCGTTTCGATCCGGCCGTCGGCGTTGACGGCGAGGTCAACGAGGCGCGTCTGGCCGCCATGCGCCAGACCGCGGGCCGGCGCCAGCACCGAATCGTGCTCGATACCGGCCAGCAGGATGGTTCGCCAGCCGCCACGCATCACCGCACTGTTGGCCTCCGTGGCGCCGCTAGTGAAAACCACCTCGGCGGGCCTCGCCCCAACCAGCGCGGCCACCTCCTCGCGCGCATCCTCGACGATGGCGCGCACGCGCCGTCCCTCCGTGTGCGGCGAGGACGGATTGCCGACCGCATCGAGCGCCGCCAGCATGGCCGCACGGGCCTCTGGCCGCAGCGGCGCGCTGGCGTTCCAGTCAAGATATGCGCGCGTGGTGCTCATCGCTCGCCGACCGGCAAGGGGCTGAGAGCGGGGTCAGACCCCTCGCGCCAGCCCTCTCGATCCAAAACCTGCGTCAGAGGCGAGGGGTCTGACCCCTTCTCAGACCCCCTGCCGAGCTTGAACGGCGTGATGCCGCCGATCACCTCCTCGAGCGTCACGCTCTCCAGGAACCACGTGATCTGCTCGCCCAGGGCATCCCACAGACCATGTGTGAGACACCGGTTGCCGGGAATGCAGGGCGCCGCATTCTCGCCGGCGCAGCGCGTCATGCGCACGCCCTCGTCAACGGCGCGCATGATCTCCGCCACGCTGATGCTGTCGGCCGGCCGGCCCAGCCGGTACCCGCCGGCGCGCCCGCGCTCGCTCTGCACCAAGCCCGCCCGGCGCAGTTTGCCGAACAGCTGCTCGAGGTAGGCCAGGGAGATGTGCTGGCGCTCGGCGACGGCTGACAGGGGCACCGCCCCACCAACCCCAAACTTGGCCAGATCGGCCATAGCCGTAACCGCATAGCGGCCTTTGGTATTCAACTCCACGACGGGCTTCTCTGGTTAAGCCTGGGCTCTCTGCTGTAGCGGCAGCTCATCAGACCCTCTTGCATCTGCCACCCCGGACCGTGCTATGAGACGGCCCGCAAGGTCGGTTCGGGGGCGCGAGGCTCTTTTCGAACTGTTCTAAACCTGTATCGGATATATGGAAATCCGAGCCGGCAAGTCAAGTATTTTGCTGCGCGTCAGTTGTCTATCCCTGCGACGGGGTCAGACCCCTGGCCAATGGCGGTGCGCCATGGTGGCGGCGGCTCGGCCACGGGTCTGACCCCGTTGCCCCCCGGTTCACCCGTTGACCGCGACCACGGAGCCTGAAGGACCCCATGCCAGAGCTGATCATCAACGGCCCCGCCGGCCGCCTCGAGGCCCGCTATCACCACGAATCGGCCTCGGGCAGCCCGATCGCTCTGGTCCTGCATCCGCATCCGCAGTTCGGCGGCACCATGAATAACCAGGTGGTGTACGCCCTCTACTATATGTTCGCCGAGCGCGGCTTCTCGGTGCTGCGGTTCAACTTCCGCGGCGTGGGGCGCAGCCAGGGCTACTTCGACAACGGTCCCGGCGAGCTGTCCGACGCAGCCTCGGCCCTCGACTGGCTGCAGCTGCAGAACCCCGATTCGCGCTTCTGTTGGATCGCTGGCGTCTCGTTCGGCACGTACATCGCCATGCAGCTGCTGATGCGGCGCCCGGAGATCGACGGCTTCATCTGCGTGGCCCCGCCCGCCAACCTCTACGACTTCACGTTCCTGGCACCCTGCCCCGCCTCCGGCATCATGGTGAACGGCGACAAGGACCGGGTGGTGCCGTCGGCCTCCATCGGCGAGCTGGCCGCCAAGACCAAGGTGCAGAAGGGCGTGAAGATCGAGCACGCCGTGGTGCCCGACGCCAACCACTTCTTCCAGGACAAGATCGAGGACCTCACCCAGGTGGTGGGCGCCTACGTCGACCGGCGCATGGTGGAGCTGGAGAAGGAGCGGCGGGAGTAGGGTGCCTCCTGCTCCGTCTGGCGTGAACAGGGCGCACGGAAAAATAGGTGCGCCGCACTCTCGAGCAATGCCGCCTGGCGTGAGGCCCGCGCCATCGACGTGTCCTGTCCCCTCTCCCCATGGGGGAGAGGATGTGAGGACCATGACTTGCGGCCGCGTGCTCTGCGCGACTCACGGGCACAACCCTACGGGCGCGGCCGCAAGTCATTGGCCGAACTAGTGAGGGGCTCCTTCGTACCGCCGTGCGCGCCGCAGGCCCCCTCATCCGGCCCTTCGGGCCACCTTCTCCCCAAGGGGAGAAGGGCCACCCGCGGCACGCTTCGGAGTCCTACTACAATCGCCGAGCAGACCACGATTCACTGGATGTTTGCCCGTATGAAGCCGCATCACAAGGTGCCGGGCGGGCTCGGCTCGCGTCCCTTGAGCAGGAACGTGAGCACGAGGCCGGCGACGAAGCCACCCACGTGCGCCATGTAGGCGACGCCCCCCACGTCCTCGCTCTGGGCGGTCGCGAACAGGGCACCGGCGCCGGCGAAGATCTGCAGGGCGATCCAGAAGCCGAGCACCAGGATGGCCGGCATCGCCACGATCTGGTTGTAGAGCAGCACGCGCACGCGGGCGTGGGGGAAGAGCAGCAGATAGGCCCCGAGCACGCCAGCGATGGCGCCGGACGCGCCGACGTTGGGAATCCTCGATCCGGGCGAGACATAGTACTGGGCGAAGGTGGCCGCGATCCCGCACACCAGGTAGAAGACGAGGAACTTCACCGGCCCGAGCCGGTCCTCGATGTTGTCCCCGAAGATCCACAGGTAGAGCATGTTGCCGCCCAGGTGCAGCCAGCCGGCGTGCATGAACATGGCGGTGAAGATGGTGGGGGCGGTGCCTGCCGGGTCCATGCCGAAGCGCCGCGGGATGAAGGCCCAGCGCTGGATGAAGGGCTCGCCGCCGCTCAGCTCCACGAAGAAGAACAGCACATTGAGCGCAATCAGCGCGTAGGTCACGACCGGCAGCGACCTGCGCGCAGAGTCGTCGTCGCCGATGGGAAACATGCGCCCGCCCCCTTTGCGTGGCCGCCCCGCCGCGGCAGCGCAGTCTCGCACACTCGCGGCGGGCGGCGAACAGCGTATGCAGTGAATTGAGCCCGGCAAAGCACAACGGGATGACGGTGTTGCACGCGCGCCGGTGCGCCTGCCTTGCTCTTGGCCGTTCCCCAGGCTACGGCTCGGCCCATGAAGCTCTACCGCGCCTTTGCCACCGTCGGCGGCCTGACCATGCTCAGCCGCGTCCTGGGCTTTGCCCGCGACATCCTGATTGCCGCGACCCTGGGCTCGGGCGCGGTAGCCGACGCGTTCTTCGTGGCGTTCCGTTTCCCCAATCTTTTCCGCCGCCTGTTCGGCGAGGGGGCCTTCAACTCGGCGTTCGTACCGCTGTTCGCCAAGCGCCTGGAGGGTGACGGCCGCGAGGCGGCGCGCGCCTTCGCCGAGGAGGCTCTGGCCGGGCTCGTGTTCGTGCTGATCCTGCTGACGGCGATTGCCGAGATCGCCATGCCGCTCCTGATGCTCGGCCTGGCTCCCGGCTTCAGCGCCAATCCGGACAAGCTGGACCTGGCGGTGCTGCTGACGCGCATCACCACGCCCTACCTGATCTGCATGTCGGTGGTGGCGCTGCTGTCCGGGGTGCTCAACTCGGTCGGCAAGTTCGTGGAGAGCTCGGCCGTCTCCATCGTCCTCAACCTCACCATGATGGCGGCCACGCTGGTGGCCATCGCCATGGGCCTCACCAACGAGCCCATGGCCGGCGTGGTGCAGGCCTGGGGTGTGTTCACGGCCGGCATCCTCCAGCTGGTGCTGCTCATCGACGGCGCCCGCCGCAACGGCCTCAGCCTGCGCCTGCGTCGGCCGCGCATGACCGAAGGCGTGCGCCGGCTGATCTCGCTCGGCATCCCGGGAGTTGTCGCCGGCGGCGTGACCCAGATCAACATCGTGATCGGCACGGTGATCGCCTCCATGCAGGACGGCGCCGTGTCGCACCTCTACTACGCCGACCGCGTCTACGAGCTGCCGCTCGCCATCGTCGGCATCGCCATCGGCGTGGTGCTGCTGCCCGATGTCTCGCGCCATCTGCGCGCTGGCAACCACGCGGCCGTCATGGACAGCCAGAACCGGGCCTTCGAGTTCTCCATGCTGCTCACCGTGCCGGCGGCGGTGGCGCTGGCGATAGTGCCCGCGCCCATCGTGCAGACGCTATTCCAGCGCGGCGCCTTCACGGTGGCCGACGTGGCGCCCACGGCCTATGCGCTGGGGATCTTCGCCCTCGGCCTTCCATCGTTCGTGCTGATCAAGGTGCTCTCACCCGCCTATTTCGCCCGTGAGGACACCGCTACGCCGATGCGCTATGCCATAATCAGTCTCACGGCCAACACGCTCGGCTCGATCGGCCTGTTCTTCCTTTTCCGCCGGCTCGGCCTCATGCCGCACCTGGGCATTGCCGTGGCGACCACGCTCGGCGGCTGGCTCAACGCCGGCCTCCTCTATGGCACGCTGATCCGGCGCGGGGACCTTGCGCTCGACGCCCGCCTCAAGTCCGCCCTGCGCGCGATTCTGGTGAGCAGCGTCGCCATGGGCGCGGTGGTCTGGCTGGTATCGTCCTATCTCGCCGACAGGCTCGCCGCCCCCGGGATTCTCGCGCGCACCGCCGCGCTGGCTGCAGTAGTGGGCACGGGACTCGCGGTCTATACCGTCGCCAGCCTGGCGACGGGCGCCCTGGAGCTCCGCCAGCTGCGCACGCTGCTGCGGGGGCGGGGGCCGTAGGCCGCAGGGTGCAATAAGGGAGCGAAGCGAGCGCATTGCACCGACGCCCGGCGCGGTGCGGCAAGCGGTGCAATGCGCTTCGCTTATTGCACCCTACGCTCTCGGCCATCCAGCCAGGGTTGCGCCACCGTCCCTTCCGCGCCATAACGCGCGCGCATTCGAGGGACCTCTGCAATGGCGTTCACACCCCGCGTTTTCTCCGGCATGCAGCCGACCGGCAACCTGCACCTCGGCAACTACCTGGGCGCCATGGTGCAGTGGGTCGAGATGCAGAAGACCCACGAGTGCATCTTCTGCGTGGTGGATATGCACGCCATCACCCTCTGGCAGGACCCGGCCGAGCTGAGGGACCAGATCCGCTCGGTAACGGCCGCCTATCTCGCGGCCGGCATCGACCCCAAGCGCAGCATCCTGTTCAACCAGAGCCAGGTGGCCGAGCATGCCGAGCTCGCCTGGATCCTCAACTGCGTCGCCCGTCTCGGCTGGCTCAACCGCATGACGCAGTTCAAGGAGAAGGCCGGCAAGGACCGCGAGAACGTTTCGGTGGGTCTCTACGCCTATCCGGTTCTGATGGCCGCCGACATCCTGGCCTACCGCGCCACGCACGTGCCCGTGGGCGAGGACCAGAAGCAGCACCTGGAGCTGGCCCGCGACGTCGCCCAGAAGTTCAACAACGACTTCGCCCAGTCGATCCGCAAGGCCGGCGTCGAGGACGGCATCTTCTTCCCGCAGCCCGAGCCCGTCATCATGGGGCCGGCCACGCGCGTGATGAGCCTGCGCGACGGCACCAAGAAGATGTCGAAGTCGGATGCCTCCGACCTGTCGCGCATCAACATGAGCGATGACGCCGACACCATCGCCAGGAAGGTCCAGAAGGCCAAGACCGACCCCGAGCCGCTGCCGAGCGAGGAGGCGGGCCTCGCCAGCAGGCCCGAGGCCGACAACCTCGTCGGCATCTACGCCGCACTCGCCGGCAGGACCAAGACTGCGGTGCTGAAGGACTACGGCGGGGCGCAGTTCTCCAGGTTCAAGAAGGACCTTGCCGACATTGCCGTCTCCCGCGTCGGCCCCGTCAACGCCGAGATGAAGCGCCTGCTCGCCGACCCGGCTGAGATCGACCGCCTCCTCGGAAACGGCGCCGCCCGCGCCCGCGCTCTCGCCGCGCCGATCGTGGCCCAGACGAAGGACGTGGTGGGCTTCCTGCGCTAGGCTGGCGGCAGGCCCTCCGCCCCGGCGGACGTCGGGGCTGACACCGTGGCTCCTGCGCCGGTTTTGCCTAACGGTGTCAGACCCATAGGGTCTGACACCCCACCTATTGTTGCCGGCGCCCAGGCGTGGCAGCATGCGTCCATGACAAAGAAGCGCCGGGTCTTCGAGCAGGGTCACGCCCGCAAGCTGCTGGTGGTGGTGGACGAGTCGCCCGAGGTCGAGGGCGCGCTGTTCTATGCCGCCGGGCGCGCCCAGCACACCGGCGGGCAGATCGCGCTCCTCTACGTCATCGAGCCGGAGAACCAGTTCTGGGACGCCGTGCGCCAGGCGCAGCTCGACGAGCAGACCAACAAGGCGAGGGCGCTGTTCCGCCTGTTCCGCCGCAAGCTCGCCAACGCCGGATACGACAAGGTGACCATCGAGGAGGTCATCCGCGAAGGCAAGCTGGTGGACGCGATCCTGCAGCAGATCGAGGACGACGAGGACGTTGCCGTCCTGGTGCTGGGCGCCTCCAAGGAAAGCGCCGGTCCCGGCCCGCTGGTGTCCACCCTGGCGACGGGTAACCGGGCCGGCAAGTTCCCGATCCCCATCACCGTCGTGCCCGGCGACCTCTCCGTCGAGGAGATCCAGGCGCTGGCGTAAAGCCACCCGTCATCTCTGAAGCCGAGCCGAAGGCGAGGCTATCCGGGATCTGGTGAGGCGAGTCGAGACACCTCACGAGGTCCCGGATCGGAGCGGTGCTCGCCCGTGGCTCGCATCGCTCCGTCCGGGATGACGGGTCGGAAAGATGCGCTCGACACATAGGACGGGAACCGATGAATGTGCCCGAACACATGAGAGCGTCATGCACCATCACCTGACGGCCAACAAAGAGACGTGCCACTGGGGCTTCTTCGATGCCAAGCGCAAGCCGGTGCTGACCATCGACAGTGGCGACCGGGTCACCATCGACACACTCAGCGGCGCCCCGGATTTCATCCCCCAAACCGGCTTCCACGTGCCGTCGGAGCTGGCCGAGGTGCACGCCGGCGCCGAGCGCTTCGAGGGCGGGCCGCACATCCTCACCGGCCCGGTCGCCGTGAAGGGCGCGAAGCCCGGACAGGTGCTGGAGGTGCGCATCATCGACGTGAAGCTGCGCCAGGACTGGGGGTTCAATCTCATCCGGCCGCTCGCCGGCACGCTGCAGGACGATTTCCACGAGACGCGCCTGATCCACATCCCGCTCGACGCCGAGCGCAACGTCGGGCGCCTGCCCTGGGGGCTGGAGCTGCCGCTGGCGCCGTTCTTCGGCATCATGGCCGTCGCCCCGCCGAAGGCCTGGGGGCGCATCACGTCCATCGTGCCGCGCGCCCACGGGGGCAATCTCGACAACAAGGAGCTGGTGGCCGGCGCCACGCTGTTCCTGCCGATCTTCGTGGAAGGGGCCATGTTCTCGTGCGGGGATGGGCACGGCGTGCAGGGCGACGGCGAGGTGTGCGTCACCGCCATCGAGACGGCGC
>Ga0075421_100001270_pt1 | contig 29157 bp, 27 predicted proteins | sample SoiMetdeltSBSDD5_FD_75292 | JGI IMG/M metagenome (GOLD analysis project Ga0075421, IMG submission 75292) | Bulk soil microbial communities from a Populus tree surrounding site in Tennessee, USA - Soil MetaG P. deltoides SBSDD5 | ecosystem: Environmental > Terrestrial > Soil > Tree plantation... | reverse complement strand
AGCGCCAGCCCCTTGGCCTCGGCCGACACGCGCATCATCCGCACCACCTGATCGAGCAGCTCGCGCGGCGCGAACTCGATCGATTCGAGATCGAGCTTGCCCGCCTCGACCTTGGAAAAGTCGAGGATGTCGTTGATGACGGTCAGCAACGCCTGTGCGCTGCCGCGGATCGTCTCCGCAGTCTCGCGTTGCCCGGCGTCGAGCCGCGTGTCGAGCAGCAGGTCGGTCATGCCGATGACGCCATTCATCGGCGTGCGGATTTCGTGGCTCATGTTCGCCAGGAACTCACTCTTCGCCTGGCTCGCGACCTGTGCCATCTCCGCCATGCGATGGAGCTGCTCGTTGCTGGCGCGTAGCTCGCGGGTGCGTTCGCGCAGATCGCGCTCGGCCGCGACCAGGCGGTCGTGCTCGAGCAGCGACATGTTCTGACGGATGACGGCGAGCACGATGACGACCGCTGCGCCCGCCACGGTCGCGAGCTGCACCGAGCGCAGGACATTGGGCACGGCCCAGACGATCGCCAGAGCCACGACCGCAGCCGCAATCGTGACCAGCGGGATCAGGCGCAACAACGCCTCGCAGAATCGCTCCCAGGCCGGATCCGGGTCGACCTTCGTCTGCCACACCGACGCGCCGTAACCGATCGCGAGCGTGAATACGGAGAACCCGAGATTGAGCCAGGTGCCCGCAGCCGGCGTGTGCACCACGTCGATGTCCGCATTCCACATCATCCACACGATGCCGTTGCCGAGCATCGCGACGAACAGCAGGACGCGCCGAGGGTCCGGACGCAGGCGTATCGTCGGCGCCATCACGACGGCCACGCAGACCGGCGTGAGCAGGCAGATCGGATAGACGATGAGAACGCCGAGATCGAGCGCGTTCATCGATCCCTGACGCGGCAGGTACAGGTCGAGGGTCAGCGTAAGCAGCACGAGCCCGAGCGAAAAGACATCCAGCAGGAAGGTCCGCAGCTGCAGCCGACGGTCCTTGCGCAGGACCAGCGCCAGACCGAACACGAAGCATGGACCGAGCGACAGAAAGAGGGCGTCGTTCAATTGCGGCAGCAGGATGCGGCCGGTGAGCTCGTAGTAGTCGTAGAGGAGATCGCCGACAGCAGTGAGCGTCAGGCCGATCGCGAACCAGCGGCGCGTCGCGCGATCGACGCCGGCGCTGTCGACCACGCCAAGCCACGCGACGATGGCGGCAGCAACATAGGCCAGCGTCCAGTGAAGACAATCGAAAAGATGCGCTACGTCCGGGTCGTCGCTCGTATAGGCGAGCAGGAACAGGACGCAGACCCCCACGCCCGCAAGGACCATGGTCCTTGCAGCGAAACGCCGGGCGTCCACGGCTGAAAGTGGGAGCAACACTGTTACTGTGACGGCACGGCGGGCCGCATCTGAAATAGGGAATTCCCTGAATGCACTGAATGCGCAAAATGCGCTGGGGGGCCGGCTAAACTCCGCGCACTCGATTCGGCGGAGGTGGTCAGTGCGCGTCATCGGTCGGCTCTCGATTCTCGCCCTCACGCTCTGCCTCGGGCGGGCGGTCGCGCAGGACACGCCCGAACCGGGCTCCGCCGACGAGATCGCCAAGGCCACGACTGCGCCGCAATTCCTGTCGCCCTGGGTCGCCTCGCTCCCCGCCTCCGCCTCGGTGCCTTCGCCGCGCGCATTCCTCAAGCGTATTGCCGGCGCGCCGGGCGAGCTGGTCGACTCCGCCACGGCCTACGGCTACGCCCGTGCACTCGCCGCGGCGTCACCGCGCGTCGAGCTCTTCACGATCGGCAAATCGGAGGAAGGACGCGACATCGTGTTGCTGGCCATTGCCGACGAGCAAGGCATCCAGACGCTCGATCAGTTGAAGAAGGACACTGCAGCGCTCGCGGATCCGCGTACGACGGATCCTGCCGCGGCCGAGCAGATCGTTGCGCGTGCCCGACCGATCTACTACTTCAACGCCGCGCTGCATGCGGACGAGACCGGCTCGACCGAGTCGGTGCTGGAGCTCGCCTACCGACTGGCCGTGTCGGAGCAGCCGATGATCCAGCGCATTCGTCAGAACGTGGTAGTGCTGATCAATCCGGTCTCGAACCCGGACGGACGCGACAAGGTGGTCGAGTGGTTCTATCGCTTCCTGAAAGGCAAATCGGATCGCAACACGCTGCCGCGGATCTCGCCGCCCTACTGGTCGAAGTATGCGTTCGTCGACATCAACCGCGACGCGCACCAACTCGTGCACGAGAGTACGCGCGCAGTCTCGCGCATGTTCTTCGACTGGCATCCCACCGTCGTGCACGACCTGCACGAGAGCGTCGCGCTGCTCATGTCGTGGAACGGTACCGGGCCGTACAACCCGAACATCGACCCGATCACGTTCACCGAGTTCCAGGCGCTGAGCTTCCACGAAGTGCAGACGCTCACTTCGTTCGGCATGCCCGGCGTCGCGACCTGGAGCTTCGGCGAAGCGTTCGCCCACTTGTATCTCGACTCGGTGGCGATGAACCACAACTCCATCGGACGCGGTTACGAGACTTTCGGCAACGGCACCGCGGAGACGCTGCAGTGGACATTGACGCCGGAGCAGACGTCTCGCGAGTGGTATCGCGTGCAGCCTCCGCCGTCGACGCCGTTTCTCTGGTCGGCACGCGACAACGTCAATTACAACCAGACCGCAGCGCTGGCGGCGCTCGACATGGCGGCAACGCAATCGAAACTGCTGTTGCGCAGCTTCTATCGCAAGGGTTTCAACTCCTGGCGCAAGGGTGTCGACGAGCCGCCGTACGCCTTCGCGATCCCGCAAGATCAAGGCGATCCGACGCGCGTAGCGCAGTTGATCGCGCGGCTGCAATCGCAGCACGTCGAAGTGCATCGCTCGAATGCGGCGTTCACAGTCAAGGAAGGCGCGTTCGGCGTCGGCACGTACCTGGTGCGGCTCGATCAGCCGTATCGCAACTACGCCGTGGATCTGCTGACGCCGCAGGACTTTCCGAAGAACGGCGGCGAGCCGTACGACGACGTGTCGTGGGAGCTGCCTGCGCACTACCACGTCGAGGCAGTCGCGATTGCGGATCCGACGATCAAGAGCGTCGGCGCCATTGCCGTGACTGAAGCTCCCCAGCCGCGCGGCAAGGTCACGGGCGACGGGCCGGCGTTCGTGCTCAAGGACACCGGGCAGGAAGGATTGCTCGAGGCGCGCTATCGACTCGCGAAATTCAAGATCGAAATCGCCGAGCGGGCATTCAAGGTGAGCGACGCGGACTATCCCGCGGGATCATGGCTGCTGCCCGCTCAATCCGGACTGCGCGCAGCCTTGCAGGACCTGACTGCGCGTCTCGCGCTCGACTTCGATTCGATTACATCGACTCCCGACGTCATGCGGCACGCCGCCAAAGCTCCGCGACTGGCTGTGTGGGTGCCGTGGGCCGACACGGATAGCATCGGCTGGCTCCGCCACACCCTCGACGAACGCAACGTCGCCTACTCATACGTCCGCGACGAAGACATTCGCGCCGGCAACCTGCGCGCGAAGTACGACGTACTGCTGTACGGTCACGTCGACCTCGAGCTCGCCGAACAGATTCACGGGCTGCCGAAGACCTGGGGCCCGATGCCGTACAAAAAGACGAAGCAGACGCCGAGTCACGGCACGCCAGCGTCGTCCGACGACATCACCGGCGGCATCGGTTGGGAAGGTCTCGCGCAGATCCAGAAGTTCGTCGAGAGCGGCGGTGTGCTGGTCACGCTCGGCAGCGGTTCGATGCTTGCACTCGAAGGCGGAATCGTCCGCGGCGTGCGACGCGACTCCGGCGGCGTGCCACGCAGCGCGGGCAGCGGCGGTGCCGAATCCGCGCAGGCCGCGGTGGAATCCGTCACGCGCACACCCGGATCGCACGTGCGCGTTTCATTCGCGCAGCCGGATCATCCGATCGCGTACGGTTATCCCGCGCATACGCATGTGTTCCGTCAGAACTATCCGCTGTATGCCGTTCCGCGTCGCTGGCTGCGCATGGCGTTCTGCACGACGTGCCTCGACGGCCCGTCCGATCCGGGCGGGGTGGTCATGCAATGGGGCGACACCGGCACGGACCAACCCTTCCTCGTCAGCGGTCAGGTCTGGGGCGAATCCAATCTGATCGGCCGTCCGGCGATTCTCGACATGCCAGTCGGCCGCGGTCGCGTCGTCGCCTTCAACTTCAACCCATTGCATCGAGATCTGAACCGCGGCGATCAACGGCTGCTGTGGAACGCGATCCTGAATTGGGAAGCGCTATGATCCCCGCATGAACGAGCGAAAACCCCGCCGCGGGCACTGGGTTTCCGGCCTGCTCTTCGTGCTGCTCGCGGCATTCGCGATCGGCGCGATCGTGCTGCAGCTCAGCGCCGGCAAGCACTGAAATCCAAGCAACTGACGGCACACAAGTCGCGCTTCCTCATGTCGGCAGCGCCCGGCTCGGGTCGTCCTTGGGCAGAAGGGCCGAAGGTCGGACCCATTGCCGAGGAAGTCCCATGAATGCCGAAGTTAAATGCCCGAATCCCCAGGTGCAGCCGCAGGTGCGGGGCGGAGTCGTCGCGTATCTGCAGGTCGATGGTGCCAGCAAGGCGTCCGAGTTCTATCAACGCGCGTTCGGTGCAACCGAAGTCGCCCGGCAGCCGGTCGACGAGCAAGGCCGAACCATGCACATCCATCTCTATGTCAACGACGGCTCGCTGATGCTGAGCGATGCGTACCCGGAGCACGGTTACTCGCTGGAGCGCCCGCAAGCGTTCGACCTGATGTTGCAGGTGGATAACATCGATGCGTGGTGGGCACGCGCAATCGCTGCCGGTGCCGAAAGCATCCTGCCGGTGCAGGAGATGTTCTGGGGTGCCCGCTACGGTCAGCTGCGCGATCCGTTCGGTGTGCGCTGGTCGCTGAATCAGCCACTGACCTAGGTCTGCTGTTCGGGCTATTGCGCGTGTGGTACGTTCGAGGCCCACCTGCCTCGAGCGAGCTGCATGCCATCGAGAGCCGCTTCGCGACGCACACCCGCACGGACGAGACAGATCGTCCGCCGGGCGCGCGTCGTGAAGGCCATCGATCACGCACTTCGCAACGGCATCTGCTGGATCGCGGCGCCTGCCGGCTACGGCAAGACGACCGCGATGCTCGACTACCTGCAGAAGAAGCCGACCACGCATCTGTGGTATCGCGTCGACGAGGGCGACCAGGACGTCGCGAGTTTCTTCCATCACATCGGCAACCTGCTGCCGGCTCGTGCAGCGAGCGAGCTGCCGGTGTTCGGACCGGAGTACGCAGACCAGCCCGCGGAATTCGCGCGGCGGTTCTTCCGCACGTTCTTTCGCAAGCTGAGCAATGCCGGGCTGCTGGTCATCGACGATCTGCACTACGGCGTCGAGACCGCGCAGTTCCGCACGATGCTCGCGATCATGCTGCGCGAGCTGCCGGAAGATCTGCAGTGCGCGTGCATCAGCCGCACGCTGCCGCCGGACGAGCTGGGCGAGCTGACGTTCAAGGGGCAGCTGACGGTCCTCGATCAATCGATCCTGCAATTCTCCGATGCCGAGGCTCGCGCGCTGGTCGCGAGCCGTTCGCGCAGCCGCAAGTCAGCTGTCGACCTTTCGGCTGCACGAGGTTGGGCTGCAGGTCTGGTGCTGCTTGCCGATCGAGCGGCGGCCGGCGATTTGCGTGCGGAGGTGCCGCGGCCGAGCGATTCGCGCACTGGACGCACGGCGGTGTTCACCGCGCTTGCACGGCAACTCCTCGATGCACTCACAGCAGAAGAGCAAGAGGCGATGCTCAAAGTGAGCCTGCTGCCGGAGATCACGCCGGATCTCGTGAAGGATTTGACGGGATCGGAGGCAGCTCGCACGTTGCTCGCACGTTTGCATCAGCGTCAGCTCCTGGTCACGCGTGTAGAAAGCGCGCGCGGCGTTTATCACCTGCACGATCTGCTGCGCGATTTCCTGCAGAACCTGCTCGCCCAACACTTCGCATCGCGCGAGCTGGCCAGCCTGCGCGAGCAGGCCGCGACGCTACTGCATGCCGCCGGCTATCCGGACGCGGCGATCGAGCTCGCGTTACAGGCGCAATCGTGGTCGCTCGCACGCGGCCTGATCGTGCAACGTGCCGAAGCGCTCATCGCACAGGGCCGACGCGCAACGCTGATCGACTGGTGCAACGCCCTGCCCGCTTCCGAATGCGACGCGTGGGTCTACTACTGGCTCGGCGTCGCGAACATGGCTGACGACGCAGCTGCGGAGTCATGGTTCGCGCGCGCCTGGACGGCGTTCGCCGAGCACGGCGAGATCGACGGGCAATGTCTCACTGCCGCTCGTGCTGTGCTCTCGAAGTCCGACAGCTGGCGCACGCATGAAGGACTAGCGGCGTGGACGCAGCGTGTGATCGAGCTCATCGACCGGGATTTCCCCAAACTGTCGCGCGGCGATCAGTTGCTCGCGTTGACGGGAATGCTGCGTGCAGTGGACTTCGCACAGAACTACCAGAGCGATGCACCGGCCGTACGTCGAATCACGCAGCACCTGTTGGAGCGCCTCGCCGTGCGGACGGCCGGCGACACCGCGAATCTGCGACTGATGGCGAGCCTGACGTTGATGGATCACTCCGGCGCGACCGGTCGAGCGGAGCTCTTCGAGCGTGCGGTCGATAGCGTCGTCGATGACTTGAAGGCGAGCGATCTGTCGTCCTGGGTCTTCGGCAGCTGGCTGGTCACTTTCGGCTCGGTGACTTCGCGCTACTTCACTTATGCCAAGCGCGGATTCCCATACGCTGCGCCGGAAGACGCGTTGCGCGCAGCGGTGGCGATCGGCGAGCGGGAAAGTTTGCGCGGCGTGGAGTTCGGCGCGCTCTATCACCTGCAGCTGCTCATGAAGCTGCGCAACGAGTGGTCCGAGTTTGCGACGCTGATCGGGCGCATCGCGGAGATTTCCGACAGCCGCTACACGACGCAGGTTGCTGTCGCGGCAGATTGCGAAGCAGCGCTGCATACTCGGCAGAAGCGCCTCGCCGCAGCGAGCGCCGATTGCGATCGCTTCATGGCCGCCATCGAAGCCGCCAACGAGCCGCCGATCGAGCGCTGGCCGCACTTCATCACGAAGTTCCAGGTGCTGCTTGCTGCGGAGATGCCGGACGAGGCTGCCGCATTCCTCGAAGAGCTGATTCCACTCTTCGACGGTGCGGTCAGGCAGCGCACGCAAGTCTGCGTGCTCGGTGCGCATGCGTTCGCCGCGAAGTGGCGCGATTCCGCCGACTATCCCGAGAGACTGCGCACTTTCATGACACACCTGCGCGCAGCGAACTGGACGGCTGCGCTCATCAATCTTCCCGATCATCTTGCCGAGTTGTGCGCGGATGCGCTGGATCTCGGCATCGAGCCGGACTTCTGCACCGCGTTGATTCGGCGTCGCGCACTCGTGCCGCCAGGGTCTTCGCCCTCCCGCTGGCCGTGGCCGCTGCGACTGCACGTGCTGGGCGACTTCCGCATGGAGCTCAACGGCGCGCCGGTGAACCCGGGCGCGAAGCCGCCGACGCGCTCGCTCGATATCCTGCGCGTGCTGGCGATTTCCAAGGATCATGCCTGCTCGCTGCAGGATATATATGAGTGGCTGTGGCCGGACGCCGAAGGCGACCAGGCCAAAGCGGCCTGCGAGCAGGCGCTGCATCGCCTGCGCAAGCTCCTGTCTGCTGCGGACCTGATCGTGCAGCGCGAAGGCAAGTTGTACTTGTCGCCGCAACATGCCTGGGTCGATCTCGTGGATTGGGAACGCAAGCTGACCCAGGCCCTGCGCACCTCGCAGGACGAAATCATGCAGCGCGCCTTGGCCGAGTTCGGCGGTCCGCTATTCCACTCGGAGCGCGCGGCGGCCTGGGCCCTGCCTGCAATCGAGCGCGTGCGCAGCAAGTTCATCGATCTCGCGGGTCGCCTCGCGCGGCGTTTCGAAGGCCGCGGCGACCACGCTGGCGCGCGCGCCGTGTACTTGCGCGCAATAGATATGTATCCGACGTCGGCCGTCTGTTACGAAGGCTTGATCCGCAACCGACTCGCGATGCAGGACCAGGGCGGCGCACTCGAGGATTACGAGCGCTACCTGCGCGTCATCCAATCGACGCGCGAAGCCAAGCCATCTCCGGCGATTCGCTCGTTGGTGGGCGCGCTGCTGCGTTGAAGCCGTCAGTTGGCGCGGCGGCGAGCTTTGAGCAGCACGTTCACCGGCTCCGGCCGGCCGTTCCAGTAGTCGAGACGAATGCGACCGTCGGGCAGCTGAGTCAGCGTTGCGGGAATCGCGTTGAATGTGCAATACCACCCCGAGGGCAGCACGACGGCATTGCGCGGTCGGCCGAGACTGCGATCGAAGACCAGATCTTCGCCGTCGAGCTTGTAGCTGACCGGCGCGGTGTACGTCTCCGCGATTCGCAAACGCAACGTCTGACCTGCCTGCAGCGCGGCGAAGGGAATCACGACGACTCTGGCGTCCGGCTCGACGCTCTCTCCTGCATTGATCTTGGACGCGACCATCTCCGCGCCGCTCATCTCTTTCGCCTGCAGCTGCTCGCCGGTGTCGAGGATGCTCGCCGAAGGATTGCTCGCGGTGCTGCCTTTGCGGACGACGTTCGCGTAACCGTTCACGCCGGGGCGCGTCTCGGTGTAGTCGTGATAGAGCGCAAAGGCGTGAGTCTCGGGCTGCTGCAGGAAATAGACGATGTCGCGATCCTGACGCGCGCGCTCCGACAAGCGATCTTCTTCCGTCTCGCCCTCGAAGGGTGATTCCCAGCTGCGTTGCTTCGTCGCGGCCTTCGGCACAGCGCCGGCGCCCGTCTGCGCGGTTTTCGTCGCACGCATGACGAGCGGTGCCGGGCCACCGCTGTTGTTCATGAAGCTGATCGCGATCCTGCCGTCGCTCTCGGTAAGCAACTGCGACGGCACGGTCAAGCCGACGACCTCGTATCCCGCAGGCAGCACGACCTTGTTGCGCCGGACGCCGAGCGGCCGGTCGAACACGATCGTCTTGCCGTCGACGTAGTAGCTCTTCGCGTCCTCGTACGTCTTGATGATCACGATGCGCCCCTGCCCGTTCGTCGGGACCGGACGCGCCAACGTGACCTTGATGTAGTTCATGTCGAGATCGGCATCGGTCATCAGCGGATCTTTGCGCGCGTCCGCGCCGCTCACGATCTCGAACTTCAGCGGCTTGCCGGTCATCGCATCGAGCACGCTCTCCTCGCTCGCGGCGCTGCCCTTCCGGATCGGGTTGTAGTAGTACTTCGCGCCGGCGGTCGCCGCCGTCACGTCGTACGTGATCTTGAAGCGGCCGCTGCCCGGCGCGAGCAACTCGTAGCGCGTGTACTCGTCCGTTTCCGTCTGCGCCGTGGCAGTCGCGAAGTAGATGCCATCCTTCGACGCCTGGGCATTGGCCACCGCGCAGAGCGCGAACGCGGCAAGGCTCACGCAGAGAACGGGTAGATTCAGTTTCATCGGCAGCTCCGAAGTTGTGGGTATGATTCTGCCATGACTGTGAACTGGCTTCTGGTCGCACGCGATGGCGGCATTCTCGCACTCGGCGCCTGTGCGCTGATCGCCGGGCTGTTGAGATTCAATCCGCGCTTGTTCCTGCGGCACTACCCCGAGGAGCTGCAGCGGGCATTGCCACCGAAGACACCCACGGAGAAGCGGCACTCGATCATCGGCGGGATCGCGTTGCTGGTGTGGACGCTTGGAATACTGATTGTGTCCGCTGCAACAGCGGAAGCCCGCGGCACGACGAACTTCCGCGACCTCGCCCTGCATACGTTCGCGGTCGGCATGGTGTTCAACCTGGCCGACTGGCTGATCCTCGATGAGCTCTGGATCGGTGTGATGCGACCACGCTGGCTGGCTCCACCCGGCATCGATCCGGCAACCCTCCCCTTCGAACACGCTCGCCACTTCCGCGCGTTCCTGCGCGGCTCGATCATGTTCGCAGTCATCGGCGCCGTCGTCGCATGGGGTGTTCGCCTCACTTGATCCTGCGTTTCAACCGCGCTGAAAGAACGGGCCGACCTTCGCCTCCAGAATTCGCACCAGCGCCGGGTCCATGTATTCGAACTCGTCGGGGATGTCGAGGCAGACGATGCGCTTCGACTTGAGATGCGGTCCGAATTTCTTCATCAAGCGATCCCGATGAGCGCGCTCCATGACGAAGATCGCATCGGCCCATTCCAGCAGCTCGGGCGAGACCGGGGTACCGGCCGCCGGATCGGTGCCCGCCGACGCGACTTCGAACCCTGCGCGGTTCGAGAAGATCTGCTCGGCAGTGGGGCTGCGCAGACGGTTCTGGCTGCAAACGAAGAGAACCCGTTTCATGCCAGCACGGCTAGCTGTCGCCGGTCGGCACGATACCGGCAGTCTCTACCATCAGGATGACGGTCTTTTCCGGAGCGCGCGGCCGATGCATCACGCCTTTCGGCACGACGAATCCCTGACCGGGCCGCAGGTCGATGGTGCGATCTTCCAGCTCGATGATGAAGCGACCGCTCACGACGTAGAAGAACTCGTCCTCGACATCGTGCTTGTGCCAGTGATACTCGCCCTGCACCGAGCCGAGGCGCACGACGGACTCGTTGACCTGGCACAGCGTCTGGTTGTACCAGGGGTGCTTGTTGGCGGCGACCAGCGCGTTGACGTCGATCACTTCGCCGGCGGCGTGCAGGATGTTCAGGTGGGTCGAGTATTTGGAGCTGAAGTCGGGAGTCGTGGTCGACATGGCTGGTCCTCGGAGTCGGGCTGAAGCCCGACCTACAGCCCGATGCTAAGCTAGCGGTGCACCAACCGGAAGCGCTGCCATGGCTCAATTTTTCGATCGGCGAACGTTCTTGCAAGGCTCGCTGCTAACCGCGGGTGCGCTCTCGTATTGGCCGCGGATGATGCTCGGCCAACAGCAAGCACCGCGGATCATCGCGCGTCCGTTCGAGTTGTCGCAGGTCCGGCTGCGGCCGGGAGCCGCGCTCGATGCGATGAACGTCAATCGCCGGCATCTGCTCGCCTACGATCCCGATCGGCTGCTGCATATGTTTCGCGTGACCGCGGGGCTGCCCAGCCCGGCCGAGCCGCTCGGCGGCTGGGAGGCGCCGAACAACGAGCTGCGCGGACATTTCACCGGCCACTATTTGTCAGCGTGCGCGCTGTCGTTCGCGCACGCCGATGACAAGGCGCTGAAGGCGCGCGGCGATGCCGTCGTCGCTGAGTTGGCGAAGTGCCAGACGGCGCTCGGCAATGGCTACCTGAGCGCGTTTCCGGAAGAGCTGTTCGATCGGCTGCGTGCAGGGCAACCTGCATGGGCGCCGTTCTACACGCTGCACAAGATCATGGCCGGCATGCTCGACATGCATACGCTCGCCGGCAACGCGCAGGCGCGCGATGTTCTCGAACGCATGGCGACGTGGACGGCGCAATGGGTTCGACCGATCGACACCGCGCTGATGGATCGGATCCTGGAGCGCGAGTACGGCGGCATGAACGAAGTGCTCTACAACTTCGCCGCGCTCACCGGCCAGGACCGCTGGCGCGAGTTGGCGCAACGTTTCGATCGCCGCCGCATTTTCGAGCCGCTCGCCGCAGGCCGGGACGAGCTGCAAGGGCTGCACGTCAACACGACGATCCCGCAGGTCATTGGGGCCGCTCGCGGCTACGAGCTCGGCGGCGACAGAAATCTGCACGACTGTGCTGACTACTTCTGGCACACGGTGACCGAGCGCCGTTCCTACTGCACGGGCGGTACGAGCAACGGCGAGTCATGGAACGCACCGCCGGGAAAACTGGCCGGGGAACTGTCGGGCTACACGCAGGAATGCTGCGTCACTTACAACATGCAGAAGTTGACGCGACACATCTTCGGTTGGACCGCGGACGCGCGCGCCGCGGACTACTACGAGCGTGCGTACTACAACGGCATTCTCGGCGTGCAACACCCGCGCGATGGCAGCAAGCTCTACTACGTGCCGTTGCAGAGCGGTTTCTGGAAACTGTTCGGCACGTCGATGCACGACTTCTGGTGTTGTACCGGCAGCATGGCCGAGGCGTTCGCGAAGCTCGGCGACAGCATCTACTTCAAAGATGACGATGGACTGTACGTGAACCTGTTCGTGCCCTCGGAAGTGACGTGGCAGGAGAAAGGTCTGCGCATCGTGCAGGACACGACTTTCCCGGAAAGCGATCGCGTGACACTCACGGTTCGAGCAACTGCACCTCGCCGCGCGCAGCTGCGCATTCGCGTGCCCTATTGGACTGTCGGTGGATCGGCATCAGTGAACGGCTCGCGCCTGGAGAGCTTTGCGACGCCGAGCAGCTACTTCGTGCTCGATCGCACCTGGCGCGACGGCGATCGCGTGGAAGTACGCCTGCCGATGCGCCTGCATTCCGCACCGATGCCGGACGACCCGACGCTGCAGGCTGTCATGTATGGACCGATCGTGTTGGCGGGCAAGCTCGGTGCCGCCGGTTTGACTCCGGAGAATCTGCGTGCGGAGCCGACCAAGCCGCGCACTGTTCCGGAGTACAAGTCCGAACCAGTGGCCGCCCCGGCCATTCGTGCGTCTTCGAGCGATCCCGCCAGCTGGCTCAAAGCCTCGGGGCCGCTCGAGTTTCGCACCGTCGGCCAGCCGAACGAGCTGACCCTGGTGCCGCTGAACCGGATCCTGGACGAGCGCTACGCCGTTTACTGGAAGCTTGCCGTGTAGAACGGGCCCATCGCCGATCGTCATTGGGATGTAGGCCCATGTAAAAGCGAAGCGGAGGATGTGCCATGGCCGAGCGAGTACCGAGTCCCCAGGTCGTAGCGGCAGGTGAGTGGCTGACCCAGCGCAAGGCGCTGCTCGAGCAGGAGAAGGAGCTGACCCGGCAGCTGGATCGCGTGAACGCCGCACGCCGGCGCCTGCCGATGGTCAAGATCGAGAAGAAGTACACGTTCGACGGGCCGAACGGCAAAGTCGGCCTGGCCGACCTGTTCGAGGGTCGCCGTCAGCTGATCGTTTATCACTTCATGTTCGACCCGGCATGGGAGAAAGGTTGCCCGGGCTGCACCGGCTACGTCGACGCGCTCGGCGACTTGTCGATGCTCGCCAAGCGCGACACGGCCTTCGCCGTGATCTCGCGCGCACCGCTCGCGAAGCTCGAAGGCTTCAAGAAGGCGAAGGGCTGGAAGTTGCCCTGGTATTCGTCGTTCGGCAGCGACTTCAACTACGACTTCCATGTGACGCTGGACGAGAAGGTTCGCCCGGTCGAGTACGACTACCGCACCAAAGCGGAAATGGAAGCCGCCAAAGTGCCGAACCCGACCAAGGGCGAAGAGCACGGCTTGAGTGTGTTCTTCCGCATCGACAACGACGTCTTCCACACCTACTCGACCTACGCGCGCGGCACCGAATCGCTGACCGACGCCTACGCGCTGCTCGACCGCACACCTTACGGGCGCCAGGAAGATTTCGAGGACTCGCCGCCGGGCTGGCCGCAGAAGCCGACTTACGGCTGATCGCATCGCCCGCCGGCCCGCGGCTGTCGTTGGCCGGCTGGGACTTTCCGGGATCAGCGGAAGGGATCAGGCTCCGGCAAAAGGGAGGATGCCGGCATGTACCTCGCACTGAAGCTCCTGCACATCGTCGCCGTGATTCTTTTTCTCGGCAACATCACGACGGGACTGTTCTGGCACGCTCACGCCGCGCGCACGCGTGACCCGAAGCTGCTCGCCCATACGATGGACGGCATCATTCGCAGCGACCGGTGGTTTACGCTGCCGGGCGTGGTCGCGATCATCGCAGCCGGCATGTTTCTGGCGGTGTACGGACACTTCCCGCTGCTGCGCACGCCGTGGATTCTCTGGACGCTCGTGTTGTTCGCAATCTCGGGCATCGTGTTCGGCAGTCGAATCGCGCCGTTGCAGCGTGAGCTCAAGGCACTCGCCGAGAACGGCATGCGCGGCGGATTCGACTACGGGCGCTATCGCGCCTTAGCACTCCGCTGGGAAGTGTGGGGCGCGATCGCTTTGCTCACACCCGTTGCGGGCCTCGCGCTGATGGTGTTGAAACCCAGCTAGCTCGCCGATGACGCCGAAGCGCTGTGCAGCCAGCATCAAGATCAACGCCGCCGCGACTACCAGAGGAACCGGCCATAGATTGAGGAACCGTGTTGACACTGTGCGTCTCCCGTTCAGGACGCAGACAGAGTGCCAACCGCGGACTTACGAATGCCTTACGCGAGGGTCAGGCTTCGCGCCGCAGCCGTTCGCGCCGGCTGAGCTCGTCGTTCGAGGGCTTGTCGAGCGCGAAAGAGCCGGGCTTGACCATGCCCGCGCGCTCGTAGGTGAGGATCGTGACGCCGCTCGGCGAGACCTTCGAATCGAGCAGCTTGAGCGCGGTCGGGATCGTCCCAGCGCCGAACAGGCGCTTGCCCTTGCCCAGCACCAGCGGATAGATGAGCAGCTGGAGCCGATCGACCAGGTCGTGCTTGAGCAAAGTTTGCAACAACTGGCTGCTGCCCTGGGTCAGCAGCGTCGGGCCGTCCTCGCGCTTCAGACGCGACACATCCGTCGGCACATCGTGAATCGCGACCGAGTTCTTCCATTTCAGCGGCGCAGTCGATGAAGTGGCGACGTACTTCTTGGCGTTGGTCAGCGCTTCCGCGAACGGGTCGTTCTGAATGTACGGCCAGTGCGCAGCGAAAATCTCGTACGTCTTGCGGCCGAGCAACAGGTCGTAGGGCTGGCCGAAGATGCAGCCCATGACGTCCCCGATGACATCGTCCCAGTAATTGACCGTCCAGCCGCCGAGCTGAAAGCCGCCGGTCGGATCTTCCTCAGGCCCGCCCGGAGCCTGCATTACGCCATCCAGGCTCACGAAGGCCGCGGCGTGCACGTTTCGCATCGTGAAGTTCCTCATCGAACGACACATTGGCATGAGCACATGTCCAATGCATTGGCCGGCGGCCGTTAAATTGTTATCAGTTTGTAACGCGGCACTGACTGACGTGCAGCGCCCGGCGATTTGGACAGCGTATTGCTGCCGCGAAAGAACGACTGAGTTTCGCCGCGGCCGGTTTCTCGGCTGCTGCGGCGTGCATAAGGTAGCTCCTCACTGTGTTGCAGCTTTGCCGGGAGTCGAGTGTTCATGTCGAGTGGAATCTTGTCGAATCGCAGATGGGGATCGATCGCTCTGGTCGTTGTCGTGATTGCTACGGGCGGGCTGCTTGCCGCCTGGAAGCATTCCGCGCTGGAAAGTGCTGACGCCGCCGCGGCGAATCAGCCCGAGCCGGTGGAAGCGGTGCAAGCGGCCGTCGCAAGCCAGCGTCAGTACACGCCGGTCGCGACGGCGATCGGCACCGTCGTCGCGACGCGTTCGATCAGCGTTCGTAACGAGTTGCCGGGCACCGTGCGCCGCGTTGCCCTCGAACCCGGTCAGATCGTCGAGCAAGGCACCGTGCTCGTCGCGCTGGACGTCGCCGTCGAGCAGGCCGAGCTGCAGGCGCTCGAAGCGCAGGCAGAACTTGCACGGACCCAGTTCGCGCGCGTCAGCAAGCTGAGCGAGCAGCGTGCCGTCTCTGCCGAGGAAGTCGACAGCACTCGCGCGGCTCGCGACGTCGCCCTTGCGCAGATCGCGCGCATCAAGGCGACGATCGATCGTAAGACGATTCGCGCACCGTTCCGGGCGCGGGTCGGCATCTCCGACGTCCACCCAGGCCAATACCTGAGCGAAGGCACTTACCTGACCAGCCTGCAGGGTGTGGACGAGTCTACCTACGTCGACTTCGCAGTCGCCCAGCAGGTTGCAGCCGGTCTGCGCAGCGGCGACCGGGTTCAGGTGCTGACGGCAAGCGCGGATCCAGTCGTCGCTACGATCCTGGCGACGGATGCACGCGTCGATCCGGCGACGCGCAATGCCTCCGTTCGTGCAAAGGTCTCCGACGCGAAACTTGCGCCGCCGCCGGGTGCATCGGTTCGCGTGCAGGTACCCGCGGGCGTCACACGTCTCGCGGTCGCAATCCCGGCGAGCGCGTTGCGCAAGGGGCCCGGCGGCGACTTCGTATTCGTCGTCGCCCAGGACAAGGACAGCAAGCCACGTGCGCAGCAGCGTCCGGTGCAAGTCGAAGCGCTGGCCGGCGATGAGGTCGTGATTCGTGACGGTCTCGTTGCGGGCGAGCAAGTCGCTACGTCGGGCTCGTTCAAGTTGCGCGATGCGGTGCTGGTCGCGGTCGTTCCGAAGCCCGAGCCCGTCGCTGCCAACGGCGCCACTGCCGGGCACGTCGCGCTATGAAGTCTTTTACCGACATCTTCATCCGGCACCCGGTGCTCGCCGCCGTGGTGAATCTCGTGATCGTGCTGGTCGGCGTGCGTGCGCTCACCACGCTGCCGGTGCAGCAGTTTCCGAGTATCCAGAGCTCGTCGGTGGTCATCACGACCGTCTACACCGGCGCGAGCGCCGATACGGTACGCGGCTTCCTCACGACACCGATCGAGCGCGCAGTCTCGTCCATCGGCGGCGTCGACTACGTCGAGTCGACCAGCCGCGCCGGCGTCAGCACGGTGACCGTGCGTCTGAAGCTGAATCACGACAGCACTGCCGCGTTGGCCGAAGTCACCGCACGCCTGCAGCAGGTCAGGTCGGAGCTGCCGAACGAAGCCGAGCCGCCAGCCGTCGAGGTGCAGCGCGCCGATCGGCCGTACGGCACTTTCTATTTGAGCTTCACTTCGACGCAACGAGATGTGCCGGCGCTGACGGATTGGCTGTCGCGAACGCTGCAGCCGCAGTTGTCGACGCTGCCGGGCGTGCAACGCGTGACCATCGAAGGCGGCCAACCGCTCGCGATGCGCGTTTGGATCGATCCTGATCGGCTCGCAGCGCGCGGCCTGTCGCCGGGCGACGTGCACGCGGCGCTCCAGCGCAACAACTATCTCGCGGCAGTCGGCCAGACCAAGAGCAACCTCGTACAGGTGAACCTGCTCGCCAACACGGATCTGCGCGCCGTCGATGAGTTCGAGAACCTGATCGTCGCCGAGCACAATGGCGGCATCGTGCGCCTGAGCGACGTCGCGCGAGTCGAGCTCGGCGCCGAGGAAGCCGCGATGGTCGCCAAGTACAACGGCCAGCAGGGCGTGTATCTCGGCATCTGGCCGCTGCCCGGCTCGAACGAGATCGAGGTCGGCAATGCGCTGCGCGACGAGATGGAGCGCATCCGCCCCACTCTGCCGGGCGACGTCGACATGAAGCTCGTGTGGGACGGCACGATGTTCATGCGCGACGCGCTCAAGGAGATCACCAAGACGCTCGGCGAGACAGTGTTGATCGTCGCCCTCGTCGTCTTTCTGTTCATGGGCTCGGTGCGCACGGCGCTTGTGCCGCTGGTCGCGATGCCGGTCTCGTTGTTCGGTGCCGCGATCGTCATGCTCGCGTCCGGCTTCAGCCTGAACCTGCTCACGATCCTCGCCATCGTGCTCTCGGTCGGCCTCGTCGTCGACGATGCGATCGTCGTGGTCGAGAACGTGGAACGGCACGTGCGCGAGGGTAAATCGCGCATCCAGGCGGCGCTCATCGGCGCACGCGAGCTGAAAGGCCCGATCATCGCGATGACCATCACGCTCGCGACGGTGTATACGCCGATCGCATTCCAGGGTGGGCTCACCGGCTCGCTGTTCCTGGAGTTCGCGATCACGCTCGCTGCGGCCGTGGTCGTTTCAGGTCTGGTCGCGCTGACGCTGTCGCCGGTCATGAGCTCGAAGTGGGTGCACGAGCACGGCGAGGAGACGCGCCTGACGAAACTGGTGAATCGCGCCTTCAACGCCGTGAGCCGGACGTATGCGCGGCTGCTCGACGGCGCGCTCGACATGCGCTGGGCGATCGTGGCGGTTGCCGCGATCGTGACGATCGGAGCGTGGCCGCTGTACCAGTACTCTCACCAGGAGCTCGCGCCGGTCGAGGATCAAAGTCACATCAGCCTGTTCTTCGAAGGCTCGCCGGACTCGACGCTGCGGGCCTCGAACGACAATTCGCTGCAGGTCGTGCAGAGCATCACCGGCTTCCCGGAGACGCGCTTCATGTGGTCGCTGACTGCGCCGTGGGGTGGCTTCGGCGGCCTCGTGGCGAAAGACTGGCACGAGCGCGGACGCTCGACCTCGCAGATGTACGGCGAGGTCTACGGCGCCGTGTCGCAGATCCCGGGCTTGCGCATATTCCCGCGCCTGGATCCGCCGCTGCCGACGCCCGGCCAGTTCGACGTGGAATTGATCGTGCAGAGCTCCGGCGAGCTCGAGCAGCTGCTCGAGACGACGCAGGCCGTGCTGAACGCCGGCTGGCAGAGCGGCAAGTTCCTGTACGTCGACACCGATCTCAAGATCGACTTGCCGGAGGCCCGCGTCGTGCTGGATCGCGAACGCCTCGCCGACCTCGGCCTCGACCTGGCGACGGTGGGACGGGAGCTCGGCACGATGCTGGGTGGCGCGTACGTCAACCGCTTCAATTATTTCGACCGCAGCTACAAGGTGATCCCGCAGCTGAGCGACGTGGACCGCGCGACGCTGAATCCGCTGCTCGATCTGAAGATCAAGACGCCCGACGGCCGGCTGGTGCCCGTCTCGACGTTCACCCGCATCGAGACAGTGACCGGTCCGCGCACGTTGAATCGCTTCCAGCAACGCAATTCGGCGCGCATCTTCGGCGGCGTTGTGCCCGGCGTCACCAAAGACCAGGGCTTGCGTGTACTGGAAACAGCGGCGCAGCAGGCCGGCGGCAGTACCGTAACGCTCGACTATGCAGGCGAGTCGCGCCAGATCCGCCAGGAAGGCAAGGCACTCACGACCACGCTCGGCTTTGCGGTGCTGCTCATCTATCTGGTGCTCGCCGCGCAGTTCCGCAGCTTCCGCGATCCGCTGATCGTGCTGCTCGGCTCGGTGCCGCTGGCAATTTCCGGCGCGCTCGCGTTCACGTTCATGGAGCTGACGACGCTCAACATCTACTCGCAGGTGGGACTCATCACGCTGGTGGGTCTGATCGCGAAGAACGGCATCCTGATCGTCGAGTTCGCGAACACGCTGCAGGAACGCGGGCTCGCGAAGCTCGATGCCATCCGCCAGGCGACGCTGACGAGATTGCGACCGGTGTTGATGACGTCGGCAGCGACCGTGTTCGGTCACTTTCCGCTGGTGCTCGTCTCGGGTCCGGGCGCGGAAGCGCGCAACAGCATCGGCATCGTGCTCGTCACCGGCATGATCGTCGGCACGCTGTTCACGCTGTTCGTCGTGCCAGTGTTCTACCAGATGATCGCGGCCGACCACCGCGCTCGGTCGCCAGCTGGCGACGGCGAAGAGCGCGGACCGGCAGTCCACGAGTTGCCGATTGCGGGGACGACTTAGCAAGAGCAGGCTGCGGCGCTTTCCGCTCGACGATGTGGAGGAGCCTGCCGATGACTCTTGCAACCCTGACCCGCGCGCCGCTGCTTGCTGTATCGACTGTAGTGACCTTGCTCGCCTCGCCGCTCGCTTTCGCGCAGGACGAGCAGGACAGCCAGCGCGGCAGCAACGCTGATCGCGGTCGTAACATCGTCACGGTGGCGTTCGGCGCCGGCATGAATACGGCGCAACCGGGCAACGAGCAGAATCATCACATTCTGCCGAACGTCATTCGCGTCCGCGCCGGCGACGTCGTCAACTTCGTAGTCTCAGGCCTGCACGTGATTCGCGTGTACGACAATGGCGTGCAGCTGAAAGACGTGAAGGCGCAGATTCCCGATGAGTGCGAAGTGAATCCCACGCCGCCGGCCGAGTTTCCCGACAACTGCTTCACCGATGGACCGGTGCCAGTGATCCCGCCGCTCGGCCTGGACGTGCTCTACCAGGGGCTCAATTCGATCGGCCCGCCGCCGCAGGTGCCGCCGTTCGCGCCGCTGTCGCTCGCGCAGAATCGCGTCGAAGCTGTTTCCTTCCTGAAGCCCGGCCGGTACCTGGTGATCTGCGCGGTGCTGGAGCACTTCAACGACGGCATGTACGCAGTCGTCGAAGTCAGGGGCAACGATCACGGCCGTACCTGATCGAAGATGAACCAGTCGCGCTCGATCAAGCCGTTCACTACGCGGTAGACCGACATCTCGTCGATGACCTTGCCGGTCGGCAAGGTCGCGACCTCACGGACGACGATCATGTCGTTGAGCGCGACCGTGCCCAGGGTCTCGACCTGCGCCGGCGCGCCGTTGGCGAACATTTGCACGTAAGCGGCGCGGCGCGTTTTCTCGTCGACGATTCGCACGGACGGTTTGTCGCCCAGCGCGTGCGGATCGCCGGTGTTGCGGAAGTTCTTGGCGCTCGGACTGAAGAGCGCGAGGAATGACTCGACGTCGCCGCGGTTGTTGGCGGCACCGAGCTTCGCAATGACCTCCGCAGATGATCGAGCTGCGGCAGCGTCGTCCTGCTGCGCCTGGGCGAGGTGCCATAGATCCTGGATCAGCCCCTCGCGAACCCGGTAGATCGCGAGTCCGTAGCCCGGCGGCGAGTCGTCGGGATTGATGAACTTCAGCTTCGCTGCGACCAGATCCCCGGCCGTGACTGCGCTCAGCAATTCAGTGCGCGCGAGCGGCCGACGCGCAAGCATCTCGCCGAAGAATGCTTTGCGCTGTTCCTGCGTCCCCATCTGGTCCGAGATCGCGCCGGTCAAGCGGTCGGGATCCTGCGGCGTACGGAAGACCCGCGCGTCCGCGGCGAACAGCGCGAGCAGCGACGCCGCATTGCCGTCGTTCAGTGCTTGCACGTCGGCGCGAACGACAGCCTGCGGGTCGACGTTCGCGGCGGCGACGCGCTTGAACTCCATGCGGATCGTTTTTGACGGCTTGCCAGGACTTGCCGCCTCCCAGTCCTGCACGTGGTGCTCGGCATCGACGTAGCGCCAGGTGGTCGAGTGGAAGTGGCGAGGATGGCTGTCGAGATTCGTCGCATCGTGCAGCACGAAACGCAGCACCTGCGGATCGCTCGACTCGTCGATGTAACGCAGCTGATTGCCCATGTCGCAGTAGTGATCGGCTCGCAGCTTGGAGCCGACGACATAGAACACCGTGGCAGTCAGTTGCTCGCCGTTCTTCCACTCCTCGTGCAGCAACGCGGTGCCGAAGGCGATCGGCCGAAAGATGTCGATCATCGTTTCGTTGTTCGGCAGCGGCGCGTGCCATTCGCCGACCAGGCTGCGCATTCGCGCGAACGCCGCCTGCGCATCCGCGCGGGATGCACCAGCATTCAGCATCGCCAAGACTGCCAGCAGGCACGTGAGCAGCGTTCTCATCGATGAATCCTCGGGGGTGACGTGTGGCGCGCAGTGTCATCGGCCGCTCGAGGTGACGAAAGTGAGCGTCGTCATGGCCGAGAGGCATGACAGGAGTCATGTGACACGTCCCGGACACGTGGTTAGACTCGATCGCATGGGGCACACGCAGTCGTCTCTGGTACGCGTCGGCTGCATCTTGATGATCGCGGCCGCAGGGATGCGCGCTGCTTTCACCGCTCTGTTCGAGCTCGACAAGTTCGGCCTGGCGGAGCACTGGCCGATGCAATGGTCGGTCGGCTACGTCGTGTTCGTCGCCGGCTACGCGCTGGCTTCCCGGACGCGAGTCGACACCCGCGAGCATGCAGGGCTGCTCATCCTGCAGAGCCTGAGCGCGCTCTATCTCGTCTGGCTCTATCCCAACTTTCTGGTCACGGCCCTGCTCGTGGTCGTCGCCTGGCAGATCGCCTGGTCGACCACACCGCGCAAGGCGATTGCAGCGGTTTTGGCCCTGGCAGCGGCGCTCGCGGCGATGAAGTGCGTGGATCAGGCGGACGGCATGACGCTGCTGGTCCTGATGAGCACTTGTGGATTCATGCTCTTTGCCGTCAGCGCCGCTCATCTGGCACGCAGCGAGGCCACCGCGCGGCAGAGCTTGGCGAAAGCGAATGCAGAGCTGCGTGCGACGCACGCCTTGCTGGCAGATAACGCACGCATGGCCGAGCGTTTGCGGATCTCGCGCGATCTGCACGACGTGCTCGGCCACAACCTCACGAGCCTGACCGTCCATCTGGATGTCGCCAATCGATTAGCACAGGGAGCCAGCGTCGAGCACGTTCGGTGCGCGCGTGCGATCGCGGGAACGCTGCTCGACGAAGTGCGCGGCGTGGTCAGTCAGATCCGCGTTCAACCCGTCGATCTGCGAGCGACACTACTGTCGCTGACCGAAGGGCTACCTGGCCTGCGAGTCGAGCTCACGATTCCGGACGAGTTGACGGCACTCGATCCCGCGCGTGCCGATGCGATCCTGCGGTGTGTGCAGGAGCTGATCACCAATACGTTGCGCCACGCACAGGCGCAGGAGCTCTCGATCGAGATTCGACAATCGATCGACGGCGCCTTGTCGATTGCGGCTCGCGACGATGGCCGCGGTGGCGAGGTGATCGAAGGACAGGGGCTGGTCGGCATGCGCGAGCGGTTCGAGGCGCTCGGTGGGAGTCTGTCGATCGCGTGCGCGCCGGGACGCGGATTCAGCGTGCAAGGAGAGATTCCAGCGCTAATTCACTCGCTGGGAGTCGTTTCGTGATCCGTGTCTGCCTCGCGGACGATCAAGCGTTGTTTCGCAGTGGCGTGCGCGCCTTGCTCGGGCTGTTCCCCGGCATCTCCGTAGTCGCCGAAGCGGAGGAAGGCGAAGCAGCCGTTGCGAAGGTTCTCGAGTGCAAACCGGACGTGCTGCTGCTGGACGTGCGCATGCCGCGGCTGAATGGTGTCGAAGTGCTCGCGGCGCTGGCGCGCGAATCCGCGTTGCCGCCGACGTTGCTGCTGACGACCTTCGAGGACGACGCTGCGCTCATCGGCGGCATACGCGCCGGTGCGCGTGGTTTTCTGCTGAAGGGCACGACGCCGGATACGCTCGTCGAAGCGATTCGCACCGTGGCCGCCGGCGGTACGTTCCTGCATGCCGCTTTGACACCATCGACGAACGTTGCGGATATGCGTGTGCCACCTTTGTCCGCTGCCGATCCGCTGACTGTGCGCGAGCGGGAGGTGCTGAGCCTCATGACGAATGGACTGGCGAACACGCAGATCGCCGCTGCGCTCAGGCTCGGCGAGGGCACCGTGCGCAATCACGTTTCCAGCATCCTCGCCAAGCTCGGCGTCAGCGACCGCACCAAGGCCGTGCTGGTCGCGCTTCGACAGCGCCTGGTCTGAAAACGGCGAGCAATAATCGGATTGTTCTCGTTAGGCTGCACGCTTACAGTTGCGAAGCCATGAATCAGACTGCACAGCGTTATTTCGTCTTCGAAACCGCGGCCGGTTTCTGCGGGATCGCCTGGAGCGATGCAGGCATCACGCGCTTCATGCTGCCGTCGAGCACTGCGGAAGCGACTGAGACGAATCTGCGTCGCCGCGTCAGCAATGCTCAACCCGGTACGCCGCCTGCGCACGTGATGGCCGCGGTCGAGGCCGCGAAGCGCTATTTCGCCGGCGAGCAGATCGATTTCTCCGAGCTGCAACTCGACCTCAGCGGCGAGAATATTTTCTTCAAGAAAATCTACGCTGCTGCGCGCCGTGTCGGTTGGGGCCACACGACGACGTACGGCACGCTCGCGAAAGAGGTCGGAGCGGGACCGGAAGCCGCTCGCGATGTCGGGCAAGCGATGGCGAAGAATCCGGTGCCGTTGATCATCCCTTGTCATCGCGTGCTGGCAGCCGGCGGCAAGCTCGGCGGCTTCTCGGCGCCGGGTGGATCGACAACGAAACAGCGCATGCTCGAGCTCGAAGGCAGCCTCGGACCGCCTCCGCCGGCACAGCAGACCCTCGGCCTCTGAACTGCCGGTGCTGCTTTTTGCCGACGGTTGTCGGGAGTACTATGCGCGCATGGCCGCAACTGAATCGACGATGCTCGCGCTCGGCACGCCGGCGCCAGGTTTCCGCCTCACCGACTTCAACGGTAAGGTTTGCACGCTCGAAGATTTCACCGCTGCGCGCGGGCTGGTGGTCGCGTTCATTTGCAACCACTGCCCGTACGTAAAACACATGCGCAACGAGTTCGCGCGTTTTGCACGCGACTATCAGCCGAAGGGCATCGCCGTCGTCGCGATCTGCTCCAACGACACCGACGCGTATCCGCAGGATGGGCCGGAAGGCATGGCCGAAGAAGCGCGCAGCGCCGGCTATTCGTTTCCGTATCTGATCGATCCGACGCAAAGCGTCGCCAAATCCTACGACGCCGCGTGCACGCCCGATCTGTATCTCTTCGACGGGCAGCGCAAGCTCGTCTACCGCGGCCAGTTCGACGACAGCCGTCCCGGCCGCGGCACTCCGACGGGCAAAGATCTGCGCGCGGCGTGCGATGCGCTGCTGAACGGCGCAGCCGTGGCGTCGACACAGAAGCCAAGCCTCGGCTGCAACATCAAGTGGAAAAGCTGATTTCTCCGGGTGGCGGCGCCGGCCTGAGGCTCGCGCGCGGCGAACACCTGCGCCTCATCGACATCGAAGGCGGTCAAACCGGCGACCTGATGGCGTTCTCGCCCGACGGACGCGAGCGTCTGTCGAACGGGCGCTCGTTCGACTACAACGGCAAGATCCTGCTCTCGACTGGCGATGTGCTGTGGTCGGACCTGAGCAACCCGATGCTCACGATCGTCTCCGATGACGTCGGCCGCCACGATTTTCTGTACGCCTCGTGCAGCATCGAAATGTATCGCATGCAGTACGGCGTCACCGGCTATCACGCCAACTGTTCCGACAACCTGCGCGCGGCCTTGCGTGAGCTGGGCATCGAAGCGAGCAGCCTGCCGACCGCGTTCAACTTCTTCATGAACGTCGACGTGCTCGCCGACGGCCGACTCAAGATCCTGCCGCCCAAGTGCCGCAAAGGCGATTCGATGGTGTTGCGTGCGGAGATGGACCTGGCGATCGCAGTCTCCGCTTGCCCCGCCGGCACGTGCAACGACGGACCACCGCGCTCGCTCGCGTTCGAAGTAGGAGAGCGTGCGGCGGGCTAACGCTCGCGAGGAAGAGCTCATGGACTACGATGCCGAGTTGCGCTTGCACGCCGAAGTACTGCGCCGTGCTTGTGCGATTCTTGCCTCAGAGCACGTGCTGGACATCGGATGCGGCACCGGACAGACCACGCGCGACGCGGGGCGCGCTGCATCCGCCGGCAGCGCGCTCGGTATCGACACTTCCGCTCCGATGATCGCGCGCGCACGGGAGCTCGCCGCGGCCGAGCATCTGCGCAACGTGCGGTTCGAGCATGACGACGCACAGCTCCATCCGTTCCCGGCGCAGAGCTTCGACGTCGCGATCAGCAGGTTCGGCACGATGTTCTTCGCCGATCCGGTCGCCGCATTCCGCAACATCCGTGCGGCGCTGAAAGACAACGGGCGTCTCGTGATGATGGTTTGGCAGAGCCACGAATCGAACGAGTGGTCCGTCGCGATTCAGCAGGGTCCAGCGCGGCCCTCCGACGCGTTCTCGCTGGCAGATCCAGCCGCGGTGGCAGCGATCCTCGAGGCGGCTGGATTCGCGCAGACGAAATTCCAGGATGTGCGCGAGCCGGTCTACTACGGTGACAGCGTCGAGGCTGCGTTCGAGTGGGTCGGACGATTTCAGGTCACACGCGAGCTGCTGCAATCGCTGGACGTCGTTGCCGCCGAGCGCGCCCGCGAAAGGCTGCGCAAGACGCTCGCGAACCATCGTCGCGAGCAGGGAGTATGGTTCGACTCGCGCGCGTGGATCGTCACCGCCCGCTGCGACTGAGACCCACATGAAAAGATACGTGCTGTTCATCCATGGCGCGGGAACGGGCGCGTACGCAGAAGATCGACTCCTCGCCGACTCGCTGCAACGCGAGCTTGGCACCGGCTACGAGGTGCAGTGTCCGCAGATGCCCGATGAGGAGAACTCGCCGTATCCCGAATGGCAGGCCGAGATCGATGCGCGGCTCGCTGCGATGAAGGGCGCGATCGCGCTCGTCGGTCACTCAGTAGGCGCTTCGGTGTTGTTGAAGTATCTGTGCGACCGGAAGCCGACGAAGCAACTCGCCGGCCTCTACGCCATCGCCGCGCCGTACTGGGGCGCAAGCGAGTTCTGGAGCTGGGATGAAGGCACCCTGCCGGCCGACGCAGCCGTGAGGCTTGCCGGCGACTGGCCTCTCATCTTCTATCAGAGCCGCGACGACGAGGTCGTACCCTTCGCACACTTGGCGCTGTACGCCGCAAGGCTGCCGCGCGCCACGATCCGCGAGTTCGACGGCCGCGGTCACCAATTCAAGAACGATCTCTCGGAAGTCGCCGCGGATATCGTGAAGTCGTAATGGAATGCAGGCCGGCAGTTGTCGAGGACATTCCGTGGCTGACGGACACGTTCGTGACTGCGCTGCGCACGGCGATCACCACTGAGCGCGGCTACTGGGACGAACACAAAGAGCGCGACCAGTTCGCGGAGCAGCTACGACTTGCAGACACCTGGGTGCTACTGACGCAAGGCTCGCGCGTAGCGTTCTACACCGCGTGGCTCGAAGCCGATCACCTGTTCCTCGGGACGCTCTGCGTTACACCAGAGCACCAGAAACGCGGCATCGGAACGCAAGCGATGCGCACGATCGCGAGTCAGGCCGGCGGGCGACCAATACACCTGGCGGTGCTCAAGGCCAACACAGCCGCGCGACGTTTCTATGAGCGGCTGGACTGTCGAAAACTTTCGACGAGCCGCCACCACGACCACTTCGAGTGGCCGACGTCGGTATTCCCGCGTTAGCCGATTGCCGCGATCGCAGCGATCTCGATCAGATACTGCGGCCCCGCGAGACGCGCTTCGACGGTCGCGCGCGCAGGCGTCGAGCCCGGCACGACCCACTTGTCCCAAACCTCGTTCATCTCCTTGAACGTGCTCATGTCCTTGAGCCAGATAGTCGCGGACAACAGGTTCTGCTTGCCCGTGCCCGCCTCGGCGAGCAGACGATCGATCTGCCCCAGTATCACTGTCGCCTGCGCTGCGACCGTGGTCGCGCCCGAATCTGCGGGACACACTTGGCCGGCGAGGTAAACGACGTTGCCATGAATGACGGCCTGGCTCATGCGGGGCCCGACCTGAATACGCTTGACTGTCATACGCTGCTCCTGCGTGGATGCTGCGATTCTAAACCAGCAGGCTCCTCGCGCCGCTCTTCGATCAGCTGCTGCAGCGGCGGATTCCCACGCCGGCGTTGAGACCGCTCACGCTGGTTGCAATTGCGGCTGCGGCGCGCGTGGGAAAGCGAACGCGATCGCCATCGCGCCGACCGCGAGACCGAGCGACGCGAAGAACAGCCAGGAATAGCCGCCGAACTGGTCGAAGATCCAGCCGCCGACGACGGGTCCCGCGGCCATGCCTAGGCTCGACAGCATCGTCGCCGCGCCGAACACGGTCCCCATGATCGATTGGCTGAAGTAATCGCGCGCGAGCACTGCGTACAAGGGCATCACGCCGCCGTACGCGATGCCGAAGATGACGGCCATGAAGTAGAACTCGCCGAGCTCGCGCACGAACGGATAAGTCCCGATCGCGAGCGCCTGAACCAGCAACCCGACGATCAGCACGCGCTTCGCACCGTAGCGGTCGCCGGCCACGCCGAGTAGCAATCTGCCACCCAAGCCCGCCAAGCCTTCGACGCTGTAGATGCTCACCGCGGCCATCGGCGCGATTCCGCACGCCATCGCGTAGCTCACCATGTGGAAGATCGGTCCAGAGTGCGCCGCGCAGCACAGAAAGAACACGAGGCCGAGCACGATGAATTGTTGCGAACGCAGCGCCTCGGCGACGGTGCTGATCGCTCCATCCGGCGCGGCGCTCGAAGCGGGTGCGTCGGCGGCAGGCACGGGCGGCTGCCGCACGAACAAGGACGCGGGAATCAGCAAGACCCAGGCGAGGATGCCGATGACGAGCATCGCCGTGCGCCAGTCGTAAGTCGTGATCAACCAGCGCGCCAAGGGCGAGATCGTCATTGGCGCGACACCCATGCCCGCCGAAACGAGCGACACCGCAAGACTGCGCTGCGTGTCGAACCACGCTGTTGTCAGCGCGATCATCGGCGCGAAGAACGTGCTCGCGGCCAGGCCGACGAGGATGCCGTAGGTCAGCTGAAAAACGAGCAATGACTGCACACGGCTCGCGAGAACCAAAGCGAGCCCCAGCAGGACCGCACCGATCGATACGACGAGGCGAGTACCGTAGCGGTCGCTCAGCGCGCCCCAGCCGAAGGCGCCGGCACCCATGACGAGGAAGTTGATCGTCATCGCCGCCGAAACACCCGCGCGCGACCAGCCAGTGTCGCGGGACAACGGCTCCAGGAATACGGCCAGCGAGAACATGGCGCCGAGCGCCACGCAGGTCATGAGCGCGCCGATGCCGACGATCGTCCAGCGGTAGGAGTGGCTATTCATATCTATATGACGAACGGACCCCTCGAGGATCGACACGGGCAGGGAATAAACCGCCAGGTTGAATCGTATTGCCTGAGAGCCCGTGAGGAAAAGACTGGAGGCTCCCATGAATGTCGCGGACATCGACGAGAGTGTGCTGCGCGAGCGGGCGCGGCAGTTACTGGTTTCGGGAAAGCTGCCGTTCAGCGATCCGGCGGCCAGCTGGGCCGGCTCCGGCCGCGGCGAGGCGTGTTGCGTGTGCCAGGTGCTCGTGCGGGCGGATGAGATCGGCTTCGACTTGTCGTTTCGCATGCCGCAACGTGAAGTCGAGCTTCACATGCACAGCCGCTGCCGGATCGCGTGGGAGCAGGCGCGCGCGAGTTGAACACGGTCTGCGATGTGAATGCCGACCGAAACACGACCGTTTCCTGACGACTCGTGGCGCCGCGGCCCTTATCGTGGTCCCAGTGGGATTTCAACTGGAGAGGGCCTCATGAAAGACATTCGTTACTACGTGGGCTGGTTGCTCGTCATCCTGCCGTTGCACGGCCTCGAGCAGTTCCTGACCGGCTTCGACGAGCTCTATGAGCTGCAAGGACAAGTCGGCGCGGTGCTCGGCCTGTTCGCGGACCGCGACGCCGGCATCGTGTTCATGGTTTTCGCCGTCGTGTTCCTGGTGATGACGTTCATGTACTGCGCACTGCGCAGTGGACGGGCGCGCGTCGTCGGCTTCGCGTTCTTCGGC
>Ga0075421_100001269_pt1 | contig 29171 bp, 23 predicted proteins | sample SoiMetdeltSBSDD5_FD_75292 | JGI IMG/M metagenome (GOLD analysis project Ga0075421, IMG submission 75292) | Bulk soil microbial communities from a Populus tree surrounding site in Tennessee, USA - Soil MetaG P. deltoides SBSDD5 | ecosystem: Environmental > Terrestrial > Soil > Tree plantation... | reverse complement strand
TGATACTTAAACTAAAAATCAATCATATTGAGGATCACAGGTTCGCAGTCCTCAACTTTTTTGGCACTTTTACTTCTATTGTCTGCGGTTTTCCATTCCTGTTCAACTGTACTTTCATGGATGATTTATCTTTTGCTTCACGTGAAGCCCTGGCAAGTTCTGATGCACTGGTTATTTCCTTGCCTTCGAAAGATGTAATGATATCGTTTTCCTTTATGCCCGCTTTTTCAGCAGCTGACCCTTCATCCACCTCAAGAACCTTAACGCCTTTGCCCTCTTCGGTATCCTGTACTTTCAAACCTAGCCTGGGCCGGGCATTGTGATACTGGAAAACATCCCCGAAATCACCATCATCAAAATTGAATACCATTGGCGGCACCGGTGGCATTGCACCCCGTGGACCGCGCGCAATCAGGTCATTTTTCCTTTTTCCAAGAGTGGCGGTGGCTTTATTTTCCTTTCCATCTCTTTTATATGTGATCGTAACCTTATCGTCGGGCTTTAATGATCTGATTTCTTGTGTAAGCTGCTCCGGATCGAAAACTTCCTTATCATTCACTTTAGTGATGATATCACCTTTTTTCAATCCTGCTTTGGCTGCGGCGCTATTTTCCGATACGTTGATGATTCTGGCGCCTTCAGACGATCCTTCGGTTGATACACCCAGAAAAGCCCTATCGCCACCTTCGTTCATCAAGTCAGGTTCGCCATCAGACCAGTCGCCATCTTCGAACCTGAAAGGAGACCTTGGATTAACGAGTTTGAAGTGATTAGCATCTCTTTGTTGAATGCTCAGTTCATCATCAACATATTCATCAATTGGTTTTCCATCTACAATCACTTCGTCGTCTTTGATTTCAATGGTAACCTTGGCATCCTTGCCGGGATCTTTTCTTTTGATGATGATCTCGCTGTATTCTTTAAGCTTTTTGTCTTTTTTAACTTCCTTCCTGGGCTTCGCGTCGGCGTTTTTTTCCGACTGTTGCGCTGTAGCTGCAAATCCGCAAATGAGCATTGCGGTCGCTACGCTTAATAAATATTTTTTCATATCCGGCATTTTGAATGGTTTATAATCTACGTTGTTCTTCGTAGTTCAAATATAAGAGAGTTTTGGCAATTACGAAATATTTCGGAAATGTTAAATTCGCCCGCATGAGGCGGGTCTATCGCTTCTTAGATCAGATTTTTTACACTTTGAATTACTTCGCCCAGGCGCGATGCATCCTGTCCGCCGGCAGTGGCCAGATTCTTCTGGCCGCCGCCTCCACCTTTGATAATAGGAGCTACAATTTCTTTAATGATCTTACCTGCATCCAGTTGCCTGGCGGCAACCACCGTATCTGAAATGCCAATTGCAACGAATGGCTTTCCGCCAATATTCGCACACACAACGGCAACGTAATCATTCAGCTTGCTTTTCAGGTCAAAACATAATTTTTTCAATGCATCCGCATTGCTCACTTCAACAATATCGCCCACAAAATTCACACCGTTCACGATCTCATCTTTCTGTAACAACCCATTTCTCAGCTGCACAAGCTGCCTCGCTTCCATACCTTCAAGCTTTTTTTCGAGCGCACTCTTATCCTCCATCAATTTCTCGATAGCCTTCAGAGGGTCCTTTGTTTTCAGCAGCTCATTAATGTATTTGAATTGGCCGATCCGGTCACCTATATACCGCATGGCAACCGCGCCTGTCAGGGCTTCAATTCTCCGTACGCCCGCAGCAACCGCCGACTCTGATATAATAGTAAACACCCCGATCATACCAGTATGCGCAACATGGGTACCACCACACAACTCAACTGAGTAATTTGGGTCGATGATCACCACACGCACAGTATCGCCATATTTTTCTCCGAACAATGCCATCGCGCCAAGCTTGAGTGCCTCGTCCTTAGACATCTCTTTGATCACAACAGGAATGTTTTGCCTGATTTTGTCGTTTACGATCATCTCGATCTTCCTGATCTCCTCGTCTGTTACTTTAGCAAAATGAGAAAAATCGAACCGCAATATTTCGGGTGATACAAGTGAGCCCTTTTGTGTAACATGTTTGCCCAGCACCTCCCTGAGCGCCGCATGCAGAAGGTGAGTAGCCGTATGATTATATGTTGTATTTAACCGCGCCTCCAGATCAACGGAAGCAACAACTGTGTCACTGATATTATCCGGTAATTTTTCTGTGAAGTGTATGATCAGATTATTTTCCTTCCTCGTATCGGTAACCATAACTTTTTCGCCATCGAACTGCAGGATGCCCCTGTCGCCTACCTGTCCGCCGCTTTCCGCATAAAACGGAGTTGATTCAAGTACAAGCTGATATTGTTCCTTACCTTTTGCTTTAACCTTACGATACTTAACCACACTGGTGTTTACATGCAAATCATTATATCCAACGAAGGCCGACCGGTCGCTGTTATTCAGTATGATCCAATCTTCCGTGTCGATTGCTGTTGCTGCCCTGCTTCTGTTCTTTTGTTCAGCCAGTGACCTTTGGAAATCCTCCATATCAACGTCGAACTCTTTTTCTTTGGCCATCAGCAATGTGAGGTCGATCGGAAAGCCATAGGTATCGAATAATGTAAACGCGAACGCACCCGAGATTACCCGGCTGTCGAGGTCGCTGATATGTTCTTCAAAATAATTGATGCCTTTCGCAAGTGTGCGCATGAATGCTTCTTCCTCTTCGCGAACAACACGGGTAACAAAGTCAGATTGCTGGTTAAGCTCAGGAAAAACATTGGCGAACTGCCTGGCGATAACAGGTATCAGCTGATGAAGCAATGGTTCTTTATAGTCGAGTGCAGAATAATAATATCTTACGGCACGCCGAAGTATTCTTCTGATTACATAACCCGCACCAGTGTTTGAGGGTAGTTGTCCATCAGCAATAGTAAATCCTATTGCACGAACATGATCGGCGATAACTCTGAATGCGATCGCGGGCTTGCTGTCGCCATAATCATATTTTTTCCCTGTGATCTTTTCTGTCGCTGCTATGGTTTCCGAAAAAACATCCGTATCGTAATTGCTTTTTTTGCCCTGTATCACACGGACGAGGCGTTCGAATCCCATACCTGTGTCTACATGTTTTTCGGGGAGTGGTTGTAATGAACCATCTTTCAGGCGGTTGAATTGTATGAACACATTGTTCCAGATTTCAATAACCTGGGGATGATCTTTATTTACCAGCTTTCTTCCCGGCGTCTTTTTTATTTCTTCATCATTGCGTGAATCGTAATGGATCTCCGATGAAGGTCCGCACGGGCCACTGTCGCCCATTTCCCAGAAATTATCTTTCTTGCTGCCCTTCAAAATTCTCTCTTCAGGAACACGTTTGAGCCATACACTGTATGCTTCGGTATCCTCGGGTATTCCCTCTTTTTCGTCGCCTTCGAAAATGGTAACGTATAATTTATTCTTGTCGAGCTTATAAACTTCGGTAAGTAATTCCCAGCTCCATGCGATTGCTTCTTTCTTAAAGTAGTCACCGAAGCTCCAGTTGCCCAGCATTTCGAACATCGTATGATGATATGTGTCGACGCCCACCTCTTCAAGATCGTTATGCTTTCCGCTTACGCGCAAACATTTTTGCGTGTCGGCTACGCGGCGGTGCTCTGGCTTTTTGTTACCAAGAAAATAATCCTTGAACTGGTTCATTCCTGCGTTGGTGAACAGCAGGGTGGGATCGTTCTTAACAACTATCGGCGCAGATGGTACGATGGCATGATCTTTTGACCTGAAAAAATCCAAAAATTGCTGACGGATCTCTGCGCTTTTCATCATAATCTGAACAATTGTAAGTGCTGACTCAGGCTTTTGATAATTTTGTTTATTTTGGCTACCAATAAAGTGGTGCAAAATTACGGAAATACATGCACCGCCTTGCCTTGAAATATTCGATGAAAAAAGTCAAATACTATTACAATACCAACTCACTGCGCTATGAAAAGCTCGAAACACCACTGCGCGTGAAGCTCCTCCGGGTATTAGGCTTTTTATCCGCTGCACTTGTTACCGCCATTATTATTGTTTCAATAGCGTACCGTTATTTTCCTTCTGCAAACGAAAAAAGATTGCAGCAGCAGAATGAAGCACTGCGCGAAAATTACCTGGTGCTTGATGAGAGAGCAAAGAAATTGCAGGAAAGGATGCGTGTACTTGAAGACCGGGACAACGATGTGTACCGCGCGATTTTTGAAGCGAATCCTATACCCGACAGTGCACGGCTGAAGGAAATAGAACAACAGAAAGAGATTAGGCTGGTAATGAGCCTTAACCGGTTTGAGCTTGAAGAATCGGTGACGAATACCCTGATCAATATTGAAAGAAGGATGGCTTTCCAGGAGAAAAGCTATGGACAGCTTAACGGGTTCATTAAGAATAAGGAACAGCTGCTGGCTTGCACTCCCGCCATTCAGCCGGTGAGCAATTCTGATCTCAAAAGAGTTGCATCCGGATATGGGTACAGGATAGACCCTATTTACAAAACCCCGCGGTTTCATGCGGGGCTCGACTTCACCGCACCGCAGGGAACGCCGATATATGCCACTGCAAATGGTGTTGCCAAAATTGCAGGCAACAGCGGTAATGGCTATGGCAATCATGTGGTGATAAGTCATGGCTACGGCTATGAAACACTTTATGGTCACATGTACAGGGTAAAGGTGAAAGTTGGTGAAAGAGTAAGCAGGGGCGAGGTGATCGGATATGTTGGAAGTACCGGAAAAAGCACCGGGCCTCATTGCCACTACGAGGTGCACAAGAATAACCAGCGTATCGATCCGGTTTATTTCTTTTATAATGATCTTACTCCTGAACAGTTCAACCATATAATAAAGCTTGCTGCGGTAAGCAACCAAAGCTTCGATTGACCGTTTATTTAGGTATTTTCATTGTGGCACCGTAAATTTGCCCGTGTTTCAGCCTCCTGATATACTTGCCTTAGCATACAAACAACCTGTAATGCACGACCAGATGGTGGTGCTGCAGGAAAAAGAACGCCAGATACCCGGATCCGTTCAGTATGTAATTAAACGATACCAGCGGAATCCACAGTGGAACATGGATGATACGGGAATGATGGTGTATCATTTTAAAAAGGGCTCACCCAAGGAAAATTATCTTGAGCTGAAGTTTTGCGTTACCGGAAATGCTTACTGCAACCAGCAGGAGATGGATTGTGGCGACTGCAAACACAACAGCTTCAACAATTGCGTAAACAAGGTCGATACGATTGATGTGCTGAGCTTTCGTTTTTCAAATCTTCACTTATCCCAGTTTGCAAGGGCAAATAAACCTGACAACAGCCTGACCGACGATATTCTCAATTTCCGTCATCCGTCGTCGTTCTCGAAGATCCTGTCGATCTGCGGCAGAAGTTCCATGGTTATTGAGGCGCTACTTAATCATAACTACAACGACAGCCTCGAAAATATCTATATCAATGCCCAAACGCAGATGCTGTTGCTGTACAGTCTTGAATGCATGCTCGGCGATAAAGATGTTGAAAGCTTTCAGTGCAAGTTCCTGACAAATGAAAACGATAGGGAAAAGATCATCCGCTCACGCGAAATTTTGCTTCAGCATATCGGTGAGCCGATCACCATTAAGGAACTCAGCCGTAAAGTTGCTATCAACGAATGTTATCTTAAAAAAGGATTCAAGGAATTGTTCGGCACTACCATTTTCGATTTTTACCAGAGCCAGCGTATGGAGCATGCACGCTATCTGCTTTATGAAAAAGGATTGAGCGTAACCGAAGTGAGCATGATGCTGGGATATTCTTCTATCTCGCATTTTTCTACCGCGTTTAAGAAGCATACCGGACTTAAACCTTGTGAATTACTTTTACATTAATTATTACTTATCAGCAATAGTCAGGAAAGAGATTCTTCAGCTGCTTTTATAGTCTTATCTAAATCTTCATAGGAAAGCGCATTGCTTAAAAACCACGATTCAAAGGCAGATGGCGGCAGATACACACCATGACCCAGCATCGCATGGAAAAATTTGTTGAAATACTGGTTGTCTGCAGCTGCGGCATCCGCAAAATTATTTATTCCGGTCTTGCTGAAATGAAGGCTGATCATCGAACCCATGCGATTGATCACATGATCCCTACCAGATTTTTTCAGCACATGATTCAATCCATCTTCGAGGTATTCACCTTTTTTCTCAAGCTCGATATATATGTCAGGGTTGTCTTTTAATGTTTTCAATAATGTGTAACCTGCGATCATCGCAATTGGATTTCCGCTCAATGTACCTGCCTGGTAAACCTTACCCACGGGAGCAACAATGTTCATTATTTCTTTCTTTCCGCCAAATGCACCCACGGGCATACCGCCGCCGATAACTTTCCCGTAAGTAACGAGGTCGGCATCAACATTTAATTTTTCCTGTGCTCCTCCTGGGGCAAGACGAAAGCCAGTCATCACCTCATCAAAGATGAGTACGATTTTTTCTGCAGTACAGATCTCACGCAGCTGTTCAATAAATCCTTTGACAGGAAGTATGCATCCCATATTTCCAGCAACCGGTTCGATGATGATCGCGGCAATTTCGTTTTTATGTTTAACAACTAACTTTTTAACAGCTTCAATATCATTATACGGTGCCGTTAGGGTATCTATGGCAACTCCTTCTGTTACACCCGGCACAGCTTGTATTCCGAGCGTAGCAACTCCGCTACCTGCTTTTACAAGGAATGAATCGGCATGACCATGGTAGCAGCCCTCGAACTTTATGAATTTATTTTTGCCTGTATAGCCACGGGCAAGGCGTATGACACTCATGCACGCTTCCGTGCCGCTGTTCACCATTCGTACAAGATCGATGTTCGGTGCCATCGTCTTAATAAGTTCCGCAACCTTTATCTCGAGTTCTGTAGGCGCACCAAACGAAGTTGAGTCCTTTACTTTTTCCTGGATTGCATTAACCAGCGGTTCGTAGGCATGGCCCAGTATCATTGGTCCCCACGAATTAATGTAATCGATGTAGCGACGGTCGTCTTCATCGTATAAGTATGCGCCGCTCGCTTTCTTAATGAAAATCGGTGTACCGCCAACGCTCTTAAACGCGCGAACGGGCGAGTTTACTCCGCCTGGGATACTCAACTGCGCTCTTGAAAATAATTCTGAAGATCTGTTCATACTTAATTAATCAGCTTTACCGCATCTTTCGCAAAATATGTTGCTATCAAATCCGCTCCCGCTCTTTTAATAGAGGTTAACGTTTCAATAATAGCCTTTTCCTCCGTAAGCCAGCCCATCTTTGCAGCGGCCTTAATCATCGCGTATTCACCACTTACCTGGTATGCACTAACGGGAACGGTCACCCTATCTCTGACTTCCCGGATAATGTCAAGATATGCCAATGCCGGCTTAACCATTACAATATCCGCACCTTCATCCACATCCAGCAACACTTCCTTGATTGCCTCGCGCCTGTTGGCAAAATCCATCTGGTAGGTTTTTTTGTCGCCGAAACCTGGCGCACTGTCAAGCGCATCGCGGAACGGGCCATAAAAACATGAAGCATATTTGGCGCTGTAACTCATAATGCCCGTTTTGCTGAAGCCATGTTTTTCGAGTGCTTCACGTATTGCGATGATACGGCCATCCATCATATCGCTTGGGGCAACAACGTCTGCGCCTGCTCTTGCATGGCTCACGCTCATCTGGGCAAGGACACTTACAGTCGCATCATTTATTATCTCTTCTCCTTCCACAATACCGTCGTGACCAAAAGTTGAATATGGATCCAGTGCTACATCGGTCATCACTAACATTTCAGGTTGCGCTTCTTTTATTGCCTGAATGGCGCGCTGCATCAAACCTTTATCGTTGATAGCCTCGGTGCCTTTGTTGTCCTTCAGGTTATCGTCGCATTTGATAAATACAAGAACAGATTTAATACCGGCTCTATAAAGTTCTTTTACTTCTTTTTTTAGAAGATCAAGGCTCATGCGGTAATATCCCGGCATGGACGAAATTTCTTCTCGCGCAGACTTTCCTTCAATTATAAAGAGTGGCGAGATGAAGTCGGCCGGTGTGAGCACAGTTTCGGAAACCATCGCCCTGATTGATGCGTTTGTGCGTAATATTCTTGGACGTTTGATCATAGTAAAATTCTTTTATTGCAGATTCTTCGGTTCGATCGGAATGGCAGTCAAATCCAGTCCCGGGGTTTCAGGTACTCAAGTAGCTGTGCTTCCTTGCTTCCTTCGGGCGGCTGATAATTATATATCCACCGGGCGCGCGGCGGCATACTCATCAGAATTGATTCTATTCTTCCGTTCGTTTTCAGTCCGAATAATGTCCCCCTGTCATGAACAAGATTGAATTCAACATACCTTCCCCGCCGGATCTCCTGCCATTTTACTTCTTTTTCGCCGTAGGATGTATTCTTTCTCTTTTCAACAATAGGCAAATACGCGTTCAAAAAAGCATTGCCGTTTGCTTTCTGAAATTCAAGAAGCTTTTCTGAATCGGTGTCGTCGACAGGCCGCAAATAATCGTAAAAAACGCCGCCAATTCCGCGGGCCTCATTATTTCTGTGCCTGTTAATAAAATATTTATCGCAATTCTCTTTGTATTTTCTGTAAAGGTCTTCGCCAAACGGCCGTATGGCATTGTTCAATGTGCGGTGGAAATGTTTGGCGTCTTCTTCAAAAATATAATATGGAGTAAGGTCCGACCCACCACCAAACCATTTATCTATTACGCGGTCACCATCATCATATAATTCAAAATACCTCCAGTTGGCGTGTACAGTAGGTACGTAGGGATTTACCGGATGAATTACAAGCGACAAACCACACGCATAGAATTTTTTTCCTGAGACACCAAAAGTATCGCGCATTGATTGAGGCAGCTCGCCATGAACCGATGAAATGTTGACTCCTCCCTTTTCAAATATATTACCATCGGCAATCACGCGCGATGTTCCGCCTCCGCCTTCAGGCCGCTCCCATACATCTTCAATGAATGTTGACTTGCCGTCAATACTTTCCAGGCCGCTGCAAATTTCGTTTTGCAGCGACTTAATGTAATCGTAAAATATTTCTTTAGTATTCATGGTTCGTCACCTGGTATTCCTTTACAGCTTCAACAAAAGCCCTGGCATGATCAACGGGCACATTCGGCAAAATGCCATGGCCAAGATTCGCAATGTAGCGGTCAACGCCAAACGAATCGATCATCTTCTTCACTTCCTTTTTAATTTCCTGTACCGGCGCAAGTAATTTAGCCGGATCGAAATTTCCCTGCAAAGTGATATTCTTGCCTGCGAACATCCGTGCTTTCTCTCCCGTTACACACCAATCTATTCCGAGCGCATGCGCACCTGTTTTACTCATTTCATCCAACGAAAACCATGCGCCTTTTGCAAACAAGATCGTGAGGGTATCATTTTTCAATGCACTGATGATCTGCCTTATATATTGCAAAGAAAATTCTTCGAAGTCTTTCGGACTGAGCAATCCTCCCCATGAATCGAACAACTGCACTACGTCAGCTCCCGCTTTTGCCTGTGCTTTGAGATATTCGATTGTCGTATCTGTTATCATCTGCAACAACGCGTGTGCCGTTTCAGGTTGTGTAAAGCAAAATGCCTTTGCTTCATCGAAGGTTTTGGAGCCTTTTCCCTGAACCATGTAACAGAGCAAGGTCCATGGAGCACCTGCAAAACCGATCAATGGCACTCTGCCATCAAGTAATTTCTTAGTCAGACTCAGAGCATCAAAAACGTATCCCAGTGTTTCATGTACGTCTGGTTTGCGCAGTCTTTTTATATCATCGTATTGTTTGATTGGATCCGGAAGAAATGGCCCTTTACCTTCAACCATCTGTACTTCAAGTCCCATTGCCTGAGGAACAACGAGTATATCCGAAAATATAATTGCGGCATCTACACCAACCTGCTCCACAGGCTGAATAGTGATCTCGGCGGCGAGTTCTGGCTTCTGGCAACGTTCAAAGAAGCTGTATTTTTCTTTAAGCTTCATATAATCCGGCAGGTACCTGCCGGCCTGCCTCATCATCCAAACCGGAGGCCTTGCAACCTTTTCCTGTCTCAATGCTCTTAATAACAAATCGTTTTTCAATGTCATAACTTTTCCTAATGCTTTATGTATCTTATCGCCATTTCAATCACGTTTTCTTCAGTTGGCTTTTCTGTGGTGTACACCTGGTTGCTTGTATGTTTACGTAATGCTTCCGTTGTTGTTTTTCCAACGGAAAAGCAAATAATATTTTTGGAGAGGGTATTTTGGGAGAAAAAACTTTCTACTGCGCTTGGACTAAAAAAAGCAACTCCTTCATAATCGTCGATAATTTTTTGCGGTACAAGCTCGGTTTTATAAACAATAAATTCCTCAACCTCGATATTCCTGGAGTTAAGCAGACGCGGCAGATCTTCAAGTCGCTTGTTGCCGCAAAAAAAAATAATTTTAGGTTCACCGCTTGTTGTTATTTCTTCTGCAAGCGCGGTCGCATTTTTCGCACTGCCAGCGATGATAGCTTGCGGGAAATGTTTTTTCACTTCATTTTTCGTGGCACCTTCTGTGCAAAAGATTTTCCATCTGATTTGCGCAGCATGGTTTTGTGTTGCAACAGCTGCAACAGCATTTTTGCTTGTAAATACAACGGTATTGTCGGCTGAAATTAATTTGCTCAGTTTCTTATTTAGATCATTCACTGCCGGCACGATGCGGATAAATTCCTTCTCAAGTATTTCAATTCCTTTTAATCCAGCCTGCAGAACAAGCGACGGTGATAATTTTTTCGTCACAAGCAACCTGAAGTTGTTCATGCCGTTGGTGATTTTTTCATTTGCTCACGGATCATCGCATTAATTTCTCTTCCACCTCTTTCCAGAACTTCATCAGCGCATTTTTTTCCAAGATCTTCACTATCTGTCACCAATATTGTTTTTTCAATTTCAACATTCCTGGTTCCATCAGGCGAAAAAATATTTCCCTGAAAGTGTACTTTATTTCCAATGATCCGCGCATAAGCACTCACGGGAGTTGAACATCCGCCGAGCAGTCCACGCAAAAAGCTTCTCTCTATATATGTGCAGATGGCTGTTTCCCTGTCATTTATTTTTTGGCAGGCAGCAAGCACAGCCGTATCATTTTCTCTAGCTGCTACCATTATGGCTCCCTGGGCTGGCGCCGGCAGCATCCATTCAAGTTCAAGGCTGTTTTCCGGTCGCAGATCAATTCTTTCGAGTCCTGCCTGTGCGAATATCGCTGCATCCCAGTTTTCCCTGTATAATTTTTCGAGTCGTGTTTGCATGTTACCTCTCAGGTTATGCATCTTGTGCTTTGGATACCTGTGAAGCCATTGCGCACGTCGGCGTATGCTACTGGTGGCGACATTGGCTATATAATTAACGTCATCGAGAAATGAAGCGTTGTGCTTCACCACTAGTAAGTCTCTCACCGGTCCCCTTTTTAATACTGCTGCCTGAATAAGCCCTGCTGGTAATTGTGTGGGTACGTCCTTCATAGAGTGAACGGCAATATCTATTCCGTTATTAAGAAGGGCAGCGTCGAGGTTTCTTGTAAAGATACCTTGCACTCCAAGTTCGTAAAGAGGGGTGGTGAGATCCAGGTCACCTTCGCTTTTGATATATACAAGTTCGGAATGATGACCGATATCCAATAATTGTTTCTGAACCTGGGTTGCCTGCCATATTGCGAGCCGGCTTTCCCTTGTTCCTATCCTTATAGGTGTGGACATTATCATTGATTTACCACCGGAGCCATAAATTCGTTAATCGCCTCGATGTAATGACATCCCCGTTGATTTTGCTGCCGCATTTTTACGGCCATGCCGTTAATTACTTTCTGGATTCTTTCCTGGTCGGGGTTGTGGTGTATGCCCTGGAGCTTTATCTTAACAGCTTTGAGTACTGGCACATGCTTGCGCATCTCATGCCACTCGAGAAAATCTTCAATATGTTCTGCAATAATTCTCCTGGCCTTCGGCACCTCCGCTTTTCTCTTACGAAGCGTTTTATCTTTCAGCTTGCTTAGCTCATCAACATTCACCAGCACTACGCCTGGCAGCTTCGCAGTCTGGAGTTCCACATTGTAAGGAATTGAAAGATCAATCAGCACCTTTTCGCCGCTGCCTTCGATATCTTTTGCAAGAATTGTTGGTGTTTGCGCATTTGTGGCAACAATGATAATATCTGCTTTCTTCACTTCTTCGCGCAGTTGTGAATATAATGCGCACTTAAGCCCGAGTTCCCTGGCAAGATGCCCGGCCTTTTCATCAGTTCTGTTTATAAGCGTAATATTATTTACAGGCAGGTAATCAACAAGATTTTTACATGTGTTGCGTCCGATTTTTCCTATACCGGAAAGAAGTATGGATTTTTTTTCAAGGTCTTTTACATTCTGCCTTATATACTGCACTGCGGAAAATGAAACTGAAACCGTTCCGCCGCTTAACTCTGTCTGATTCTTGATGGTTTTTGACGATTGCAGTATTGAGTTCACGAGCCTTTCTGTGAAAGCCCCTATCCTCGAATGTTCTTTGGAAAATTTTACTGCCTGTTTTATCTGTCCTATAATTTCATAGTCACCCAGGATCTGCGAATCCAATCCGGCTGAAACATTGAACAGGTGTTCGATTGCTGCTGAACCGTTTTTAATGTATGCAAGCGATCTGAAAGTTTTTATGTCACCTTGTGTATGCGCGCAAAGAAGATTGATAAGTTGGGAAGAATCGGAAGTTATTGCATATATCTCGGTTCTGTTGCAGGTGGATAGAACAAATAATTCATCTATACCGTAAGCTGTTGACTCTGTAAGGATCGCCTTGTAAGCTTCCGGGCTTACTGCGTATTGTCCTCTGACTGCTGCGTCCGTTTTCTTATAGTTGATCCCTGCTACCTGGAATCGTGATATATCGGGGGTTGAAGGTCCGTACATTTCGCTGTCTGATCGATTACAAAAATACTTGCAGTTAAGGGAGTGAATGTCATTGTAGTGTCATTTTAAAATGCAGAGGGCAAATGGCAAAGGGCAGAGCAGATTTACGCGCTAATGACATTAAATTTGCCGCACATGACTACAGGAAAAAAACGGGGAGTTTTGCTCATGAACCTCGGATCACCGGATTCTACCGCAGTTAAAGATGTAAGAAGGTACCTTAACCAGTTTCTGATGGATGGCAGGGTGATTGACAAGCCCTACCTGTTTCGGGCGATGCTCGTTAAAGGTATTATTGTTCCCTTTCGCGCTCCGAAATCTGCTGAGGCGTACGAAACTATATGGACCAAAGAAGGCTCGCCGCTGATTGTCATAAGCAGGCAACTGCGGGACGCGGTTCAGCAGCAGGTGGATATGCCGGTGGAAATAACTATGCGATACGGTAACCCCACACCTGAGGCGGCATTTGAAAAATTACTGCAACGATTACCCGAAATGGAGGAGGTAGTTGCAGTTCCCTTGTATCCACATTATGCAATGTCTTCCTTTGAAACGGCGGTCGAGTATGTAAAAGAAATTCACAGCAAAAAGAAATACAGATTCTCTCTGAATTTTGTAAAGCCATATTTTAAAGAACCGGAATATATCGAAGCACTTGCCAGCCGGATCCAACCTTATCTGGAACAGGATTACGATCATATCTTATTCAGTTACCACGGCGTACCAGCCCGGCACATTATTAAAAGCGATATAACGGGTAGGCATTGCCTTCAATCATCCGACTGTTGTTGTAACCCATCTCCGGCTCACGCGTATTGTTACCGTCATCAGTGTTTTACCACAACTACGCTCGTAACGGAAAGACTAGGTATTTCAAAGGAAAAATACAGCATATCGTTTCAGTCGAGGCTCGGCAAAGGTTGGCTTGAACCTTTCACTGATGTACGGCTGGAACAAATGCCAACGGAGGGCATAAAGAAATTGCTCATCTTGTGTCCTGCATTCGTGAGCGATTGCCTTGAGACCCTCGAAGAAATTGAAATGCGAGGAAAGGAGAGTTTCATAGGCGCGGGCGGTGAATCTTATACAATGATACCCTGTTTGAACACTCATCCGCTTTGGGTTAAGGCATTAAGCAGGTGGGTTACCGAATTTTGATGATGTATAACTACATAAAGGCTCTTCACATAATTTTTGTTGTAACCTGGTTCAGTGGCATGTTTTACGTTGTCCGCCTGTTCATATATAATACCGAAGCTGGCAGTAAGGCAGCGCCCGCGGTTGACATTTTACGCGATCAGTACAAGATTATGATCGCCAGGTTATGGTGGGGCATCACGTGGCCGTCGGCGATACTGACATTAATATTTGGTGTGTGGATGTGGTACCTACTGGGCGCCACGCCTCCATGGCTTCTTGTTAAGCTACACATTGTAGCCGGTTTGTTTCTATATCATATGTCGCTTCACTATCTGTATAGACAACAGTTGCGCGGCATTTTCAGGTATTCATCGCAGAAATTGAGGATTTGGAACGAGGTAGCTACTCTCTTTCTCGTGGCCATTGTTATGGTGGCTACTGTAAAGCAAAGTATGAGCTGGTTAAAAGGAGTGATTGGACTGGTACTGTTAGGGATTGTACTGATGATTGCGATAAGAATCTACAAAAAGGCCAGAAAATAATAAGCCCCCCGTGAGGGGGGCGCTATTTTAAGGTAGTTTTTCCGGACCATTGGCCACTAACATCGGTTTTTGCTGAATATTGAAGCTTTTAGCCTGGTCTTTTTTCCACAGGAATATCAGAACTAAAAACGGGTGCAAAAAAAACACAGGAAATAAGGTTGGGTTCTAATGGACTTAGGATGTCTGACAATCAGAGCTTACCCTGGTCATCAAAGAGTCGGATATACTTTTTAAAAGGTGGGGATAAAGCCTTCGTAGAGAATGAATTCGAGGGAAATTGGATATTAACGGCGGGAAGAAATAGGAAAGGGGAGTAGGAATACTCCCCTTATTAACCCCTAAACCCTAAACCGTAGAAAAAAAATCATTAGAACTATCGTTCAATAATGTATAATATTTTTTGTCAATCGTCTTCACACACGGCCTTTTCTCACGTTTTAGTTTTCATAAACTATGCCAAAAGTACCAAATTAGGGCGATATAGGGGTAAGCCTGTAGTCGGTTTTTCGGAACTTTAGATTTTTATTAGTCTTTCCTTTTATCTCAGGTGCCAGTGTTTGGACGTCAGGCGAACAGCAATACTTTCACTATTATTCGGTAATTTTGCACACTTTTTTACTAAAGAATTCCCGACTTCTTATTTATTATGGCAGGCAGGTACCGAGAATATCAGAAGCTGAATTTACCGGCTATTGAGCAGGAAATGCTTTTAAAATGGAATGATATCCAGGCTTTTGAAAAAAGCATAGGCCTTCGGGAAAATGCGCCCCCGTTTGTTTTTTATGAGGGCCCGCCGAGCGCCAATGGCTTGCCTGGCATCCACCATGTAATTTCTCGTTCCCTTAAAGACCTTGTATGCCGGTATAAGACGATGCGAGGATTCCGGGTAAACCGGAAAGGGGGATGGGACACTCACGGACTGCCGGTTGAGCTTGGGGTAGAGAAGGAATTGGGGATAACTAAAGAGGATATCGGGAAAAAAATTTCTGTAGAAGATTATAATCAAAGATGCCGCGAGGCCGTCCTCAGATATAAGGATAAGTGGGACGATCTGACACGTAAAATGGGATACTGGGTTGACCTTGAGCACCCATACGTAACCTTTGAGAACAACTATATCGAAACGCTTTGGTGGATATTGAAAGAGCTGTACAAAAAAGGGCTTCTGTATGAAAGCGTTAGCATACAACCCTATTCACCAGCCGCCGGAACGGGATTAAGTTCGCATGAACTGAACCAGCCAGGTACATATAAAATGGTAAAGGATACCTCGGTGGTGGCTATGTTCAAGGCAATAAAAAGCAAAAAAGCGGAATTTCTATTCAAACATTTAACTGAAAAGAACGAAGAGGTTTTCTATCTCGCCTGGACCACCACACCATGGACGCTTCCATCCAACCTTGGATTAGCCGTAGGGCCCAATATAGAATATGCGCTGGTAAAAACTTTCAATCCTTATACCCATCTTCCCGTAAACGTAGTGCTGGCAAATGAGCTGATACCCCTTTACTTCAAACCGGAAGGTGAGAATGGCGGCTTCGCCACTTACAGCGAAGCAGATAAAATAATTCCATGGAAGGTACTTACAACTTTCAAAGGATCGCAACTCGAAGAACTTCGCTACGAGCAACTGCTGCCTTTCGAAGCTAACACTCCCGAAAAATCAGGGGGAAATCCATTCAGGATAATACTCGGTGATTTCGTTACAACGGAAGATGGCACCGGCATAGTTCATACAGCGCCCGCATTTGGTGCCGACGACTTCCGGGTTGGAAAAAAATATGATATCGGAATTCTGACGCTCGTTGACCGGCAGGGAAAATTTATTGAAGGTGTAGGCGAGTTTAGCAACAGGTATGTGAAGAATTATACGGATGATAAAAATTACGTTGATGTAAATGTAGACATCAGCGTTAAATTGAAAAAAGAGAACAGGGCATTTAGAATTGAAAAATATGAGCATAATTATCCGCACTGCTGGAGAACTGATAAACCTGTGTTATATTATCCTCTCGACGCATGGTTCATCAGAACAACTGCAGTAAAAGAAAAGATGGTTGCCCTCAACGAAACTATCACATGGAAACCCAGGTCAACCGGTGAAGGCCGTTTCGGGAATTGGTTAGAGAATATGGTTGACTGGAATCTCAGCCGTTCACGTTTCTGGGGAACGCCATTGCCAATATGGAGAACAGATGATGGTAGCGAAGAAAAATGCATCGGATCTATCCGCGAATTGAACGACGAAATAAAAAAGGCCGGTGAAGTATTAGGTGATGATACGAATAAAGATTACCTGCATGAAGGAATTCTCGATCTGCATAAGCCGTATGTAGATGAGATTGTGCTGGTAAGTGAAAGCGGAGAGCGTATGAAACGCGTGCCTGATCTTATAGATGTGTGGTTCGATAGTGGCTCGATGCCATATGCCCAATGGGGATTGGATTATAGCAAGATGGATGCGGGCGAAGAAAAGCCGTTCAAAATGCCTTTCGGCACAAACTACCCCGCTGATTTTATATGCGAGGGAGTTGACCAGACACGCGGATGGTTCTATACACTTCATGCAATATCAACGTTGCTGTTTGGCTCGGTTGCATTTAAGACATGTGTCTCCAATGGACTTGTTTTAGACAAGAACGGGAATAAAATGAGTAAGCGGCTTGGAAATGTTGTTGATCCGTTCAAGACAATCGAAGAGTTTGGCGCAGATGCTACGAGATGGTACCTTATCACTAATGCATCGCCATGGGAAAGCATGAAGTTCGATCTCGAAGGCATCAGGGAAGTTCAGCGAAAATTCTTCGGCACATTATTTAATACCTACCAATTTTTCGCACTTTATGCCAATGTGGATGGATTTTCTTTCAATGAAGATTATATACCACTGAATGAACGGCCCGAGATTGATAGGTGGATATTATCGTCCCTTAACTCACTTGTAAAATCCGTTACCGGTTACATGGATGATTACGAGCCTACTCAGGCCGGACGTGCGATCGATGACTTTGTTGATGAGCATCTCAGCAATTGGTATGTAAGATTAAGCAGAAGGCGATTCTGGAAGGGTGAGTACGAACATGATAAGATTTGTGCCTACCAGACTTTATATGAATGCCTTGAAGTGGTCGCCAGGCTGATGGCCCCTATTGCTCCATTCTTCAGCGACAATATGATTCAGAACCTGAACAGTGGAACAGGCCGGCACAAGGCAGAATCGGTACATCATATGTTGTATCCGGAAGTGAATGAAAACGCGATCGATAAGTTGCTTGAAGAAAGGATGCAACTCGCCCAGGATATTTCGTCTCTTGTATTATCGTTACGAAAGAAGGTTAATATTAAGGTCAGGCAGCCACTCCAACGGATCTTGATTCCGGTGAGCAGTGGGGAAATGAAAAAGCAGGTTTCTCTTGTTGACGAGTTGATAAGGTCGGAGGTTAACGTGAAGGAGATTGAATACCTGGAGAACGACAATAGCTTTATAAAAAAGAAGATTAAACCAAATTATGTGGCACTGGGAAAGAAGATGGGGCCAAAAATGAAAGCTGTAGCGGCCGCAATTGGCGAAATGTCGCAGGAAGATATCGTGCGGCTTGAAAAAGAAGGTTCTATTTCATTGTTAATTGATAACGAACCTGTAATATTACAGACACAGGAGGTGGAGATTTCCAGCGAGGATATACCAGGCTGGATGGTGGCAAACAAAGACGCTCTTACTGTGGCTCTTGACGTAAAAGTTACACCTATTTTAGTGAGTGAAGGTAATGCCAGGGAACTGGTGAACCGGGTACAGAAGATACGGAAAGACAGTGGGTTAGAATTGACTGACAGGATCATTGTAAAACTGTCGGAGCACGGAGAACTAAAGGACTCCATCGCCCGATTTAATAACTATATTTGCGCCGAAATTTTAGCAGATCAACTAGAAATGGTTTCAGAACTCACTGAAGGCACTGAAGTTGAAGTAAATGACATTCCGGTGAAAGTGTTTGTTTCAAAAAAAGCCTGATAGTATGGCAACCAAAAAGAAAGCAGCAAAGCCTGCTAAAAAAAGCACCCCTGCAAAGAAGACAGCCACTGCTAAAAAACCGGCTGCAAAAACCGCATCCCATTCAAAATCTAAGGTTGCCCCCAAAAAAGCAGCTAAGCCAATAGCCAAAAAATCATCTGATAAATCGCCAAAGAAGCCAGTTAAGTCTGCCGCTGTGAAACATGGTAACCATGCTCTCGCTAAGGCTACGCATGCAAAACCAACACATTCAGCAAAAACGCCCATTAAAAAAACAGAAGTTAAACATCCAGTGATGCCGAAAAAAGAGGAAAAGAAGCCGGAAGCGAAGAAAATAGAAGCTAAGAAGCCGGAGCTTATTAATATTCCGCCCCCAAAGAAACCAGCACCGCCAGCCAAGCCTGTGAAAGTTGTGATACCGGAAATCAAGACAAAAACCGTTAAAAAATACGAACCGGAATTTACAAAGTCAGTGCTCGATCAGCCCGAAGCTCCGACTCCTGGCCCAACCATGAGATACAGTGATGCCGAATTACAGGAATTCCGCGAGCTCATTCAGAAAAAACTTGACCAGGCCAAGAAAGAACTCGCTTACCTGCAGGGACTTATCACCCGTAAAGATGAAATGGGCGGAGATGAGAACGAAAACAGGTATATGACCATGGAAGACGGCAGCATGAGCATGGAAAGAGAACAACTTGCACAGATGGCAAGCCGCCAGATTAATTACATCGATCACCTCGAAAAAGCAATTATGCGGATTGAGAACAGGACCTATGGTATCTGCCGGGTTACCGGAAAACTTATCGATAAGGCCCGTTTACGTGCTGTACCGCACGCTACATTAAGCATCGAGGCAAAACAGATGATGAATAAATAGGGCAGAGGGCAGAGGGGAGAGGGCAGAAATCAAATCTTATTATCTGCGTTCTGCCTTTTGCCTACTGATTAAAATCCTTCGGCAATTCCCTATCCAGCAAATGCCTGTAAATAAATCTGCAGGTTTCAAAAAAGTTATGCCTTGCCTTTGAGTTCAGGATACCGTGTCTCTGGTTAGGATAAATCATTAGTTCAAAGCTCTTATTCAAATTCTCCAACGCATCTATCAGCTGCAGGCTTTGTTGCAAATGCACATTGTCGTCCGTTGTGCCGTGCACAATCTTCAACACTCCTTTTAACCTGTCAGCATAAGTCAACACGGAAGTTTGTTTGTAACCTTCAGGATTCTGATCAGGCTTTTTCATGAACCGTTCTGTGTAGTGACTGTCATACAACCGCCAGTCTGTAACAGAATAGCTGGCTATGCCGTGAGTGAAAACTTCCGACCCGTAAGTCAGCGCCATGCATGTTATATATCCTCCATAGCTTCCTCCGTTAATGCCGATCTTTGTGCCATCAACCCAAGGCTGCGCCTTCAACCATTTAGCGCAACTTATATAGTCTTCAATTTCCCACAAACCAAGCTTTTTGAATATATAGTTCATTCCCTTTCTTCCGAAGTGACCGGAACTGCGGTTATCCATTGCCACCTGTATAATTCCTTCCTGGGCCCACCATTGTGTTAGCCCACCAACAGGCTTCCATCTGTCGTAAACTGTGCCTGCGCCGGGGCCGCCATAAATGCTAATCCACACAGGGTATTTTTTAGTCGAATCGAAATTCACAGGATATGTAACGACCATCGGCAGATCGAAGGCACCGTCGGATGATTTCACTGTAACATACTTAGAAACAGGAATCGCATAGTCATCACTGTTATCACTAATCGTATTCACAATTTGTTTTACAACCTTGCCTTTGTTGTCTATCAGTTCCATTACAGGTGCAGTGGATAAATTTGATCGTATTGCAATAAAGTATTTTGCGTTGGGCGACGGACTTATATTATCGAACGAATAATTGCCTGAAGTAAGACGTACCGATTTCTTCCCATCGAAGGATGCTTTGTAAACATCCAACCGTGCAGAATTGGTTTGACGTGCTGAGAAGTATACGATTTTGTTTTTCTCGTCAACGTGAAGGATCACTGTTCCCCAGTTATTGCCTCTTGTTATTTTACTGATCTCCTTCCCGTTTTTGTCGTGCAGATAAAGATTCTGCCACCCATCTTTGTCAGATTCAAGAATAAATCCTTTGCCCGGCGACAGAAATTTTATTCGGGCATCGTCATCAAGGCTGATCCATGTTGGCTGTGTTTCCCTGTAAATATTTTTTTTTGATCCATCAGTCCTGTTCACCTGGTATATATCGAGTGTATCCTGGCCGCGGTTCATCCACAATACAAATAATTCGTTCGATGGCGTCCATTGCGGAGTTCCGAAATACTGGTCTTTGTGTTCGTCGAAATCCGCCCATGTAGTTTTAGGATCAACAATGGTTGAAATTCCTATTTTAACTTCCGGATTTGTATTACCGGCCTTCGGATAGCGGATTTTTTCAATGTAACCGTGTTGTCCATCCGCTACGTAGATCGGGAAGATGGGCACTACCGTTTCATCAAAGCGCATGTATGCTATGCTTTTACTGTCGGGCGACCACCAGAATGCTTTATAATGCGAAGGACGGCCTATTATCTCTTCATAGTAAATCCATGAGGCGTAACCATTTAATATACCATCTTTCCCATCGGTAGTTATTGCGGTTTCTTTTTTTGTGGCCAGCTCCGTTACGTACAGATTATTTTTCCGCGTGTATGCTGCATATTTTCCGTCGGGAGACAATGTTACATTCTGTGCATCTGCGATTTCCGGAGTTTTCATTCTCTCGGAATCGGGATGAATATAGGGGGTTGTTTTACCTGTCTTCACATCAACGGAAAAGGCAGTTTCGTTGCCATTGTCGTCGGTGCGTATTTCGATGTAGTGTTCATCATCCACCCAGCCGCCAATTTCGGGCAGTGGCTTGAAAACGGAAGGAAACTGACCCTTGAAGATCTGATCGAATGTGAATGTTTTTTTCTGTGCCGGCGAAATCAGAGGCAGCAAAAAAAGCAATGCGATGAATGAAATCCTGTTCATGAATTAAAACTACTTTACTTCCTGCATCTCTACCAGCCTTCTGTACGTTCCATTAACCGCTAGTAATTCTTCATGGTTGCCGCGCTCAACGATGCGGCCCTTTTGAAGAACAATTATTTCATCGGCATGGCGGATAGTGCTCAGCCGGTGAGCGATCACTATGCTGGTACGATTCTGCATCATTTTATTAATTGCATCCTGTACCAGGCGTTCGCTTTCGGTATCGAGAGATGATGTTGCTTCGTCGAGGATAAGGATGGGTGGATTTTTAAGAATGGCACGAGCAATCGTGAGGCGCTGTCGTTCGCCACCTGAAAGCTTTGTACCACGGTCACCGATGTTTGTGTTGTAGCCTTCTTCCTTATTAACAATAAAACCATGAGCATTGGCTATCCGTGCGGCATTTTCTACTTCATCCATCTGCGCCGATGGCTTGCTGAGCTTAATGTTTCCGCTGATGCTATCATTAAACAGTATCGGCTCCTGAGTAACAATGCCCATATTGTTCCTTAGCGAGTCAAGGGAATACTGATTGATATTAATGCCATCAATCAGCAGTTCGCCCGACGTTACGTCGTGAAAACGCGGGACGAGATCGGCGAGGGTTGACTTACCTGCACCTGATGAGCCTACAAGCGCAATGGTTTTTCCTTTTTGAATCTTCAGGTTGATATTATCCAGAACTACAACATCATCATAAGAAAATGAAACGTTTCTGAATTCAATACACTGGCTGAACTTCACAAGCTCTTTTGCATTGGGAATTTCATCAACCTTGTTCGGCGCTTTAATGATCTCTTCAATCCTCTTTATGGCCGAGCTGCCCCTCTGGGCATTGTAGAATGCGGTGGACAATGATTTTGCCGGGTTGATGATCTGAGTAAAAAATACAATATAGGTTATGAAAGTATCGGGTTGAATGCTGCTTCCCTGCAGAACAAGTCGTCCGCCGAAATACAATACACAACACAGAACAAGCACACCAAGAAATTCAGATAACGGAGATGCGAGATCTTTCCTGAATATCATCTTATTTCTCAGGTGCGTGAGAGTTTCATTGCTTGTAAAAAATTTTGTGCGTTGCATCTTCTCCGCATTGAATGCCTTAATCACCCTTAGACCGCCGAGTGTTTCGTCGAGAATAGACATCAGCGTGCCCATTTCTTCCTGCGATTGTGTTGATTGCTTACGCAGGGAACGGCTTACCCTTCCGATGATGAATCCGGTGAGAGGAAGAAGTATAAGGAGAAATAATGAAAGCTGGGGACTTAAAAATATCAATACCGAGAGTATGATAAGGATGGTAAGCGGTTCTTTTATTAATCCTTCAAGTGTGCTGATGATGCTCCACTCAATTTCATTCGTATCGTTACTCATCCGGCTTGTGATATCGCCCTTACGCTGTTCTGTGAAATAGCTAATGGGTAATTCGAGTATTTTGGAATAGAGATCGGCACGCAATCTCTGCATGATGCGATTGCGCAGTGGTCCGAGTATGCGGTATGAGAGATAAATAAAGCAGTTCTTGAAAAATATGGAGATGATGACAATAACGCAAATAGCGCCGAGAGCGTGAATTTCACTGTGCTCGCGAATTAGGGTGCTCAGATAGTACTTGAAATAATCAAGTATGCCGTTTGCGGAAAATCTGAACACAGGCGCCGCAGCCATAAGTTTTTCCTTATAAAAAAGCAACTGAAGGAACGGACCCAGCATGGCGAGCGAAAACAGTGAGAAAACTACGGAAAGAAGATTGAACAAAATATACAGTGCAATGCTTCCACTCTGGTCTTTCAGGTATTTGAGAATCGTAGAGAAACGCTTCATTCGGTGGCAAAGATAGGAGTTCCGTATCTTCGCGTGATGCAGGAAGGAAAAAGACAGAAGCAGATAGGTGGTTTACTTTTTGAGGAAATTAGCCACATTTTTCAGAGGCTGGGACTGAATATGACAGACGGGGGCATGGTGTCTTTAAGTTCTGTTAAAGTTACTCCCGACTTGCTCGAGGCGCGGGTGTATCTCAGTCTTTTCAAAGTGAAAGACCAGGCAGCGGTTCTTAAAAAAATACAGGAAAGATCGTGGGAGATCAAGAAAGAACTTACCGCGAAAGTAGGTAAGCAGCTGAGGAGAATGCCTGTTCTTCAATTTTATCTTGATGACACACTCGAACAAGTTTTTAAGATGGAGGAGCTTTTTAAGAAAATAAATGAAAATAAGGGCAACGAATGAATCTTCTCTTTGCCTGGCGGTATTTCATTGCAAAAAAATCTACTAACGCGATTAACGTTATCGCATGGGTGAGCATGATCGCTATCGTACTTATTACGGCTGCATTCATCATATTGCTCAGTGTGTTCAATGGATTCGAGGGGTTGGTGAAATCTCTCTACTCATCGTTTTATGCAGATCTCAGGGTGGCGCCAAAAAATGGGAAGTCTATAACGGTAACGCCTTTGCAGTTTTCGAAGATGAAAGTGATCTACAACATCGAAGCAGTGTCAAGGATCGTTGAAGAGAAGGCATTACTGCAAAATGGCGAGATACAAACCATAGTATACTTGAAAGGAGTTGACGAAAACTATACAAGCGTTACCTCTGTTGCCGGTAAAATGATACGTGGTGAATTTAATCCGGGCGATAGCAACAAGGCGTCTGTGATATTGGGCAGTGGCATCGAAAATGCGCTCGCTGTCATGTCGGACCGCAATCTCTATCCGCTTACAGTCTATCTTTTTAAAAGAGGAGTGAATATAAATGTTGTGGATCCGTACCAGGCTTTCTCGGCTGAGAATGTTACCACGTCTGGTACATTTTTCATTCAGCAGGATATAGATAACAAATATGCGATCACTAACACGGGTTTTATGAAGAGAATGCTTTCGATGGGTGTGGACGAATATGGAAGCCTCGAAATAGCCTTACGTAGTCCTGGGGAAGCGGACGACACAAAGCAGGAATTGAAAAAAGTATTCGGCGATGATTATATTATTGAAACGAGATATGAACAGAATAAGAGTTTGTATAGCGTGATGAACCTTGAGAAATGGGCGATCTATGGAATTCTGACGATGATGCTGATCGTTGCGGCGTTTACTATGATAGGGGCACTAACCATGCTTGTTCTGGAGAAGCAGAAAGACATTCAGATATTAAAGGCGCTGGGCGCAGATAATTATCGTGTGCGTAAAATATTTCTTTCGGAAGGGATTTTACTTGCAGGCATGGGAGCGTGTGCAGGGTTGCTGTTGGCTATTGTGGTTTGTTGGGCACAGGTAAAATACAAGCTTATTGCAATTGAAGGAGGTACATTTCTCATTGATTATTATCCTGTGGAGCTGCGATTTAGTGATTTCATACTTGTGCTTATAACAGTGATGCTGATTGCCCTGTTGGCCTCATGGTTCCCTGCGCGTAAAGCGGCGCTCCAACTGGTTGAACTCAAGTCGTAGACAAATAAATTATATTAAATAAAAATTTTGCAATGAAAAAATTATGGGTTTGTGTAGTTGTAATCATATCAGTGCTGTTTGCGGCTTGCTATGAAATAAATGAAGACATCACTATAAATGAAAATGGCAGCGGAACCTATTCCACAAAAATGGATATGAGCGCGCTTCTGCAAATGATGCAGTCCATGGCCAGTGAGGAAGAAATTCAGAAGAGCGGCCTCAACAGATCGATAGACACGCTGATCTCTTTAAAAAGTATAATGGATACTGCAAAAGATGTTACACCCGAACAGCGCAGGCTGTTTCAGGACGGAACAATGAAAATGAAAATCGATCTGAAAGAAAATGTTTTCAATGCAGATGTGAATTTTCCGTTCAAAAGCCTTGCAGATCTGCAGGCGCTGATGTCGGGTACCGGCACTGGCGGTTTATCTGAGGTATTCAAGCAGGTGTTTGCAAAAAAAGACAGCGCGCAGGGTGCTACAAATATGGAAGACCAGGGCGGGCTCGACCAAATGAATAACGTGTTTGATGTAACTATTTCAAAAAATAAGATCGAGCGTAAGCTGAACCGGCCCCGTTTCGACTCGCTGATGAACAGACCGGAAATTGCGCAGGCAAAACAAATGGTGGGCGGCGGATTTGAAATTTTATACACTACTACTATAAAGCTTCCGAGACCTGTAAAAAAATCGGATAATGAAATGATCAAATTGTCTGACGATAAAAAAACCGTAACCATCAGGTATGACCTGTTGAAAATGTTTGAAAACCCTGAAAAATTTTCCTATTCGATACAATACTAAACAAGTTAAAAATGCAAAGTTGAAAGTAAAATGTTGCAATTAACCTGAAAGCGCTTTTCACTTTTCACTTTTCAGTTATAACTTTTAACTTATTTATGCAGACAGATTTTCTTGTTATCGGCTCAGGAATCGCGGGAATTACTTATGCGGTTAAGGTGGCAAAGGAATTTCCCGACAAGAAAGTGCTGATTATAACGAAGGCACAGGCCGACGAAACAAACACGAAGTATGCCCAGGGCGGCATAGCTGGTGTAATGGACTTTGAAAATGACAGTTTCGAGAAGCATATTGAAGACACGATAATTGCCGGAGACGGTTTATGTAATCCGAAAGTTGTTGAGATTGTAGTGAAGGAAGGTGTCGACCGCATTGGCGAGATAATTAAATGGGGTGCAAGGTTTGATAAAGAGAGCGATGGTGATTTTAAACTTGGCAAGGAAGGCGGCCACAGTGAATTCAGGATACTTCATCATAAAGATGTTACCGGTAAGGAAATGGAGCGTGCCCTGCTTGATGAGATATCTGAATATCCGAACATTACACTGATCAAGCATTGGTTCGTACTTGATCTGATAACACAGCATCACCTCGGCATGCTTGTTACGAAAGCTACGCCCGATATTGACTGCTATGGAGTGTATGTACTGAACCGGGAGACGAACCAGATAGAAACGGTACTGGCAAAAGTGACATTACTTGCAACCGGTGGCAACGGGCAGGTATACAGGTCTACCACAAATCCTTCAATTGCAACAGGAGATGGGATAGCGATGGTATATAGGGCGAAAGGAAGAATTGAGAATATGGAATTTATCCAGTTTCACCCAACGGCGCTGTATGAACCAGGTGTTGGAGGGCAGTCGTTTCTTATTACCGAAGCCGTGAGGGGAGATGGTGGCATACTGAGGAATAAGAATGGTGAGGCTTTCATGGAAAGATACGATCCGAGAAAGGATCTTGCTCCGCGCGACATTGTTGCAAGGGCGATAGACAACGAAATGAAAATATCAGGAACTGAGCATGTATATCTTGATGTGAGGCATATTCCAGTCGATAAGTTCACAGAACATTTTCCAAACATTTACGAAAAGTGTAAGTCGATAGGAATTGATGTATCCAAACATATGATACCTGTTGCGCCTGCAGCTCATTATAGTTGCGGAGGCATAAAAACCGATGAATGGGGCAGAACATCTATAAGAAATCTTTACGCCTGCGGTGAATGTGCAAGCACCGGATTACATGGTGCGAACCGTCTGGCCAGCAATTCATTGCTCGAGGCAATGGTGTTTGCTCATAGATGCGCCTCTGATTCGTCCTTGAGAATAAATTCTCTTTCGTTCAGGGAAAGCATACCAAACTGGAACAGCTCGGGCACATCGCATCCTAAAGAAATGATCCTTATCACGCAGAGCTTGAAAGAGTTGCAGTTGTTGATGAGCGACTACGTGGGCATTGTGCGCACCAATGTGCGTTTATCGCGTGCAATCAAACGGCTCGACCTGTTATGGGAGGAAACGGAGGGATTGTATCAGGCAACAACCTTATCACCGCAACTGTGCGAATTGAGAAACATGATCACAGTTGGGTATTTGATCGTAAAGTGTGCGCAATTGAGAAAAGAAAGCAGGGGTCTGCACTATAATACCGATTATCCGAACCGTAGCGCAATGTTGATGAACATTGTTTTGTAAAATATCTATTATGAAGGCCATGATCCTCGCGGCAGGTTTGGGAACGAGATTTAAACCCTGGACCGACACACATCCCAAGGCGCTTGCCATAATAAATGGGAAAAGTTTACTTCAAAGGAACATAGAGTTTCTTCAACGGGTGGGGATATTCGAAGTGGTGGTAAACGTTCACCATTTCGCCGACCAGATTGAAGGGGCGATATCGGAAAATAAAGGATGGGGGAGTGATATTGTTATCAGTGATGAAAGGGATGCGGTACTCGAAACCGGCGGTGGATTGATGAAGGCGTCGCGGTGGCTTAATAACGATTCTTTTGTTTTGATGAACGTGGATGTACTAACCAGTCTGGATCTGACAAAGATGATCGGCAGTCACAGAAAACTGATGCCTTTGGCGACGTTGGCCACTACCGATAGAAAAACTTCCAGATATTTTGTGTTTGATCATTTGGACAATCTGTGTGGGTGGATAAATGTTAACACCGGCGAAGAAAAAATGACAAGAGAGACCGCCGAAAGACGGTTAAGGGCTTTTAGCGGCATACATGTAATTGACCCAAGGATATTTTCACTGGTTAAGCACAGCGGCAAATTTTCGATGGTTGATGTGTATTTAAGCCTTGCGGGTGAGGAGATTATCAAAAGTTTCGATCATTCTGATACGACCTTTATAGACGTCGGAAAGCCGGATGCTGTTTCAAAGGCAGAACGATTGTTTGAATAGCCGGGGTTCTTAAGTCCTCAAATTAATTTTTGGAATAGCTAAAAAAGTTAGTAAATTTATACTAACTAAATTAGTGTTAGCATGGAAAAGAAGATCTATTCCACAATGCCTGGCTACCGACTGAACGATTATCTCCTGGTAATATCACCGAATGAGGAATTGAGAAACCGCATAAACACGGTAAGAAAAAACTTCAACGAAAAATATTCCCCCGCTATGCCATTAACGGGTAAACCGCATTTGGCATTAATTCATTTTGTGACCTGGAGCATGATGGAAGAAAAACTGGTGAACCGGTTTCATCATATTTCTATGGGTATAACGCCATTTAAAATAGAGTTGAAAGACTATGGGGCATTCCCATCGCATACAATCTATATAAATGTAGCTACCAGGACTCAGGTACAAAATCTGGTGAAGGAACTGAGGCAGGCGCAGAAATTAATGAAGGCCGATCCCGAACACGATCCGCATTTTATTGCTGAGCCATTTATACCTGTAGCAAGAAAATTAGCTCCATGGCAGTATGAAAAGGGCTGGCTGGAATATTCGCACCTGCATTTTAACGCGAAGATCATTGCAGATGGAATGTTGCTGTTAAGGCGACCACTTGGAGAAAAATCGTACCAGGTTGTGCGGCGGTTCGAGTTCATGAACATGCCCGTAGCAACGCGGCAGGGTGAATTATTTTATTAAAATTTCTAAGAAGCAGATAAATGGAGGAGAATGAACAGGAGGTGAACTCCTACCTGAAGGGAAGGGGGGCGCAGTTCAATACGCCAAATAGATTTATTAAGACTACGCGCGTAAGGGAAGATCTTGAATCCATCGATGA
>Ga0075421_100001267_pt1 | contig 29178 bp, 21 predicted proteins | sample SoiMetdeltSBSDD5_FD_75292 | JGI IMG/M metagenome (GOLD analysis project Ga0075421, IMG submission 75292) | Bulk soil microbial communities from a Populus tree surrounding site in Tennessee, USA - Soil MetaG P. deltoides SBSDD5 | ecosystem: Environmental > Terrestrial > Soil > Tree plantation... | reverse complement strand
AGCGACGGCGGTAGGAGCCGTGCGGGATACAGCGCAAGCTTCCGGCGCGGCGCTGGTGCTCAGAACACTCCGGCCACGGGCAGAAGGCGGGGACGAAGGACTCCGGGCGCACCAACTCGACGATGACGGCGCGGTTCACGCCCGGCATCTATCAAGATGCGGGCCAGAATCGATCTCACACAGGAAGCAAGGGTTGCGCTAAAGAAACGACACTCGGCGCGTTCGCGGATGGACGCTCATCCCAGGACTGATCCCGGGGGTGAACGATCCCCCACACCACACTCTGGGCGCCACTATGTACAATGACCGGAGTGAAACCCCTTCCCGCACCCGATCGCTGGCGGCTCATCCAGCCGCTCCTGGAGCAGGCGCTCGACCTGCCGCCCGAGCGGCGCGCCCCCTTCCTCGATCAGGCCTGCGGCCAGGATGCCCGCCTGCGCGCCGAGATCGAGAACCTTCTGCAGGCCGACTCGGACGCCGGCCCCTTCCTGGACGCCCCGGTCGACCTGTCGGCCGTCGCCCTGGAGGCGGGGGAGGAAGACGACTCCGCCTGGCATCCCACGGCCCCCGGCGGCACGTCGATTGGCCCGTACCGCGTCCTGCGCGAGATCGGCCGGGGCGGGATGGGGGTCGTCTACGAGGCCCAGCAGGAGAGGCCGAAGCGCTCCGTCGCGCTCAAGGTGATCCTGGGAGGGCGCCACGTCGACGCGACCACGGTCCGCATGTTCCAGCGCGAGGCGGAGAGCCTGGCCCGGCTCAAGCACCCGGGGATCGCGGCGATCTACGAGTCGGGCTCGACGGACGAAGGGCAGCACTACTTTGCCATGGAGCTCGTGCAGGGCCGGCCGCTGTCCGAATACCTGCAGGAAAAAGGGGCGGCCACCTCGCGTGCCCAGGTGCGCGACCGGCTCGCGCTGTTCCGCAAGATCTGCTCGGCCGTGGCCTACGCGCACCAGCGGGGGGTCATCCACCGCGACCTCAAGCCGTCGAACATCCTCGTGATGGAGCGTGCGGAGCGGACCGGCTCATCGGCGGCGGAGGGGACGGACCCGGCCCCCGACATCAAGGTCCTCGACTTCGGCCTGGCGCGGATCGCCGATCCCGACGCCGAGGCCGCCACGGCGCTCACGGCCATCGGGCACATCCAGGGGACCCTGCCGTACATGAGCCCCGAGCAGGTCCGCGGCCGGCGCGACGAGATCGAGGTCCGCACCGACGTCTACTCCCTCGGGGTCATCCTGTACCGGATGCTGACCGGGCAGCCACCGTACGTCGTGGAGGGGAAGGAATTCGTCGAGGCGGCCCGGATCGTCTGCGAGCAGGCGCCGCGTCCCCTCGGCGCGGCCGCGGGGAAGCCGGCGAAGTTCGACCCCGACCTGTCGATCATTGTTTTGAAGGCTCTCGAGAAGGAGCCCGCCCGGCGCTACGCGACCGTGGCGGCGCTCGACGAGGACCTGGCGCGCTACCTGGGGGGGCAGCCCATCCTGGCCCGCCCGCCGAGCGCCCTCTACCAGATCCGCAAGCTGATGGGGCGGCACAAGGTCCCGTTCGCGGCCGCGGGAGTCCTGCTGGTCGCGATCGTGGGCTCCGCGATCGTCGCCATCGTGCAGGCGGAGCGCATCGCGGCCGAGCGCGATCGCGCCAACCGCGAGACGAAGACGGCGCGCCGGGTGTCGGAATTCCTGACCGGCCTGTTCAAGGTGTCGGATCCCGACGAGGCCCGTGGCAACGCGATCACGGCGCGCGAGATCCTGGACAAGGGGACGGAGACCATCGGCAAGGATCTCGCCGGCGAGCCGGAGGTCCTGGCCCGGCTGATGCTGACCATCGGAACGGTCTATGCAAACCTGGGGTTGTACAGGACAGCCCTGCCTATCGTCGAACAGTCGGTCGAAACGGAACGGCGAATCCTGGGAGAGGAGAACCTGGAGACCCTCGCCGCGATGCACGCCCTCGCGACCCTGTACACGAATCTGGCGCGCTACCCGGAGGCGGAAAAGCTGTATGCGCAGGTGATCGAGGACCGGCGCCGCCTCTTGGGGGAGGAGCATCCGGACACGCTGTCCTCCATGGCCGCTCTCGCCTTCGTCGATCTGATCCTCGGGCGCTACGCCGAGGCGGAGAAGGTCTACGGCCATGTGCTCGAAGTCCGGCGCCGCACGCTGGGAACCGACCATCCGGATACGCTCACGACCATGGCCGGCCTCGCCAACGTCTACCAGGCAGAGCGGCGCTACCCCGAGGCGGTGGCGCTGTTCCTTCCGGCGATCCAGGGGCTCCGCCGTGTCCTTGGCGAGGACAATTCGATCACGCTGGCGACCACCGGCTCACTCGCCAACGTGTACGTGCGCCAGGAGCGCTTCGCCGAGGCGGAGAAACTCCATCGCGAGACCCTGGACAGCCTGCGGCGCATCCTGGGAGACGACCATCCCAGGACGCTCGAGGCGATGAACGAGCTCGCCTACCTGTTCGATGACCAGGGACGCAACGCCGAGGCCGAGGCACTGTACAGCGACACCCTCGCGAGGCGCCGCCGCGTGCTGGGCGAAGACCATCCGTCCACGCTCACGAGCATGAACAACCTGGCGAACATCTACGCCGTCGAGGGGCGCCACGCCGAGGCCGAGGCGCTGTTCCTCGAATCGCTCCAGAGAGTGCGCCGCGTGCTGGGGGAGAATCACCCCGACGTGGCCAATACCCTCTACAACCTGGGATGTCTGGCGTCGCTGCGCGGCGACCGCAAGGGGGCGCTCGACTGGCTGGATCAGGCCGTGACGCACGGCTACTCGCACTGGGACGTGATGGCGAAGGACTCCGACCTGAAACGCCTGCACGGCGACCCCGCCTTCGATGCGATCGTGGCGCGGGCCAAGAAGAACGCCGGCTGAGGCGCGGCCCGGCCGAATACTCGGACGGGTTCCTAGCGCGGTGACTTGAGGACGGCGACGGTCGCGAGCGTCACCGCCAGGAGGAGCCCCAGGGCCCCGACCGGGACGAGCAGGATCCCGAGCCCCGGATCGCCGGCGTAGATCCGGATGCCGCCCAGAAAGAACCCTCCCTACAGGGTTCCCAGGTAGACCAGCAGGTCCTCGACCTCGTCGGGGCCGATCTTCTCGGTCGATCCCAGGTCCTCGAGGTACTTCAGCTTCGCGGGGATGAGGGCGCGCAGCGTCGGGTAGCGCCCGTCGTGGAAGTACGGTGCGGTCGTGGACACGCCGCGCAGCGAGGGGACGTTGAACGTGCCGCCGCTGCCGATGTCTTCATTGTCCGGCTTGTTGAACACCGGCGGGACGTGGCAGGCGTTGCACGACGCCTTCAGGAAGACCTGGTAGCCGCGCTTCGCGGCGGCGGGGGCCGCGTCGCTGGCCGACCCGTCCGGGTTCAGGTTCGGGTTGTTGGCGAACTCGAGAGAGCCGAGGTAGGCGACCAGGCTCGTGAGCTGGTCCTTGCCCGGCTCCTTCCCCTTCATCCGGTTCATGATGATCCCCTTGATGTTCTCCTCGAGCGTCTTGCCGCCCGCCCAGCTGTAGGGGGCCGTGTCCTTGACGCCGTAGAGCGACGGCACGCTTCGTCCCTCGGGGGTGCCGTCCTTCACGACGTCGACCCCCACGTACGTCTTGTTGTCGGTGTGCCCGCCGCGCGGGTGGCAGGAGGCGCAGGCGTACTTGCCTGTCCCCGACAGCGAGGTGTCGTTGAACAGCATGAGGCCGGTCTTCACCGGATCGGCCGGCGCGGCCTTCGCTTTCGGCGCCTTCTGCGCGGGGGGATCCGCGGCCCCGAAGGCGCAGGCGAATCCGAAGACGAGTGCGACGGCGGGAACCATCAGGGTTTGAGGGCGCATGGCGGTCATCCACCTCCTGGACGTGAACTGCTGCCGGATCAAGAGGAAAGAGTCTACGCCCGCGCGCCCGGTCGCGCCAGACCCCTCGCGAGTGTCGGACGGTGGTCCGGGGCGTGTCGGGCAGGGGACGGCGTGGACCTGCCGTTTATGGAAGGGGATGGTGGTGAGCCCGGCCCGGGTCGAACGGGCAACCTTCTGGTTCGTAGCCAGACGCGCTATCCAATTGCGCCACGGGCTCACATGCCGCAGGCCGCAAATACTAGCACAGGGAGCACCCCTTGCACGGAACCTCGCTCCGAACGAAACGCGCACACCCCACACTTGTGTTAGTCGTTCGCGGCAGGGCCGAGGTCGCACAACTCGCAGCATGGGAACCCATGTGCCACGATCCGAATCGCCACGACGACCACCGACGATCTCCGATTGACACCTCCGCGCTCTCGCCGTATCCAGATTCCATCGCCGTCTCCGGAGCATCCCGTTGTGTCGGTCCCTCGTTCCCATAGGAGAGATGCGATGCAGAGATACATTCCCCTAGTCGCCGGCGTGCTGTTGTTGATTCCGCTTTCGGCGCGCGATGCCCGCGCCCGCGATTTGTCGTTCCAGGAAAGGGTCGCCGCCCAGGAAGCGATCGAACGCGTCTACTACCGACACCAGACGGACGCGTCGATGCCCTTCGAAGAGGCGGTGCCGCGCGCGGTCCTCGAACGCAAGGTCGAGACTTATCTCAAGGAGACCGAGGCGCTGCGCGTGTACTGGGGCACGGACATCGGCTCCGATGCGTTGCGCCGCGAGATGGGGCGCATCGCGGCTCACACACGGTTTCCCGAGCGCCTGCGAGAGATCAGCCGGGCCCTCGGCAACGACGGCTTCCTGCTCGAGGAATGCCTGGCGCGCGCGGTCCTGGTCGATCGCATGGCGCGCAGCTTCTACGCAGGTGACACGCACGTCGGTGCCTCCGAGTCTCCGATCTCATCGATTCCCAAGAAATCCTGGGACTCGTGGTGGGCCGAGGTTGCGCCGGTGCTCTCGGCGCTCGACGTCGAGCCTGCGGCGTGCGCCGGCGCGGCGGTCCCCTCCATCGACTCCGGCGGTTGTCGCGGCGCCTTCGAAGCGGACATGACGCCGGTGCCGGTCGCGGGGGACGCCCCCCTGGCGCCATGCGCCGACAACAGCTGGAACAACGGCGTTCTCGACGACGAGCCGCCGGCGCTCGACGCCGCGGCCAGCGCCTGGACCGGCAGCATCCTGTTCGTCTGGGGCGGCATCAATCAGGGAGAGCGAGGGGCGCGGTACGACCCCGTCACCGATACGTGGCAGCCGGTCTCGACGGTCGGGGCTCCCACGGAGCGCCAGGGCCACACGGCGGTCTGGGCCGGGAACCGGGTGGTCGTCTGGGGCGGAGACCAGCTTGTCACCGGCAGCGAGGTGAACACGGGCGGGCGCTACGATCCGGTCGCCGACACCTGGACGCCCACCTCGACGGTGGGCGCCCCGGCCGCGCGGCTGTTGCACACCGCCGTCTCGACGGGCGGCCAGATGATCGTGTGGGGTGGAGCGGACTTCAGCATCGGACCCCTCGACAGCGGCGGGCGGTACGACGTGGCGACCGACACCTGGACAGCCACATCGCTGACCGGCGCGCCGGAAGCGCGCAGCAGCCACACCGCAGTGTGGACCGGCTCCCGGATGATCGTCTGGGGCGGTTTCGGTCCCACCGTGGCGCTGGGCACCGGCGGCAGCTACGATCCCGCGACCGACGCCTGGACGCCGGTGTCGACGGCCGGCGCGCCGGCCCCTCGCTTCTCACATGAGAGCGTCTGGACCGGCAGCCGGATGATTGTCTGGGGCGGCGACGAATTCGACGGCGTGAATGTCACCAAGCTCGCCAGCGGCGGCCGCTACGATCCCGCGACCGATACGTGGGCGGCGACGACGCTCGCCGGCGCTCCGTCTGCGCGCGATTCCCACACCGCCGTCTGGACCGGCAGCCGCATGGTGGTCTGGGGCGGGGAGGACGACCAATTCCTGTCGCTCTCCGACGGCGCTCTCTACGATCCGCTCGCCGACGCCTGGACCTCGACGGCGACGGCCGGCGCGCCACAGGCGCGTGGCCGTCACGTCGCTGCCTGGACCGGCTCGCTCATGATCGTCTGGGGCGGCGCGTCCTCGACCGCGGAAGGCTTCGGGTCCTTGAGCACGGGCGGTCGCTACAATCCCGCCTCGAACACCTGGACCCCGACCTTCACCACCGGCGCCCCCTCGGCGCGCAGCCGCCACCGTGCGATCTGGACCGGCAACGTGATGATCGTCTGGGGCGGCGCGTTCAACCTCGGAACGGGCGGTCGCTACGATCCGCTCACGGACTCCTGGTCCCCGACCTCGACCGTGAACGCGCCGGCCGGCCGCGACGAGGGATTCAGCCTCATCTGGTCCGGAAACCGTGCCATCGTCTGGGGCGGTCTCGTCCTGGACGGATCGCTGGTCGACACCGGCGGCCGCTACGATCCGGTCGCGGATTCCTGGTCGCCCACCTCGACCATCGGGGCGCCGACCGGGCGCACCTATCACAGCGCCGTCTGGGCCATGAACCGCATGATCGTCTGGGGCGGACTCGACTTCTCGGGTTCGTTCGACACCGGCGGCCGCTACGACCCGGTGAGCGACACCTGGCAGCCGACCTCCACAACAGGGGCGCCTTCGGCGCGCAGCAACCACGCGGCGGTCTGGACCGGCAAGGTGATGGTGGTCTGGGCAGGGTTCGACACCGCCTTCACCAACACAGGCGGCCGCTACAACCCCGTGACCGACACCTGGCAGGGAATGACGACGGCGAACGCCCCGGAACCGCGGCGCGATCCACCGGTCGTCTGGACCGGCACGCAGATGGTCACGTGGGGCGGATTCGGTGGCGATTGGTTCAACACCGGGGGACGCTACAACCCGAAGATGGATACCTGGCAGGCGACCAGCCTCGCGGGAGCGCCCGCGCCCCGGGAGACCCACACCGCCGTGTGGACCGGCAAGGTGATGATCGTCTGGGGCGGCCGCGGCCTGACGCGCTACAACGATGGCGGGCGGTACAACCCCAAGATGAACACTTGGGCGCCGGTGACCACCGCCGGGGCGCCCATCTCGCGCTTCGAGCACACAGCCGTATGGAGCGGCGGGCAGATGATCGTCTGGGGAGGCTGGGGGTTCGATGACACCAGCGCTCTCAACGACGGCGGGAGGTATGTCGTCTGTCCATAGCGTGAGAGCCGCCCGGACGACTCTCGATCACGCCCGGGCGCGCCAGGCACGCCAGTGGGCCTGGCCGGACTCCGGCAGCGTGTAGATCGGGTCGTAGTATTCGTAGCGACGGGTCAGGGCCTCGGGATCGTCGTGCTCGATGCCGGTGCGGTAGTTCTTGGTCCAGTACGAGATCCCCTTGTCGCGGTCGTACTCCTTGATCTGGTGGATCCAGCGCTTGCCCACGAACGGGACGTCGCAGACCATGCGCGGCGTGGCGAAGCCGGGCAGGTAGCCCATGATGTCGTGCTGCAGGGCCTGGGCCTCGTGCACCGCCAGGCGCCAGTGCTCGGCGTTCGGGATCATGTCGCACATGTAGAAGTAGTACGGCATGATGTGGGCGTGGTCGAGGAGGGTGAAGCACAGATCCAAAAGCGCCTCGGCGCTGTTGTTCACGCCGCGCAGCAGCACCCCCTGGTTGCGCACGTCGCGGAAGCCCATGTCGAGGATGCGGCGCACCGCCTTCGCCACGAGCGGCGTCAGGGACTGGGCGTGGTTCACGTGCGTGTGCACCGCGATGTCGACGCCGCGCTCGCGCGCCTTCTTCGCCAGCCGCTCGAGCCCCTTCAGGACGTCGTCCTGCAGGAAGTGCTGCGGCAGACCCATCAGCCCCTTGGTCGCCAGGCGGATGTCCCTGATGTTCGGGATGTCCATCAGCTGCGACACGAACTGCTCCAGGGCGGCGATCGGCAGGTTCGCCACGTCGCCTCCCGAGACCACCACGTCGCGCACCTGCGGGGTCTTGCGCAGGTAGCCCAGGATCTGCTCGTAGCGTGATTTCTGCGGGATCTCGAAGCGGTGCTTCTCGACCTGGGGGACGTCGTTGCCGACCAGGTCCATGCGGGTGCAGTGGCCGCAGTACTGCGGGCACGTGGACAGGAGCTCCGCCAGGACCTTGGTCGGGTAGCGGTGCGTCAGCCCCTCGACCGCCCACATGTCCGCCTCGTGCAGGCTGTCGCGCTGCGCCTTCGGATGGCTGGGCCACTCGGTGTCGCGGTCGTCGAACGCCGGCAGCATGTAGCGCCTGACCGGGTCGTTCCACAGGTCGTCCAGCCCCATGGTGTTGATCATCTGCGGCGGCAGCAGCAGCGACATGGTGGCGCGGTCCTTCTGGTCGCGCTCGATCCCCGCCGCCAGCGAATCGGGAAGCAGGCGGCCCAGCGTTTCCTTCAATTCCTTCAGGTTCTTGATGGTGTTCTTGCGCTGCCAGAGGGCGCTCTCCCATTCCGCCGGGGTCGTGTCCTTGAACCCGGGGATCCGCCGCCAGTCCGGCTCGATGAACTCGCGCTTCAGCGGGTAGGGGAACGGCTGGTCCGAGGCGAGGACGTGCCTCGCCGCCGGGGTGGCCTGGGTCCTGGAGTCAGTCATGCGCGCGGTCCTGTCGTTCCGGATAGTGCAACGCTGTTTCCCTGGGCCCGTCTATTGTCGCAGGAACCGGGGGGCCGGCGCAAGGCGGAATTGCGGGCCTGGACGGCTACCGGGGAATCTTTTCATCGCCTGTATAATAGCGCGCCCGCCGGCCGCCGGCCGCTTTCGACGCGTTTCCTGGAGGGTCTCCCGGTTCCCCTGCTGCAGTTTTCCCGCCTGCGCAAGGCGTACGCCACGACGGTCGCGGTCGATGACGTCACGTTCGAGGTGCGCCCGGGGGAGGTGTTCGGCCTGCTCGGGCCGAACGGGGCCGGCAAGACGTCGCTCCTGCGCATGCTCATCGACATCATGGCCCCCGACTCGGGGGAGATCCTCTTCGACGGCCGGCCGCTCGGGCCGGCAGAGCGCGAGCGCATCGGCTACCTGCCGGAGGAGCGCGGGCTGTACCGCAAGGAAAAAGTCGTCGACATCCTGATCTACTTCGGGATGCTGAAGGGGTTGTCGCGGCGCGCGGCGCGCGAGCGGGCCCTGCGCTGGCTCGATCGGGTCGGCCTCCAGGGGGTGGCGAACCGTCGCGCCGAGTCCCTGTCGAAGGGAATGCAGCAGAAGGTCCAGATCGCGGGGACCCTCCTGCACGACCCGCAGATCCTGGTGATGGACGAGCCGTTCTCGGGCCTCGATCCCCTGAACACCGTCCTGGTGAAGGAGATCCTGCGCGAGCGGAGGGAGGCGGGCGCCCTGGTCATCCTGTCCACCCACCAGATGCCGATGGTCGAGGAGCTGTGCGATCGCGTCGCGATGATCGATCGCGGCCGGCTCGTGCTGTACGGCGACCTGGAGGAGATCCGGCGCGCCCACGGCGGCTCGGCGGTCCTGGTCGGGACCGACGCCGACCTCGCCGGCCTGCCGCCCGTAGCGGCGGTCGAGCGGCAGGGGGGGCTGCGCAAAGTCTGGCTGCGCGAGGGGGCCAGGCCGCGCGACCTGATGGCGATCATCGAGGAGAGGCGGATCCCGATCGATCACTTCGAGGTGGCCCGCATGTCGGTCGAGGAGATCTTCGTGACCACGGTCAGGGCCCGCGCCGCGGACCCCGCCGCGCCGCCGGTCGTCGCGCCGGCCGCCGCCGGGGGCAAGGCATGAGCAAGGTCCCGGTCGTCATCGCCCGCGAGTTCCTGTCGACCGTCAGGCGGCGCTCGTACCTGATCGTCACGATCGGGATGCCGTTCTTTCTCGGCACCTACGTGTCGCTGGTCGGCTTCCTGCCGGCCTACTTCATGACGCAGGCCGGGCGCTCGCAGAAGCCGGTCGGCGTGGTCGACCTGGCGGGCCTCGTCCGTCTCGACGAGGCGCAGGTCATCGGCCGGGAGGACCCGGGCGCCGGCCAGGCGGCCCGCGTGATCGCCGATCGCCTGGGTCCGGCGAGCGCGCAGGGGCGCGGCGTCGCCGCCCTGCTGGAGGAGATCGACTCGCCGGTCGAGTTCCAGCCGGTCGCCACGAAAGAGGAGGCGCTCCAACGCCTGCAGGCGGGGACGCTGCAGCGCGTCTATCTGCTGCCGGCCGACTACCTGGGCACCGGGGCGATCGAGACGTACCAGGCGGACGCCCAGATCTTCGGCCTGGGGAAGGCGAAGATCGAGCGCCTCTTCGCGCGGGTCCTGAGGCGGTCGCTGTCGGCCGGCCGGCTCCCCGACGAGTTCCGGGCCCGGCTCGACCGGCCGATCAACGACCAGGCATCGTCCTCGTTTGTCGTGAAGCCGGACGGCGGCGTCGAGCCGCTGCAGGACGCGGCGCGCGTGGCGCGCATGGCGGTCCCGGGCGTCTTCGCACTTCTCCTCGTCATGTCGCTGATGACCAGCGCCAGCTACCTGCTGCAGGGGGTCGTCGAGGAGAAGGAGAACCGCGTCATCGAGATCATCCTGTCGTCCGTGCCGCCCCGGGACCTGCTGTTCGGGAAGCTCCTGGGGCTCGGGGCCGCGGGGCTCCTGCAGCTTTTCGTCTGGGTGTCTCTGGCCAGCTTCGCCACCAGCCTTCTGGCGGCGGCCGCCATGGCGATCCTCGACTGGAAGCTGTTCCTGTTCTGCTTCCTGTTCTTCATCGGCGGGTTCCTGATGATGGGGAGCCTCATGACCGGGACCGGCGCCATGGGGACGAACGCGCGCGAGTCCCAGCAGTTCTCGGCCATCTGGACGCTGTGCCTGGTGCTCCCCCCCGCCATGACCTGGATGCTGATCATGGACGAGCCGAACACCTGGCTGGCGCGCGGCCTCTCCTGGTTCCCGCTGACCGGGCCGATCACCATGATGATCCGCCTCGGTACCGGCAAGGTCGCGGCCTGGGACGCGCTCGTGGCGCTCGGCTGCCTGGCGGCCGGCGTCTACCTTGCGATCCGCGCCGCGGCCGCTCTGTTCCGCCTGGGCCTGCTCATGTACGGCAAGCGTCCCACGCTGTCCGAGATCGCCCGCCAGCTCCGCCGCGCCTGACGGAGCAATTCGCTTCAGTCTGTGGGCGCCCCCGCCCGGCCGGCGCTGGTCGAGGCGGCGCCGAACTCATAGCCGAAGCCGAACTGTGCGAGGTTCTCGCTGTAGTCGGTGACGTCGTTCGGGTCGGACGTCCCTCCCGTGGCGGCGGGGAAGCGCGAGCGGTTGGTATCGTGCTCCGCCTGGGCGGCGAGAAACCATCCCTTCTTCAGATCGGCGCGAAAGGACAGAGTCGTATAGTGTCGCGTATCCTCGCGGCCGAAGTGAAAGGCGTCGAAGGGGTTGGTCGTGCCGTAGTCGCGCCGCTCGTACTCGTGGTCGAGTGCCAGGGATTGCTTCCTTCCCTTCGCCCCCCAGCGCAGGCGCAGGTCGGCCTCGACGATGTGGCGCCGGCTGGAGATGTCGCCCTCGATGAACGAAGGCGTGTCCGAGAGGTCCCCTTCGGCGTGCAGGTCCTCCCGCCGGTAGGAGGCCCTGAACCGCAGGCGTCCGTCGCGACGCGGCGTCAGGGCGAATCCCGCCTGAAAGTACGGCATCCGGCTGTCACGCTCGTCGAACCAGCGGTTGTAATCGCGCCGCTCGGTTCCCAACGAGCCAAGGAACGTCAGGAGGTCCCGTACGACGTCCTGCTCCACGTCGATCTGCATGTAGCTCTTGCGGAAGGTGACCTCCCGTCGCGGCAGCGGCGAGGGAAGAAACCCCAGCTCCTCCAGATAGCGGTCGCTGATCAGGTTGCGCAGGTAGTAACGGGGCAGCAGGCCGTAGGTCAGGCCGGCGCGCGTCGTGAGCGCCTTGCCGCCGCGCAGCGTCTGGGAGGCCGAGAAGCGGTAGGACCGGTAGTCCTTGATCGAGGCGTCGAGGTATGTGTAGGACGAAACGTCCAGGTCGAACGACGTCGGCCGCCCGCGCCACCAGTCGGCCTTGAAGCCCGGGGACACGCGCGGAATCGTGATGAAGTCGTCCGCCGACTCGATGGAGAAGCGGTTCGCGGCCACGTCGTTCGCGGAGGGATTGTCGAGGCGGTCCAGATCGCGAGCCGAGAGCTGCAGGATGTTATCGTCGTAACGCTGGTCCACCCCCAGGCGCAGACTCCACTCCCGGTGAGCGGGTGGCCCCGGCTCCGCAGCCGATGGCACGCTCGCGGGCGCGACGGCGGCCAGAAGGACGAGCAGGAGAATCATCCGGCCGAAGCCGACATCATTCCTGCAAAGCACGCTCACTCCACACGATAGAAGTAGGCGACGCCGTCAACGTCCGCCCCATAGTCGGTCAAGGATTCGGTCGCGGCGCCCGTGGCCGGGACGACCGTCAGGACCTGCGCCTGCCCGAACAGCGTGGGGGATGTGCTTCTGAAGACCGTGTAGAAGGCCTGGCCGCTCGCCGGCCAGGTCAGGATGATGTTCGGGAAGCTCTGAGTCAGCGTCAACGTGATGCCGGAAGAGATCGGCGGAGCGAAGGTGAAGGCCTGTGGAAGCGATGCCGTCGGAGCCCCCACGTTCGTGACGGCCAGATCGACGACGACATTCTGGGACCCCAGGGGGAAGGCCGGCGTCGTGGCGGTGAACTGTGCGGGGCTGAGGATCTGGACGCCGGGAAGCTCGAAACCGCCGAGCGTGACGGACAGTCCGTACTGGAAGTTCGCGCCCGATACCGTGACGCCCGTCCCTCCGGAGCCGGGCCCGGTCGAGGGCTGGATCGAAGTCACCGAGGGCGCGAGCGCCTGGCCGAGGGTCAGCGCGCCGAGATCGATGTCGGTCCTGGCGTCGACGCCGTTGACGCGCAGCGGCGCGAGACCGGCCGCCGCGGGCGGCCTGAAGTCGATGTCGTACGTTCCAGGCGGCACGAAGACGCCGAACAGGCCCTGGGAATCGGTGTTGTCTCTGGACACGACCTGCCGCACGCTGGTCCCGGAAACGTAGACATCGATGTCGACGCTGGCCACCGGCTGACTGAGCAGGCTCCGCACGCTCCCGAAGACGAGGCTGGCGCTGCGCAGGACGGCGCTCAAGCCGCTGCGGGCGGAGGTGATCACGACGTCGGGTATCCTCATCGTCTCCAGGCCGCACGGCGCGGGCAGGGCGCACGACGATCCGAAGTCGCACGACGGCGGCACGAAAACGACATCGTAGATCCCCGGCGGGACGAGGACGCTGTAATTGCCGGCGCAATCGGTGTTGTCGTGCAGCGTCTCCACCTTCTCCCCCGTGTAATCGTTGTAGAAGTCCATGTCGAGGTTGTCCACCGGAAGCGTCCCGAACGCCGGATCGACATGGCTGGCGTTCCCGGTCACCGCGATTCCCTGGACGATGGTGACGTCGCCGAGGCCTGCATCCGCCGATACGGTCACGCTCCGGAGCCGCTTCGCGGCGAAGGAGGTGGCCGAGGGAGGATCGAAGCGGATGTCGTAGGTTCCGGGGAGGACCGCGACGACGAAGGCGCCGGCCGCGTCGGTGAGGTCGTTGGGCGTGTACATCTTCGTCGTGGTGCCGGCGGTGAAAAAATCGAGATCGATGTCCGGCAGCGGAGTGTTGGTGTAGGTGACGGTGCGGCCGGTCACCAGCACGGCGTCCTGGAGCTGCACGGTCGGCAGGACTTGCGTGCTGTTGTTGTTGATCGACATGCCGGTCATCTTGAATCCGGCGAGCCGGATGCCGCGGCTCGGGGAATAGTCGATGTTGTAGGTATCCTGTCCCGGGATGACCGCACTGTAATTGCCGCTGGCGTCGGTGTGATCGTCGAAGGTGAACACCGGGAGTCCGGTGCTCGTGGAGATGAAATTCGTGTTGACGTCGAAGACCGGGACAGCACGTGTGTCCGTCACGTTCCCCTTGACCAGAACCCCCGGCAGGAGCGGGACGGCCGGCAGAGTCGTGTCGGCGGAGATCGCCGTCGCGGCCGACTCGCGGCCCACCAGCAGATTGCACTTCTCCGGCTTGAATCCGAACACGTAGGTCCCCGGCGGGATCGCCAGTGTGAACGCTCCGGTGGCGTCGGTGCGGTCGTGCGACAGGAAGAGTTTTTCTCCCGTCGCCGTATGGGTGGCGTCGATGTCGGCGTTGACGACGGGATGGGGCTGGACGGCGGAATCGGTCAGCAGTCCGCTGACCAGGATGCCGGTGGCGAGAGCGACCGTGGGAAGCGTCGTGTTGCCCGGGATGGGCGCGGAGGGACGCACCAGTCCGAGGAAGCGCGTGCCGGGCGGCGGGCCGTACTTGACGTCGTAAGTCCCCGCGGGCACGACGATGCTGAAGTTCCCCGACAGGTCGGTCCGATCGCGAACCGCGAAAGTCCGCTCGCTCGATCCGGGAGGGAAGAAGCGCACGAAGACGTTCGGGATGCCGGCGCCGGCGGAGTCGTTGACGCGCCCCGAGACGGTGACTCCAAACCCGAGACGCACCGGCGCCAGCGTCCCGCTGACCGTCAGGTCGAGGTTGCGGATGCGCCAGGCCTGGTACAGGCTGCCGGCGGGCGGGCTGAACTCGAGGTCGTACACGCCGGCGTTCACCGTGGCCCGGAAATCACCCGTTGAGGAGGTCACGTTCCCGGTGGCCGGAGAGGTCACCCCGGTGCACGCGTCCACGAAGTTGATCGTCACGTTGAAGATCCCGGCGCCGGCCGGGTCCGTGACCTTCCCGGTCAGGGTCGCCAGGGCCGCCGAGGCAGGGGAGGACAGGGCCAGCGAGAGCCCGGAGGATACGAACAGGAGACAGATGCCCCGACGAAGGAAGGCCGAGGTCATGACGTCGCCCTTTCCATCAGCAACTGCTCCCTGCAGATTCGCGTATACGGCCCGTTCCTGAGATACAGCGAATCGTGCCGCCCCTCCTCGACGAGGAGGCCTCCGTCCATGACCAGGATCCGGTCGGCGCGCTGGACCGTGGAGATGCGGTGCGCGATGACCAGGACCGTGCGCCCCTGCATCAGCCCCAGAAGCGCTTCGCGGATCAGCCGCTCGCTCTCGGCGTCCACGGCCGAGGTCGCCTCGTCCAGGATGAGGAGCGGAGGGTTGTTGATCACGGCGCGGGCCAGGGCGATGCGCTGGATCTGGCCGCCGCTCAGGCGCTGGCCGCGCTCGCCCACCTCGGTACGGAAGCCTTCCGGAAGCGAAGAGATGAAGTCGAAGGCGTTCGCCACCCTCGCCGCCTGCCACACCTCGTCTTCGGTTGCGCCCGGCCGGCCGTAGCGGATGTTGTCTTCGACCGTCCCCGAGAAAAGGAACGGCTCCTGCGTGACGATGCCGATCTGGCGTCGCAGGGACAGGAGGGTGACGTCGCGCAGATTTCTGCCGTCGATGAGCACCCTCCCCCCGTCCGGGTCGATGAAGCGCGGCAGGAGACTCAGAAGTGTCGTCTTGCCCGCGCCGTTGGGCCCGACGACCGCCACCACCTGCCCGCCCGGGATCTCCACGCTGATGCCGCGCAGGACCGGCACACCCGGGACGTAGGAAAAGCGCACGTCCTCGAACACCAGGTCGCCGCGCGTCACCTTGAGCTCCTGCGTGCCGTCCTTTTCCTGGAGCGGAGCGGTCTGGTCCAGGAAGTCGAGGATGCGATCGAGCGACACGCGGGCAGCCTGGTAGGTCTCGTTGGTGCGCGCCAGCCGCCGCAGCGGCGGGAACAGCATGGCGGCGAGGGCGTAGAATGCCATCAGACCGCCCTTGGTCATCTCTCCCTCAAGGACGTGGCTGCCGCCGATCCACAGGACCAGGGCGCCGCCCAGGGCGACGGCCACGTTGGCGAGGGCGGTCAGCTTGCCGCCGACGCGCGCCTTTTCGATGAGCCAGTCACGCAGGCTCGCCGTCTGCGACTCGACCAGAGCCTCCTCGGCTGCCTCCTGATGGTATGCCTTGACGACGAGGCGGCCGGCGATCTTCTCCTGCAGAGTGCCGCTGAGTGCCGAGCGCTCGTGGCGCGCCTTCCTGCCGGTGCGGCGCAGCGCCGGGCTGAGCTTCAAGAAGGTCAGGGCGTAGAACGGCAGGATCGACATCACCACGAGAGCCAGCTTCCAGTTCAGCACCAGGATGACGGCGGCCACCGCGAGGATGGTGATCGTGTCCATCAGGGCGCGCAGGAACCCGTCGGTGATCATGTCGAGGACGGCGTTGATGTCCCCCATGAAGCGCAGCATGATCCGGCCGGTCGAGGCGTTCCGGAAGAACGGCATGGACAGCGACTGGAGGTGGCGGTAGAGGTCGAGCCGGAGATCGTAGATCATCCTCTGGCCCATCTTCTCGCTCGCTGTGCGCTGCAGGTAGGTCAGGAGGCCCTTGATCGCCGCGAGCGTGGCCAGGCTGACGAAGATCACCAGGAGGAAGCGTTGCGGAGGCAGATCGAGCCCGAAGATGCGCAAGGACTCGTGGTGCCGCAGAACGGCGTCGATCACCTTTTTCAGGAAGAAGGGGATCGGCACGTCGATGACCGACAGGCTCACGCAAACCAGGAGCGTCGCGCCGAACAGGACGCGGTGGGGCCGGGCGTAGGGCAGAAGGCGCCGGATCTCGGCCCAGGCGCCCCAATCCTTCTCCGGCAGGGAGCTGCCGGCGGCTGCGTCGATCATGACACGTCCGCCTCAGGCCGTCCTGGCGGTGTCGCGCAATGAGACCACCGGCGTGGACAGGAGCACGTCGTTCAGGGCCCCGCCGAGGATCATCTCGCCATTGAGGCACGGCACCCCGGTGGCCTCGCGAACCTCGTCCATCCCAAGCCGGCTGTTCGCCACCGGACCGGCAATGGCGCCGACGGTGTATCCCCACTGGCGCAGCCAGCGCACTCCACTCTCGCACGAAGGGCTCTCAGGGGCGGCGTAGAGAACAACATCAATCGTTTCGCGGAACGCCTTGTTCTCGAGAAGAAACCGTGTCTCGCGCTGGAAGATACCGTCGGCGATCTCATACACGATGAATTCCGGCCGCTCTTCCAGAAGGGCCGCCCGCAGATCCGCGGCGAGCGACAGAAGATCAGGTGCCTCCATCTGCGCGGTGGATGCGTAGCCGCCATGAGTAAAGTCGAGGACTCGCACGGCCCCCGCGTCTTCCATGATGCCCGGGTCCTTTCGGCAGGCGGTCCCGGTGATCTTGGCTGCAGCCACCCGATGCCCCTGGCCGCTCAGGCTGCGGATGATCTGGGCGGCGGTCGTGGTCTTGCCGGCGTTCATTGAGGAACCGACCACCAGGACAGTCCGCGGGCATGGCACGGCCGACGTGCGACGCGGTCTGAGCGCGAAGCGCCTCAGATTCAGCGCCTTGCTCTCGCCGTCAGCCAGGGTGCCGATCCACTCCAGGCAGGTCGGCTCGATCATCCTCTCGTTCTTGCTCACGACGACGCCACACGCGCCGCCGATCGCCAGCAGGTGTCCTGTCGTTCCGGAGGCGATCGGCTGTCCTTCGAACTGATCGGTGGCGTAACGATAAGCCAGCACGGCGGCGATGACGTCGTGCGGGAAGAGCGTCTGTTTGCGACCGTCCGTCCCCTCGACCTCCTTGTGTCTGCCGATCATCGTCACGCGTGCCAGGACAAGGCGTCCCGGATCCGGGTCCGCGATCATCGGTACGAGCCCTTTGACCAACGAGCGATCCACCTGGTGCGTAGAATAGGTCCATTTGATTCGGATGTTTCCATAGTGATTCACGATGCCCTCGAGTTCTGCCGGCCGGTCGACATGCGCCGACCGGACGCGATGAAAAGCCTTGTGAAAGGGATGAAGCCGTCAGACCTGGACGGCCATCAGCGGCAGGTGGGCAACGATGGTGCCTTCTCGAGGGCGAGGGAATGAATGGCATGGGCCGGACCCGAAGTGGGGAAGAGCATCGGTCGAATTCGAAATGCGGGCTCCGTCCTGATCGATGAACAGCCGGAGCATCGCCAGAAAATCGCCCGACGGACGAATCCTGGGAGGCTCCTGCAAGGTCCAGAAGAGCGGCTTGAGCTTCCCGCGACGGCGCCCCTTCTTCATGCGGGAATCGTCGTCCTGGGGATCGGCAGCGGCCTGGACGGTATTCAGATTGGACTCGTCGAGGATCTCGGCGTTCGATGCCGCATCATCGCCGGCCTGCTTCCGAACGAGCGCCGCGGCCAGCGCCCGGGCCCGCTCGCTGCGAAGTCGCTCGAAGAGGGCCCGCTCCGCGCGCTCCAGTTCGACCCGGCGCTGCCGGCGCGCGGCGCGGCGCAGGACCTTCCTGCGCTCGGCCGGATCGGAATGATGGCTCCTGAGGTGGTGCTCGCAGGTGGCGTGGCGCTTGTGGGTCCGCTCCCGATCAAGGATACGCGGCGACGGCATCAGGAGGATGCCGAGGAGCGCGTAGCTCATCGTCCGCCGGAGCAGGTTCACGGCGACACCTCATGGTCTGAATGGAAAAAAAGTACATCGACTCAGAAGGGATGTCAACCGATATCTGACAGGCACCACCCCGGAGGTATGCGCCGGGGGCGCGGGTGCATATGTCCAACGCCGTCTTCGGATGCGCCCTGCACGGGAAGGGGAACGCCCCGGACGCTCCTAGCGCTTCCCGATGCCGTCGGCGATTCCGCGGGCGGCCGAAATCTTCTGCGTGCCCGCCTCGATCCGCTCCGCGACGTTCCGCACCTGGGCCTCGACCGCCGCGGCGTCGCGCTCCTTGAGCTTCTGGACGATTCCCGGGAAGGGCCAGGAGGCGTACCCGGTCGTCAGGCCGGGCGCATAGAGCGGGTGGCGGAACCAGGGGCGCCCCGGCAGGCCGTTCTTGTCGAGGAAGGCCCGCTCGACCTGCACCAGGGCGTCGTTGAGGCGGGCCAGTCCCGCGGCGTCGGAGGCGGCCGACGGATCGTCCTGCAGGCGGTCGAGGGCGGCGTCGAGATCCGAAGCCGCCGCGGTGAGGCGGTCGATCGACCGGACCAGCGGCGCCAGGTCGGGGAGGACGGCCGGCTTCTTGCGCGCCTCGACCGACGCCTGCGATCCGGGCTCGACCTCGCGCGGCTCGGCGTGCGCCGCCTGCCAGACGCGGCGATCGCGCACGGCCTCGCGGCGCAAGAGCTCCAGCTCGCGCGCCAGCGAGCGACCGTAGACGCCGTAGCGCAGAGGCACGATCTCGGCCCCCGCCAGGCGCATCGCCAGCAGGCCATACAGGCGCGCCGCGGCGATGTGGTACAGGAACTCCGGGTCGCCGAAATTCTCCATCCAGAACAGGTTGTCGTAGACCGAATGGTAGACGCCGTACGGCCCCCCGAAGGAGAAATCGGCGCTGGCGATCCCGGCGTGGTGGGTGAACGCCGTGTAGTCGGAACCAGAGCCCAGGGGCTCGAGGAGCAGTTCGAAGCGCGCCTCCTGTCCCGGGAAGGCCGGCTCGCTCTGCGCCCACTCGCCCTCCTTGCGCGAGCGCCACGCCTCGAGGACGCTCCCGCCGCGGCGCGGCTCGGCGACGTCCCCGGCCGCCTCGACGATCAGGTCGCGCAGCGAGGGGATGCCCGTGACCTCGAGATCGCCGCCCGTGACCGCCGCGTCCAGGTTGATGTAGGCGACGGCGTTCTGCTGCAGGGCCGGCACGCGGTCCTCGACCCACTCGGTCGATCCGAGGAGCCCGTACTCCTCGCCGTCCCACGAGGCCAGGAGGATGGTGCGCCGCGGCTTCCAGCCGGCCGCCATCGCCGCGGCCAGGCCGCGCGCCGTCTCGAGGAAGGAGGTGGTCCCCGAGTTCGGATCGACCGCGCCGTAGGTCCAGGCGTCCCGGTGGTTCCCCAGGACCACCAGCCGCTCGGCCTCGGCCGTCCCCGGAATCGTCGCGATGACGTTGTAGACCGGCCGGACGGCGTAATCCATCTGCACGTCCATCTCGACCTCGGCCGGCCCGGGCCCGAGGTGGTACGCGAACGGCAGGCCCCCCTGCCAGTCGTCCGGGACGCGGTCGCCGGCGAGCCCCTTCAGGATCTTCCCGGCCTCGCCGTACGAGAGGGGGAGGGACGGGATCTTCGGGATGCCGGTCATCTGGTCCCGCGGAACGCGCTTCGCCGATTTCGTCGACGCGTATCCCGGTGTCGAGGGGTCGCCCGGGCCGTCCGAGAGGAACTGGACCGATCCCCGCTGCAGGGACGACGGCGGGCGCATCGGCCCGTCCGGGTAGATGTCCCCCTTCATGTAGCCGTCGTCCTGCGGGTCGCTGTAGATGATGACCCCCTTCGCGCCGCGCAGCTGCGCCTCCTTCACCTTGAGCCCGCGGAACACCTTGCCGTAGCGGACCAGGGCGATGCGCCCCTCGACCGACACCCCGAGCGACTCGAGCCGCTCGAAGTCCTCGTGCGTGCCGTAGTTGGCGTAGATCACCTGCCCCGCGGCCTTGCCGGAGGCGCCGTAGCCGTGGAATCCCGGGAAGGCGTCTTCGCTCCAGGAGTCCTTGTCCCTCGCGTACCCGTCCTCGCGCAGCGACAGGGTGGCCGCCTCCGGCTTGAGCAGCTTCAGGCTGACCGAGGCCGGAAGGTTGAGCCAGATGTCGTAAGGGACCAGCTCGGCCTTCAGGCCCATCTCGAGAAGGCGATCGCGGACGTACTCGGCGACCCGCTTTCCCTGCGGCGTCCCCGCCACGTGCGGCTCCTCGGTGAGGGCGCGCAGCCAGGCGCGCGCCCGATCGGGCCGCGGGGCGGCCAGCATCTTGATCTCGGCCTGCCGCTCGGCGTCCCGGCTGGCGGCCAGGAAGCCGAGCCGGGGGCGCGGCCCGTCGGCCGCCGCCTTCGGGGCGGGCGCGTCCGCTTGAGGAGCGGGCCCGGCGATCACGAGCGCTCCGGCGAGAGTCGCGGCTGCCACCAGCACGAGCGCAGGCCTGTACAGGGCGGGCCTGGGCAGAGGGGGACGCCCGGTCAAAGGGCGCGAGGACATGCTGGGGCGGACGTGGATCGCCGGCGACTCCTTCATGGTGGGCCTCCGAAAGGCGGGAGGGTAGCACGAACCGGCGCTCAGTTCTCTCCGCCGAAATCGGAGATCGGGAACTGCAGGCTCGCGTGCTCGTGCAGGACCGCGAAGCCTCCCTTCCCCCTGGACAGGACGAGCGTCATGGCCCCCTGCATCGTGGTGTTCCCTTCGGGGGCGGCGAGATCGATGGTGATGGGGACCACGACCAGGACGTGCTCCGGCCCCAGCGGCGTCACGTCGACGGTCCCGACCGAGACGCGATGCGTTCCCGCCTCTCCCATGAACGCGGCGGCCGCGGACCGGATCGACTCCCAGCCGCGGGTGATGGCCCCCATTTCGATCGAGGAGACGGTCCCCTGGCGGGAGAGCATCGACGCCACCGCATCGCGGTCCCCCCGGTTGTGCGCCTCGATGTAGCGCGTCACGAATCCCCGCACCTCCTCGCCCGGAGGGGGAGGCGCAGCGCCGGCGCGCACGCCGGAGCCGGCCAGGAGGGCCAGGACGGCGGCCGACAGGATCGTGGCCTTTCGGACGGCAGTGGTCATGGCGTCACCTCCGCGCGCAGTATAGCCCCGGGCGCCCGCCGGCCTCAGCGCCGCTTCCTGCGCGCGAAGCAGAGGCCGGACCAGGTCGCATCGACCCTGCAGATCTTGTAATCGACGAATCCTGAGCCGAGGCCGAAATCGCGCACCCCCTGCTGCGTCAGATCGGTGCGGAGCTCCGAGGCCTGCTTCGGCCACACGATCCAGAGCGCCCCTCCCGTGTCGAGCGCGCGCGCCGCGGCGGGAAACCTCCTGACGAGGCCGGCGCGCGACTTCACGAACAGCAGGATGGTGCGGGGCTTCGATCGGAGATGCCGCGCCAGCCGCACGCCCGGGGGGAGCCCCGCGAGCAGCCGCTCGAATCCTGCCGGCGCCTCGAGGAGGGCGACCAGGGAGCCCGGCTTGATGCCGAGCTTTCCCGCGAGCGGGCGCCCGGCGTAGATGTCCATGGTCCCCGGCACGACCGGATCGGCCGGCCTCCGGGCGAGGGCCCGGGGCAGATCGACCGCGATCCGGTCCCACGTCGTATACATCGCATCGGGGAGCGCCCGCCGCACGCGTGCGGTCTTGCCGCGCTCTCCCATGATGAACACGATCGGGACGTGCCGCGTCCCTTTCTGCTGCCGCAGCCAGGTCGCCACCGAGCTTCCCAGGGACGGCGAGCGGGCGAGATCGATGACCACGAGATCGGGAGGGGCCTTGGGGACCGCGCGCAGACCCTCGGCGCCCGGGACCGGGCGCAGCAGGCGGGAGCGGTGCCCCGCATCACGCAGGCGCGCCAGGCCCTCCCGCCCCAGGGCGGCGTCCCAGTGGATCAGAAGGACACGCGACGGGCTCAATCCTGGCCTCTCATACGAACGAGCGGTCCAGGACGTCGACGAGCCTGTCGATCCGCCTCGCGGTGACCGTGAAGGCCGGCGTGAACAGCAGCCCGGTGCCGTCGGACGTCGACAGCAGATGGATCCCGCGGGCGCGCGCCCGCGCGACGATCGTGTCGATCCGGGCGACGGCTCGCGCCCGCCGCCGCGAAGCGGCCCGGCCTCCCGCGTCCAGTTGCAGCCCCATAAGGAGGCCGAGGCCCCGCACGTCGGCGATCTCGCCGGCGTGGCGATCGCGCAGCGCCTCGAGTCCTGCCCGCAGCCACCGGCCCATCGACGCCGCGCGCTCGACCAGGCGCTCCCGCTTCAGGATCCGGATGGTGGCGCGCGCCGCCGCGCAGCCGAGCGGGTGGCCGGCATTCGTCAGCCCGTGGTTCAGGCCGGTGCGGCGCAGCGTCTCGCCCCAGGCGCGCTCGAAGATCGCCGCGCCGAGCGGGGCGTAGCCGCCGGTGATCCCCTTGGCGCAGACGAGGGCGTCGGGCGCCAGGCCCACGGCCTGCGATCCGAACCACCGGCCCGTCCGGCCGAACCCGGTGACCACCTCGTCGGCGATGAGCTTGATGCCGTGCCGATCGCACAGGAGGCGGAGCGCGCGGGAGAGGGCAGGGGTCAGCGGGACCGCCCCGGTCCCCGTCATCACCGGCTCCACGACCAGCGCGGCGAACGTCCGGGGTCCGTGCCGCCGAAGGGCGCGCTCCACGCCGTCCAGCGCCAGGTCGCAGGCGCGGGACCAGTCGCGGCCGGCCTCCTCCCACCGATCGAAGGGAGAGGGGGCGTGCACCGCCCACGGCCGGCGATCCCCGTACGGCATCAACGTGCCCCCCGAGACGTTCTCGATCGTCATCGTGTCGCCGTGGTACGACTGCGTGAACGACAGGACGCGGGTCCGGCGGGTCACCTTGCGGGCGGCCCGGATGGCCGCCTCGAGCGCGTCCGATCCGCTGCAGGTGAACTGGGGGGTCGTGAGGCGCCGGGGCAGGACGCCCAGGAGATCGCGCGTCAGCGCGACCCGCACATCGACGAATTCGGAAGGGGCGACCCACGACATGCGCCGCGACCGGGACGCGAGATCGCGCGCGATCTCGGCCCGGCCGGCCCCCAGGTTGTTGACGTAGTACTGGCCCCCCCAGTCTTCGACGGTTCTGCCGTTCTCGAAGGTCACGGTCATGCCGCGGCAGCGGACGACGGTGTTGGAGGGGGACGGGCTCAGGGATCCGGGCGAGCCGGTGTGCCAGACGTTCAGATAGAAGGGGCGGCTCGGGTCGCGTCGCAAGCGCGCGGCAGTATAGCAGGCCCTAGTACGTCCACTCCAGGCCGGCGCTGTACACCGTGCGGTCCACTTCGGTGAAATCGAAGCGGTCGTACTTCCCGGCCCCCCAGCGGAAGATCTTGTAGCGTCCCTGCAGGAACCAGCCGGCCGAGCCGTCCGTGTGGAGGATGATCCCGGGCTGGATGTAGAAGGAGAGGTCCTTCTGGAAGCGGTGCGAGGTGACGAACGACCAGCGTCCCCCCTCCCGCGGATCGCTGATCGCCCGGACCGAGAGGAAGTTGTAGTCGCCCCAGTAGTAGTCCATGCCGCCGCCGAACTGGATCATGTTCCGATCCCCCGGAGCGTTGTCGGGGATGACATGGATGCCGCGCAGCATGCCGGCCGCCACGAACCCCTTCTTCAGGACCTGCTCCGTGTCGAACTGGACGACGTGGTCGAAATCCTTCCGGTAGCGGTACATTCCGGCGTAGGTGGAGCGGCGGCGGTCCTTCAGGTAGCCGCCGACCTCCCCCCCCTTGGTGAAGTCGCCGTACCAGGCCTGGGCGTGCACCTGCTTGTACGACAGGAACCCCCAGAAGTCCTCGAAGGTGTCGTCGTTCGAGTCGACCAGGTGGTCCCACTGGACGATGGCGGTCCCCAGCGGCTTGGCCGGCGCCTGGGCGCGATTCGTCTTGGGAGGTGCGGGGGTCGAGCCGGGTCCCGCGGCCTCGACCGGGCCGGCGGTGAATGCGGCCAGCACGAGCGCCAGCGCCGATGCGAGGGAGGCGCCCTTCCGGAGTGCCGTTCCTGGGCCTACGCTGCCGCCGAGCCGGTCCATTTGCGATCCTTCTCCGATTTGCGGCGCATCTCGCCGGTCACGAACCGCTTGTAGGCCCAGACGAACCAGGACAGCGTCCGCAGGGCGGCGTTCCCGAGCCCGAAGATCGGGTACAGGAGCAGCACCAGGTACTTGAAGCCGCTGTCGACCTTCTTCTGGATGATGAGGAACGGGTAGCTCTCGAGCAGCAGATACAGCACGTAGATCAGGCCGACCGCCTCCCACTGCCTCAGGTAGAACAGCATCAGGAGGGACCAGAACCGGAACGGGTCGGTCACCACCACGAACACGTTGTAGAGCATCTCATAGCGCAGTCTCCAGCGGGACTGCCGGGCGGTCAGGAGCCTCACGTATGACGGGAACATGTGGTAGTGGGCCGGGTACCAGTAGAGAATCCTCTGGCGGGCGAGCGCGCCGATGCGGTCGGGGACCACGGTCCAGACCGTTTCGTCCACGAACACGACGTCCCCGTCGTTCAGCAGCTCGATGATCGTCCGCTGCAGGTCCTCCCCCTGGAACACGCCGGTGTGCTTGTGGTGGAAGGCCTGCAGGCGCTCCTTCTTGAAGAGCCCGATGGCGCCCGACACGCAGCTGATGCTGGCCGTCCCGTCCTGGAAGCGGCGGCCGATTTCCATCGACTTGCAGTACTCGTAGCGCTGCAGGCAGGAGATCAGCCCCGAGCCCTTCGGCCCGTGCCGGTCGCGCCGATCGGGAATGACGTTGAAGGCCGCGGCGTCGAACTGGTCGAGGAGCGAGGTCGGGATCTTCGCGTCGCCGATGCGCGTGTCGTCGTCCAGCAGAAGGACATAGGGCGTCTGCACGCGGTGGATGCCGAAATTGATCGCCGAGACCTTCCCCATGTTGGGGATGCGGTGGAAGCGCACGCCGAGCGACTCGAGGATCTTGTGGGTGTCGTCGGTCGAGCCGTCGTCGATCACCAGGATCTGCTGGCGCGGCAGTCCGGCGCGGATGAGGTCTTCGACCGTTTCCTTGATGACCTCCCGGCCGTTGTGCGTCGGGATCAGGGCCGTGACCCTGGTCAGGTCGGTGGTGAAGGACCGGCGCACCGGCCGGTTCCAGATCTCGAGATAGACCTTGAGGGCGTCGACGAGAATGAACAGGCCGACAACAATGAAGAAGGGGGACAGATCGAAGCCGAAGAGGTTCAACGAGTTGGAGCTCCCCCCCGAATATAGAGATCGGGGACGAGGACGCAAGCCCGGGATGGAAACCGTTTCAGTTCTGTAATGGGATCTCGACCGCCTCCAGGCACGAGATCAAGGGCCCCGAGCAGGCCGGTGCCCGGGTCATCATATTAGATGTCCGTGCGGACCGGTGAGAAAGTCTCGCAGGCGCCGTCACCCGGCCTCACCGCGTGCTCCGCCTGGCGTATTTCCAGTTGCGTTCTTTCCCGGCCGCCATCCAGGCGACGGCGGTCTCGAGGCGGCTGGCGCGGGTCTCCTCGCGCCGCGCCTCGGTCACCCACTCGACGTAGTCCTTCTTTCGCGAGTAATTGAATCCTTCGAAGGTGGCGAGGGCCTTCCTGTTCCCGCGCAACGCGCTCATGAAGTAGTCCGGGACACGGAGGGCGGGGGGGGTTTTCGGCCGCGGCTTCCTGGGTATCTTGACCCCCCGGTCGTTCAGGGCCGCAGCCTCCGAGACCAGCCGGATCAGGGTCTTCTCGTCGGGCAGGTCCGACAGCGAGGTGATGCGCCCGAACTGCCCCATCGCGTCGTCGCCGACCGCGTCGCGGATAGGCCTCATCTCCGCGAGAAGGGATTGCTTCCAGAAGCCGAAGGCGCAATGCTCCTTGAACGAGGCCATGCTGCAGAGGATCCCCTTGTACTCGAAATGAGGGAACCCCCATTTGAGCGTCTCCTCGACGCCGGGGCAGCCGGCATGAACGACCCGGCGAAGGTGCGCGAGGATCGGCCGGGCGAACCCGGCGGACTTCTTGATGAAGGCGTCGACTCGTGGATCCTTTCGGCCCATGACTCCCTCCCGTAGGAGCGGATCATACCTCCTTCGCGAGGAGCCGGGCCGCGGCGAGGTACAGGACCGCCCCGGTCACGCCGAAGATCAGGTCCCGCATGGTGTTGTCGAGCCCCCCCTGCGTGACGGTCCCCGCGAGTCGATCGAGGGAATACTCGCCGATCTCCCAGAACAGGGCGGCGGAGGCGGTCAGCCCGAGCGCCAGGAGATCCGACCCCAGCCGGGTCGGCGAGCCGAAGGCGAGGCCGGCGATCGAGGCGCCTCGCCGGAAGAAGTACGCCGCGGCGACCCCGCCCGAAAGGTGCATCACCGGATCGACGACCGGCTCATGCCCGAAGATGGCGCCCGCCACGAGGTGCAGCACCAGGACCGCCGCGGGGGCCCAGGCCGCCTCGCGGGCCAGCCGTCGCAGGATCGGCGACCACATCGGCATTCGCTACCCGACCGGGCCGAACAGCGTGCCGACGCCGTAGGTGATGGCCATCGCCAGGGCGCCCCAGACGGTGACGCGCAGGGCGCCCACCCGGACCGAAGCCCCTCCGGCGCGCGCCGCGACGGCTCCCAGGACCGCCAGGACGACGAGGGACGATCCCGTGACGATCGCCGCGAGGATCCCGGCAGGGGAGAGGAGGGCGGCGGCCAGCGGCATCGCGGCGCCGGCGGCGAACGAGGCCGCCGAGGCCAGCGCCGCCTGCACCGGGCGGGCGCGCTGCAGGTCGGTGATCCCCAGCTCGTCCCGCGCGTGGGCCCCGAGCGCATCGTGGGCCATGAGCTGGTCCGCGACCTGCCGCGCGAGGCCGGGCTCGAGGCCCCGCGCGACGTAGATCCCCGCCAGCTCGGCCCGCTCGGACTCGTCCTGGGTGGCCAGCTCCCGCCGCTCGCGCGCCAGGTCCGCCTCTTCCGTGTCGGCCTGCGAGCCCACCGAGACGTATTCGCCCGCCGCCATGGACATCGCGCCCGCGACGAGGCCCGCGGCTCCGGCGGTCAGGACGCCGCCGCGCGTTGCGCCGGCCCCCGCGACCCCCAGGACGAGGCTGGCGGTCGACACGATCCCGTCGTTGGCGCCCAGGACGGTGGCGCGGAGCCATCCGATCCGCTCCGAGCGGTGACGTTCGATGTGGCGCATGGGCATCGAACGGGATGTGTATCACACGTCCCCGGCGGTTCGCCCCGGAGAATCGTGGGCCCGATGCGCGGGCGGCCTCAGTTCCCGGCGCGCCTCGCGGCGTCGGGACCGAGCGGCGCGCCCCCTTCGTTCGGCAGGTCGTCGCTGAACACGAAGGCCGACCCGACCGCCGCCACGGCCCGGGCGCCGCCGGCCTCGACCAGGGCGGCCGGCACTCCGACGTAGACACGCTTCGCGCCCCGATCCATGGCGAAGTGGACCTCCTCCTCGTTGGTCAGGCTCATCGCCGCCACCTCCTCGGTGGACGCGATGCCGATCGTTCCGTACCAGGCCCCGCCGACGCGGAACAGCCAGGCCGTCACCAGGCGGTCGAAGTGGAAGGAGGTGTTCTTTCCCCACCAGGCCGTCCCGTTGGCCGGATCGCCGTCGGTGTCGACGGCGAGGTTGACCCCCATCCAGTCGGAGGGAGGCGCCTCCTGGAGGTCCACCCTGAACCACGCCAGCGGCCGGGAGGGATCGCGCGCGACGAACAGGGCGCGGGCGTCGGGCAGGCCGGGGCGGCCGTCCGCCGCGACGTCCTGCGCCAGCTCGCGCCAGGGGAGCTTGCGCAGCGGCGCCGCGTCGTCCGGGATCAGGCTGCGCGACGAGGCCGGCTCGTTGGCGGCCGGCGCCGGGGCGGCCGCCGGTCCGTCCCCGGCGATCCAGGCCACGTCATCGATCTCGATGGAGAACGGCCCGGAGACCCCCGGGACGGTCTGCACGCCGAGCCAGCGCGCCTCGCGGGAATTCCAGGCCTCGTTCTCGAGCCCCTTCCCCTGCGGTTGCAGCCGCGAGAACGGGATCTCGAGAGTGCTCCAGGCGGGCGTCGCGGTCACCTTCATCATGTAGTTCACCTGCTTCGCCGTCGGGCCGGAGCGGACGCCGATCAGCACGTCCCCCTGGCCGCGCAGGCTCAGGCGCAAACCGGTGAGCCGCCCCAGGTCCGCCGCCCGGCCGCCGTCGGCGACCGCCGTCCAGGCCCCGCCGAAGACGCCGGGGCCGGAGCCGATCGTGCCGTCGAGGCGCAGCGCCCCGCGGGATCCGTGCGCGCCCCCCCGGATCGGCTTGAGGTCGAGGGTCGTGGTGCCGCCGAGCAGATCGTCCCCGAGGGGAATCCAGGCGGACGACCGGCCGGCGACGAGGTCGCGGTCCTCGAAGTCGTCGATGCTCACCGTCGTCACCGGGGCCGGAGCGGCGCCGGCGGTCCCGGCCAGCGCCATGAGTCCGAGGATCGTGCAGGTGATGGTTCGAGACATGGGCACCTCCTTTTGCGACGGGCGCGGGCGCTCCCGGGAACCGGGAGCCCGCCCCGCCGACATCGAATGTACGGGCCGGTTCCGCGCGGCGTGCCGCCGCTTCGGCGGGCGGGCGGACAGGGACGGCGAACGGCCGCCCCGGCCGGCGGGCGGCGACCCCTCGGCCGGCGTCTGGGACATAATGCCGGCATGCGCGAACCGGTCGAGGAATCGGGCCCGGAGAGACCGGCCGCCCCGCGTCCGGGCGGACGGTGGGGGGCGCTCGGCGTGTGGGCCGCGGCGTTCTTTGCCTACTGGGCCGTCTACCTCGCGGCCGTCCTCCTCACCTCGAAGCTTTCCTTCGGAGTGGCGGCGCGCTCGGCGCTCCTCGGCGTGCTGCCCGATTGCCTGCTGGCGCCGCTCATCCTG
>Ga0075421_100001266_pt1 | contig 29179 bp, 23 predicted proteins | sample SoiMetdeltSBSDD5_FD_75292 | JGI IMG/M metagenome (GOLD analysis project Ga0075421, IMG submission 75292) | Bulk soil microbial communities from a Populus tree surrounding site in Tennessee, USA - Soil MetaG P. deltoides SBSDD5 | ecosystem: Environmental > Terrestrial > Soil > Tree plantation... | reverse complement strand
ATGGGCACGGCCGAGAAGTCGAACACACTGGCGCCCTTCACGCGCGCCGGCACGTCCGCGAAGCGCGGGACGAGGCCGCGGAACGGCCCGTTGCGGCCCTCGAAGGCCGGCTCGTACAGGGACGGCACGTAGGCGAAGGCGAACGTGCGCGCGACGTCGTGCAGCAGCTCCTCGCGCGGCAGGCCGGCGCGCCGGCGCGCGGCCACGAACTCGAGGAACGGCACGAGCGTCTCCTCGCCGTCGCCCGGCAGGAAGACGTCGATGAACTCGGCCAGCACCTCGGGGCTGTGGCTGCCGTGGCCGCCAGCGACGACCACCGGATCGTCCGCGCCGCGACGCGACGCGCGCAGCGCTATGCCCGCGAGCGACAGCGTCTCGAGCACGTTGCTGTAGGTCAGCTCGGTCTGCAGCGTGAAGCCCAGCACGTCGAAGCCGCGCACGGGCAGGTGGTTCTCGAGCGAGAACAGCGGCACGCCGCGCGCGCGCATGACGTCGGCCATGTCGGGCCAGGGCGTGAAGCAGCGCTCCGCGCTCAGCTCCGGCACGGCGTTCACCACGTGGTACAGAACCTGCAGGCCGTTGTGCGAGCTGCCCACCTCGTAGCAGTCCGGGTAGCACAGGGCGATGCGCGCGCGCATCGCGGACGGATCCTTGCGCACGCTGTTCCACTCGCCGCCCAGGTACTGGCCCGGCGTCTTCACGGCCGGCAGCAGCGCGCGCACGGCGGGCAGCAGGCTGGCGAGGGCTGCGGGCGCGGACACGTCAGCCCTCGTCGTCGTCGTCGGGGGTGACGCCGGCGCGCGCCTCGTCCTCGTCGCACGACCAGCACGGCGAGAGACTAGTGAAGGAGCGGCGCGCCGGGAAGCGCTCGTCGTTGCCCAGCACGAGCTGGTCGCGCAGGGGCAGGTGGAAGCCCTCGAAGGCTGCGCGGGCCTCGCCGCCGTCGTCGGGCAGGGCGTCCATGAGCTGGCGCAGCTCGGCGCCGATCACCTCGGGCTCGCGCTCGTCGCCCGGCAGCTCGCGCATCCCCTTGCGGTCGGCGCCCAGCTCGTAGCGCTTCTCCCACGGCACGAAGACGCGCCGCGCGAGCACGCCCACGACCTCCGGGCACACGGGCGCGTCGCGCTCCCAATCGAGATTGAGCGCGAACAGAGAGAGATCCGGCGAGTGCTCGACCACGAGCGGCAGGTGCGACGCGAACTCGGCGGCGTTCAGGGCGACGAGCAGCACGGAGCGCCCGCCGCGCTGCGCCGGGTCGGCGAGCACCGGCACGCCCAGCCGCAGCGCCAGCGCGTGCGCCAGGGGCGCGGCGGCCTCCGAGGCCGGCGAGACCGCCTCCGGCACGAGCTCCAGGCGCTCGAGGAGGCATGCCAGCCGCTGGAGCAGGAAGGCGATCATGTCCGGCCGCAGCTGCAGCAGGTCGAATCGGCCGGCCCGCGAGCCGTCCTCGAACCAGCCACCCGCGGTCTTGAGGATGACGCCCGCGTGCTGGATGACGTGCCACTCGCGCAGGCCGAGGCGCGCGAGGCTCTCCCAGCGCGTCGAGCGCGCGAGCTGCGCGTGCAGCGCGTCGAGGCGCGTGCGCTGGTCGTCGTCCGGGACGCAGTCTTCGGCGCGCTCGAGGAACGAGCGGCAGGGCTCGCGGCGCCCGGCCAGCAGGGCCGCCTCGGCCATGGTCAGCAGCACGTCGAGGCGCTCGGTCTCGGAGAGGTCGGGGCTGTCCTCCAGCGGCACGAGCGCCCGCAGGCAGCCCTCGAAGTCGCGGCTCTGCAGCCGGGCGAAAGCCAGCTCCCGGCGGACGCCGACGTCGGCCGGCAGCCCGAGCAGGCTGCGCTCGAGCAGCTTCGCGGCCACCTCGGGCCGTCCCTGGTCCGCCAGCCGGTAGCCCAGCCGGAACAGCGCCTCGGTGTCGTCGGGCCGGGCGGCGAGGTCCTCGAACAGGCGCGCGTCCTCGTGCGCGCCCAGGATGCGGCAGATGCGGCCGGCAGCTTCGTACGCGGGCCGATGGCCCGGATCGGCCGCCAGCGTGTCGAGCAGCGTGCCCAGCGCCTGGCGCACCTGGCCGCGGCGCACCTCGTCCACCGAGCGGTCGTAGAGTTCCTGGGCCTGCGCCGACATGAGGGAGCGATTGTAGCGTGGCCGTGTGGCGAGGCCGCGGCAGCCGTGTCACGGGCCGCAGCCGCCGGGACTAGAGTGCGACGTCTCGAAGGAGGTGGCGGCGATGAGCACGCAGCAGCAGACGGGGTTCCTGGCGGCGATCCTCGTGCTGTCCGGGGGGCACGCCCGGGCCCAGGGCTTCGGTCCCGGCGTCCTCGCGCCGCCCGTCGAGGTGGCCGAGACGAACATCGGCCCGATCGTGGCGCAGGACGCCGATGCCGACGGCGACATCGACCTTCTGGCGCTCACGCAGGGGAACGGCTCGGTCTCGCTCGTGCTCAACGACGGCGCAGGCTCCTTCGGCGAGGCGCAGATCCTGCCCTTCTGCCCCGCGTTCGACGTCAGCTCGGGCTACGGCCTCGCCGACCTGGATGCTGACGGCCTGCCCGACCTGATCACGCTGCTCTACGAGACCCTGTGCGTGAAGAAAGGTCTGGGCGGCGGCACGTTCGTCCCGGCCGGACAGCAGGCGCTGCTCCTGGCGACCGTCACGACGAGTCACGCCGTGGCAGACCTGGATGGAGACGGCCTGCTCGACCTGCTCCTCCACGGTGGCGGCTCGTCGGGAGGGTTCTACTATGCCGCCAAGGGGCAGGGAGATCTCTCGTTGGGCCCCTACGGAGTGCTCGTCGGGGCGCGCCAGCCCACGAGCTTCTCTGCGGGCGATGTCGACCTCGACGGCGACGCGGACGTGCTGTCCCTCGAGACCATCGGCGTCGTCATCCCGGAAGAGCGGCAGCTGGTCACGTACGCGAACGCCGGCAGCGGCCTCCTCGACATGGTCGCGGCCACGGACTTCCTCGGCGTCGACGACCTGGTGTCGCCACCGGTCGATCTCGACCGCGACGGCGTCCCGGATGTCCTGGCGTGGAACGGCCTGGACGGCCGTATCCAGGCGCTCCTCGGAGCCGGAGAGGGGAGCTTCGCTCCGCAGCTGGTGGTCGACGCCGCGGAGGGCGTCGCGCAGGCCCGCGCCACCGACGTCGACGCCGACGGATTCGTCGACCTGGCCTGGATCGAGCGAACGGAGGTCCTGGAGATGCTCCACGTCCAGCGGCTCGTCGACCTCGCGACCGTGGGAACCAGCGTCTCCTACCCTGCCGGACTCCAGGGAAACCAGCTGGCGAGCGCCGACCTCGACGGCGACGGCTTGCAGGACGTCGCGCTCTCCGAGGACCTCGAGGTGTACATCAACACGCTCGGGCCCATCCAGGATCTCGGGCTCGGCGCGCCGGGCGGGCCGACGCTGGCCGTCACGGGCGTGCCGGCCGCTGGAGAGGCGCTGACCATCCTGCTCGACGCCGCTGGCGGCCCGACCTCGGGCCTGCTGTTCGTCGGCCTGCAACCGCTGCTCCAGCCGTTGGGCGGGACGCTGCTCGTGCCGGATCCCATCGCCGCCGTCGCCGTGGCTGCACCCGGTCGCGTGGCTGCCGTCTGGCCGGCCGGGGTCCCGGCCGGCACGCTCGTGTACGTGCAGGCCTTCGTTGCCCAGACCGGCGGCCCCGCTGGCAGCAACGCCGTCCTGCTGGTTCCCGAGCCGTAGGAATCACCTGCCCCCGCCCGCTACGCTGATGCGCGATGCGGCGCATCGCGGTCATCAACCAGAAGGGCGGCGTCGGCAAGACCACCACCGCCGTCAACCTCGGCGCGGCCCTCGCGCGCCTCGGCACACGCACCCTCATCTGCGACCTCGACCCGCAGTGCAACCTGACGGTGCACGTGGACGTGGACCCCGCCGGCGAGCAGCCCTCGGTCTACGAGCTGCTGCGCGGCGAGGCCACGCTGGCGCAGGCCGTGCGCCCGACGCGCGAGCCGAACCTGTGGGTGCTGCCCAGCAGCGTGGACCTGGCCGGCGTGGAGCTCGAGCTGGTCAACGTCGTGGGCCGCGAGGTGCTGCTGCGCGACGCGCTCGAGGCCGACACGGCCGCCCACGGCGCGCCGCGCTGGGACGTCGTGCTGGCCGACTGCCCCCCGAGCCTCGGGCTGCTCTCGCTCAACGCCCTCGTGCTGTGCGACGAGGTCCTGGTGCCCGTGCAGTCTGAGTTCTTCGCGCTGCAGGGACTCAGCAAGCTCACCGAGATCGTGGACCTCGTGCAGCGCCGGCTCAACCCGCGGCTGCGGCTGTGCGGGCTGCTCTCGTGCCGGCACGACAGCAGCACGAACCTCGGCCGCCAGGTCATGGACGACATCCGCGCCCATTTCGGCGACGTGCTCTTCCGGAGCGCCATCCGCCGCAACGTGAAGCTGGCCGAGGCGCCCAGCCACGGCAAGACCATCTTCGAGTACGACCCCGAGTCGCGCGGCGCCGCCGACTACCTCGAGCTGGCGCGCGAGCTGCTCGCGGGCGCGCCGGCGGGCGCGGGCGCAGGGACCGCATCGCAGGCGAAGCTCGCGCCGGCGGCAGCACCGCCGAAGGCGACGTCGAGCGCTCCGAAGGCCGTGAACCCGGCGCCGACCCCGGAGTCGCCGGCCCGCGCGGCGGCCGTGGCGAAGCCCAGGCCGGCCGCTGCCAGGGCTCCCTCGCCCGCGACGGCGCCGCCCGCGACGGCCGCGACGCGGTCCGAGCCGAAGCCGGCCCACGTGAAGCGTGACAAGGGCCGCACCGAGACGGCGGGCGCTTCGGCCGAGGCGCCGGCCAAGGCCTCATCGCCCCGGTCCGTCGCGCCGGCTCCGCCGCCCGCGGCGGCGAAGCCCGCACGCAAGGCGCCGGTGGCCGCCGCGCCGCCGACGCCGCCCTCCGATCCGCCGGTCTCGGCGCCGAAGCGCGCCGCGACGGCGCCGCGCGCGGCACCGTCCGCGACCAACGGGCACACGCAGCACGAGGGGGCGCGCACGCGCGTCCTGCCCGCCTCGCCCGAAGCCGCGGCACCGCCGCCGGCGCCCGAAGCTCTGCGCGCGATCGCGCCTCCGCCGCCGTCGAAGCCGGCCACTCGCAAGGCGCGACCTCGTCCAGCCGCCCCTGATCCTCCGCCCCAGACCGCGAGCCCGGAGCCTTGATCACCACCACGTCCACCTTCCGCCAGCGCCTGCTCGGACCCGACGCCGGCGCCTTCGTCTTCCTCCTGCGGCTGCTGCTCCTGCCGCTCTCGGGGCTCTACTACGCGGCGGTCACGCTGCGCAACGCGCTCTACGACGCAGGGCTGCTGCAGGCGGTGCACGTCGCGGCGCCGGTGGTGTCGGTGGGAAACCTCACGGTGGGCGGCACCGGCAAGACGCCCATGGTCATCGCGCTGGCCCAGCGCGCGGTGGCGGCCGGCCGCAAGGTGGCCATCGTCGCACGGGGCTACGGGGCGGTGGCCGACGCGGCGGGTCAGACCGACGAGGTGGCGCTCATCGCGGCCCGCTGCCCGGGCGCGCGCGTGGTCGTGGCGCCGGAGAAGCTGGTCGCCGCGCGCCACGCCGTGGCGGAGGGTGCCGACTTCATCATCGTGGACGACGGGCTGCAGCATCGCCGCCTGCACCGCGACCTGGAGGTCGTCCTGGTGGATGCGCGCGCGCCCTTCGGCAACGGCAGCGTGCTTCCCGGCGGGCCGCTGCGCGAGACGCCGTCGGGCCTCGCGCGGGCGGACGTCATCGTGCTCACGCACGCGGAGACGCTGGACGAGGCCGAGCTCCAGACCGTCCTGACGCAGCTGCGCGCCTTCCGGCTCTCGGTGCCCATCGTGCGCGCCGATCACGTGCCGCTGGGCGTGCGCGCCGTCACGGGCGGGCCGCTGCGGCCGGCCAGCGCGCTCGCCGGGCGCGAGGTGTTCCTCTTCTGCGGCATCGCCTCGCCCGCGGGCTTCGAGAAGACCGTCGCGGACCTGGGCGCGCAGGTCACGGGCGTGCTCGCGTTCCCCGACCACCACGCCTTCGGCGCCGGCGACATGGCCCGGGTGCGGGCCGCGGCGCGCCACGCGCAGCTCGTGTGCACCGAGAAGGACGCGCTCAAGGTCGCGCGCATCCCGGGCCACGAGGACGTGCTGTGCCTCGCGATCGAGATGCGGCTGCGGGGCGAGCTCCCGCCCTTGCCGGGCCTCGACGCGCCCTGGTCGCCGCCGGCGCCGCCGTCCGACGCGCACGCCGGCCACGCGCACACGCCCAAGCCGGGCGAGCTGCCGCACGGCGACGGCACCGGGCTCGCCGAGGCGGTGCACGCGGGCGAGCACCGGTCCTCGCTCGAGCCCAGCGGCGCGGGAACTCCGGGCCACGGTCGCCATCACTGAGCCGCCGCGGCGGGCGGCGCGCCTGGCCCTGCTTGGGCTGGCCTTCGCCGTCGCGCTCGCCGGCCTGACACGCACGCTGGGGGAGCCCTTCGTCCACGGCTGGATGGGGAACAACGGCGCGCGCTACGCGCAGATCGCGCGCAACTACGCGCGCGACGGGCTGCTGGCCTTCGGGGGCGCGCCCCGCCTGGACGTGGCGGCCGCCGAGCGCGGCGGCGGCGAGAGCCGGCACAGCCGGCCGGTGGCCGAACCGGACGTGGCGCCGAACACGTACCTGCACCATCCGCCGGGCCTGTCGCTCGTCATCGCGCTGGGCTTCCTGGCCCTGGGCGTGGACGAGGACGTGGCGCGCGCCGTGCCGATCCTGGCCACGCTGGTCGTGCTGGCGCTGCTCGCTCGGCTCGTGGCACGCGAAGCGGGCGCCGGCGCCGGTGCGCTGGCGGCGCTGGCGGCGGCGGCCATGCCCATGGTCTCGATCTACGGCGCGCACGTGGACGTGCAGGGTCCGCCGGTGCTGGCCCTCTCGCTGGCCACGCTGCTCGGCTACCGGCGCTGGCTGGCGGGCGGCTCGGCGGCGCCCTTCCTCGCGGCGGCGGCGGCGGCCTCGGCCTTCGACTGGTACGGCCTGTACACACCCGCGGCCTGCGCGCTGCATCTCGTCCTGACACGACCCGACCGGCGCCGCGCGGCGCTGCTGTTCGGGGCGGAGATCGTGACGCTCTTCGGCCTGTGGCTGCTGTGGCTGGACGTCGTCGGCGCCTCCGGAGGATCCGCGGTCGGCGAGCTGTTCGGCGCAGCCGGCGTGAGGGGCGCCTTTGCGCTGCAGGGCGGCGAGGCGTTCGCGGCGCACGTCCGGGCCTGGTGGAGCGACACCAACGCCGCCATGCCCGGCTGGCCGGCTCTCCTCGTGCTCGCGCTGCTGGTCGCGATGGGGGTGGTGCGCGCGGCGCCGCCGACGCCGTGCGCGCGGCCGGTCCTCGGTCCGCGGGCGCTGCTCGGGCTGCTGCTGCTGCCGCCGCTGCTGCACGCAGCGCTGTTCCCGGCCGGGCTGCTGATCCACGACTACTGGCTCTTCGGGTTGCCGCCGGCTCTGGCGGCGGGATTCGCGCTGGTCGCGCCGCGCCTCGGGCGCGCGCCGGCGGCCGCGCTGGCGCTGCTGCTGCTGGTGCCGGGCGTCCTCGGTGCGCGCAGCGTGCTGGAGCGGCGCGACGAGCTGTCGGTGCTCGTCGGCCGCGAGCTGGCCGAGCGCACCGCGCCCGGCGACGTCGTGTTCACCGACTACGACTGCAATCCTTTCGACGAGGGCGGGGAGCGCCTCGAGAAGCGTCCGGCCGTGACCTTCTACTCCGACCGCGAGGTCCTGGGGCTCGTGGGGACCGGGGCGCCCCAGGGCGTTTCCCTCGGGGAAGCCCTGGCGCGACGGCCGATGGCAGCCTGGTTCCTGCTCACGCCGTGGCCGCCGGCGCCCTTGCCCGGCCTGTCCGACGAGCTCCGGGCCCGGGCGCAGGGCGCGCCCCTGCGCCTGTCGGAGAGCCCGCCCGTGGACCTGTTCCGGCTCGCGCCCTGAGGCCCGCGGGGGGCTCGCAATCCGATGTCGTTCGGGATAGCCTGTCCCGCTTTCCCTCCGGTCCGGGCAAACCGCTGCGGCAAGCCGCGGCGGAGGGTCCATGGTTCCCGGGATCCGCAGCGCGTGGCGCCCGACATGCCCCGGGGCGCCACTTCAGGTTTCTCCCGATGTCCGCGACGTCCTCCGTGGCCGCGAAGCCCGGCTCCAAGGCGACCGAGATCAATCCGTACGAGGCCATGCTCGCGCGCTTCCACGCCGCGGCGGACCTGCTCGAGCTGGACAAGGGCGCCCGCGCCGTCCTCACCACGCCCGAGCGTGAGCTCAAGGTGGCCGTGCCCGTCCGCAGGGACGACGGCTCGATCGAGGTCTTCGAGGGCTGGCGCGTCCAGCACAACACGGCCATGGGGCCTGCCAAGGGCGGCATCCGCTACTCGCCCGAGGTGTGCGTGGACGAGGTGCGCGCCCTGGCGGCCTGGATGACCTGGAAGTGCGCCGTGGTTCAGGTGCCCTTCGGCGGCGGCAAGGGCGGCGTGAAGTGCGACCCGCGCGCCATGTCGCAGGGCGAGCTCGAGCGCCTGACGCGCCGCTACACGGCCGCGATCATGGACATCATCGGCCCGGAGAAGGACGTGCCGGCGCCGGACATGAACACCAACGAGCAGACCATGGCGTGGATCATGGACACCTACTCGATCCACGCGCGGCACACGGTCACCGCCGTGGTCACCGGCAAGCCCGCGGCGCTGGGCGGCTCGCTGGGGCGGCCGGCGGCCACCGGGCGCGGCCTGCTGACCATGGTGCGCGAGGCGGCGGCCGAGGTGGACCTCGACCTGGCGAAGGCCAGCGTCGTCATCCAGGGCAGCGGCAACGTGGGCGGCACGGCCGCGCAGCTCCTGCACGACATCGGCGTGAAGGTCATCGGCATCAGCGACATCGACACGGGCCTGGTGAACGAGAAGGGCCTGGACGTGCCGGCGGTGCTCAGGCACCAGGAGAAGAAGCGCACGCTCAAGGGCTGCAAGGCCGGCGACGTGGTCAGCAACGAGGAGATCCTGCGCACGCCTTGCGACATCCTGCTGCCCTGCGCCACCGAGAACCAGATCACCAGCAAGAACGCCGGCAAGCTGCGCACCAAGATCATCGTGGAGGGCGCCAACGGCCCCACCACGGCCAACGCCGACCGCATGCTGGACGACGCCGGCATCTTCGTCATCCCCGACATCCTGGCCAACGCCGGAGGCGTCGCGGTGAGCTACTTCGAGTGGGTGCAGGACCGGCACGGCTACTTCTGGGAGGAGCGCGAGGTGAACGAGCGCCTCGAGCTGCTCATGCGCCGCGCCTTCGCCAACGTGCTCGCGCGCACCAAGCAGCACCGGATCAACATGCGCACGGCCGCCTACGTCGAGGGCATCGACCGCGTGGCACGCGTCACCACGCTGCGAGGCCTGTACCCGTGAGCCGTCTGGGCTAGTCAGGGGCCGGCTGCATCCGCTGCGGCCTTCCGCCATGGAAATCCGCAACGTCGCCATCATCGCCCACGTGGACCACGGGAAGACCACCCTGGTCGACGCCCTGCTCAAGGACGCGGGCGTGTTCCGCGCCAACCAGCAGGTGACGGAGTGCGTGCTCGACAGCAATCCGCTCGAGCGCGAGCGTGGCATCACGGTGCTGGCCAAGAACGTAGCCGTGCACCGCGGCGAGCTGAAGGTCAACATCATCGACACGCCCGGCCACGCCGACTTCGGCGGCGAGGTCGAGCGCGTGCTCCGCATGGCCGACGGCGCGCTGCTGCTGGTGGACGCCTTCGACGGCCCCATGCCGCAGACGCGCTACGTGCTGGGCAAGGCGCTGGCCGAGGGCCTGCGGATCATCGTGGTCATCAACAAGTGCGACCGGCCCGGCGCGCGGCCGCACGTGGTGCTGGACCAGGTCTTCGCGCTCTTCCTCGACCTCGGCGCCAGTGACGAGCAACTCGACTTCCCGGTGGTCTACGCCAGCGGGCGCGAGGGCTGGACGCGGCGCGAGCCCGGCGACGTGGACACCGACACGTCCTTCCTGTTCGACACCATCCGCGACCGGGTGCCGGCGCCACGGGGCGACCCGGCCGGCGCGGCGCGCCTGGGCGTGGTGACGCTGGACCACAACGACTTCGTGGGCCGCATCGCGATCGGCCGCGTGGACCGCGGCGTGCTGCGCGACGGCATGCCGCTCACGGTGTGCGGCGGCGACCGGCCGCAGCGCACGGCGCGCGTGAGCGGGCTGTTCGTCTTCGACGACCTCGGCCGCACGCCCGCGCGCGAGGTGGCCGCCGGCGACATCGTGGCCGTGCAGGGCTTCCCGGACATCGAGATCGGCGACACGCTGTGCGACCCCCTGGCCGTCGAGCCGCTGCCGCGCACGGCCATCGACGAGCCCACCATCTCCATGGATTTCCTGGTGAACGACTCGCCCTTCGCCGGGCGCGAGGGCAAGTTCGTCACCGGCCGCCAGCTGCGCGAGCGCCTGGACCGCGAGCTGCGCAGCAACGTGGCCCTGCGCGTCGAGGTGCTGGGCGGGGAGTCGGCCTTCCGCGTGAGCGGGCGCGGGGTGCTGCACCTCGGGATCCTGCTGGAAACCATGCGGCGCGAGGGCTTCGAGCTGGCCGTCTCGCGGCCGCGCGTCATCGACCACGTCGTGCAGGGCGAGCGCCAGGAGCCGATCGAGGAGCTGCAGGTCGACGTGCCCAGCCACCTCGCCGGCAAGGTCATCGAGGCCGTCTGCGGCCGGCGCGGCGACATGGAGCACATGGACGCCGAGGGCCTCATGACGCGGCTGGTCTTCTCCATCCCCGCTCGCGGCCTGATCGGGTTGCGGACGAAGCTCATGAACCTGACCAGCGGCCAGGGCGTCATGCACCACATCCTGCGCGGCTACGCGGCCTTCCGCGGCGAGGTGCCGCACCGCGCCAACGGCGTCATGTGCAGCACCGAGGGCGGCACGGTCTCGGCCTACGCCCTGGACGGCCTGCAGGACCGCGGCGACTTCTTCGTGAAGCCGCCCGAGGCCGTGTACGAGGGCCAGATCGTGGGCGAGCACTGCAAGGCCAACGACATCTCGGTCAACGTCTGCCGCGAGAAGAAGCTCACGAACATGCGCACGACCTCGGCCGACCGGAAGCTCGCCATCGCCCCGCCGCGCGACTTCTCGCTCGAGGACGCGCTGGAGTACATCGAGGACGACGAGCTGGTCGAGCTCACGCCGAAGAGCATCCGGCTGCGCAAGAAGCTGCTGGGTGCGCTGGAGCGCAAGAGGTCCGAGCGCACGACGGCCGGGGTGGACTAGACGCGCGAGGCGGCCGCCGCGGCGCCGGCCGCGACCGCCAGCAGCGCCAGCGCGAGCAGGACGAGGCAGCCCTTCGGCCGCCCGGGGAAGTAGAACTGGCCCTTGCCCGGGTCCTCGTCCAGCGGCGGCGGCTTGGGGCGCGACTCGCGGTCCGTACCGGGTGTCTCGCCAGTCATGCGCGCCAGCCGCCGCTGCCGACGTTCGACCCACGCGACCGCCGACCGGGCCCTGGACATGGCGTCATCAGTCGAAAGCCATGAGCCGCTCGCCTCCGTCCGGACTCCAGAGGTAGATCATGCGGTTGTGGCCGATGGGCGAGAATCGCTCCTGCTCCACGACGATCGGCTGCTGCTGCTGCAGCCTCCGGCAGTCGCGCACGAACCTGGCTTCCTCGGTTGCTGCGACGAGCCCCGCGAGGACCTGGGCGGCGCAGAGTCCGCCGAGTAGCGTGACGGCGAAGCGCCGGCGCGGCGCGCCGAGCAGCAGGATGGCACCGGGCGGGGCGGAAGCCAGCACGATGGCCGAGAGACCCGTCCGCAGGGTGTCCCACGTGGACACGTTGGAGGTGCGGAGGGAAAGCGCGACGAGCGTTGCCCACAGCAGGAAGACGCCGGTCCGCAGCCAATAGTGCCAGGGCGCCGGCCCGGCAGCGGCCTCGGGGAGGGACGGCCAGGTCGAGCTCCCGAGCCGCCACCAGTCCGCGCGAGTCGATGAGGGAGAGCCGTGAGCCGAACCCACCGGCCCGCCCGTCATTCGAAGACGTACTTGCTCTTGAAGCGGAACTTCTCGACCGTCGCGCGCAGCCAGTCCTGGAAGCCGAGCGGGAAGTGCAGCACCGTGACGTGCGCGATCATGAGGAAGAACTGGCGTACCGCCACGGCGGGGTGGCGCCTCCAGTTGGACTTGATCATGAACTTGTAGTTCGTGGGCATGGTCACGCGCCGGTCGAACTTGGCCGCCAGCTTGCGGAACTTGTGCGCCGGCATGGCGGCGAAGGTGAAGTCGCTGCGCGTGTAGTGGGTGTAGATCTCGTCCCACGGGATGTTCGGGTCCACCTTGCCCTTGGCCAGCAGCTCGTTGTAGTACTGCGTGCCGGGGATGGGGTAGAGCTTGCCGCGGTTCACGCGCGCGGGCTTGCACTCCTCGAGCATGCGCATCGTGGCCAGGATGTCCTCCTCGGTGTCGTCCGGGAGCCCGAGGATGATGCCCGTCTCGCAGCCGATGCCGTGCGCCTGCACCTTCTTGATGGTCTCGATGTTGCGGCGCGCATTGGCCTGGCCGCCCTTGTTGAGGCGCACGAGGCTCGCGTCGCTGCCGGACTCGATGCCGAAGAGCATCTTCACGCAGCCCGCTTCCTTCATGAGGGAGAGCAGCTTGTCGTCCACGAGGTCGACGCGCACGTTGCAGCACCACACGATCTGCTTGTTGATGCCGCCCTCGATGAAGGCCTTGCACAGCTCCTCGACGCGTGCCCGGTGCACCGTGAACACGTCGTCGCTGAAGTAGATGCCCTCGATGCCGTAGTTCTGGATGAGGTGCCGGACCTCGGCCACCACCTCCTGCGCGTCGCGCGAGCGCACGAACTTGCCGCTGTTGCTCACGCTGATCTGCGGCGACTGGCAGAAGGCGCACTTGAAGGGGCAGCCGCGCGACGTGAACATCGTGGTGCCGCGCAGGTAGAAGCCGCGGAACAGCTGGCTGGACGGCGAGAAGTAGAACTCGCGGTCCACCAGGTGCAGCGCCGGCCAGGGCAGGCTGGTGATGTTGTCCACCACCTCGCGGATGCCCGTGAAGGCGATGCCGTCGGCCGCCTTGGCGTCGCGGAAGTAGAGGCCCTCGATCTTGTCACGCGGGGATTTGCCGTCGCAGAACTGGAGCATGAGCTCCTCGCCCTCGCCCTTCACGACGAAGTCGATGGCCGGGCACTCCTTGAGCGTGCGCTCGGGCACCGCGGTGGGGTGGCTCCCGCCGATGATGATCTCGACGTCCGGAAGCTCCTGCTTGATGCGCGTGCAGGCCCGGTACGAGTCCATGATGTGGAAGGTCATGGCCGAGACGGCGATGACGTCCGGCCCGAAGGCGCGGATCTCGGCCATCATCTCGTCGTCGCAGGCCTTCAGGTTCGCGGGACTGCGCGGCTTCACCTTGATGATGCGGCGCCGCTCCACCAGCTTGCACTCGTGACCGGCCTTCTCCAGGGACGACGCGATGTAGAGCAGCCCGAGGGGCGGCCACTTCGTGTTGATGTCGTCCTCCCAGGCGTTGTGCTGGAGGAGCGGCGTGAGCAGGAGCACCTTCATGGTGTGACCAGCGGGGGAGAGGGGGCGAGCGCCCTTTCGACGTCCATCGGCTTTTGCTGCTGCCCTACAGCATTCCGAGCCTCGACCCTATCCCCAGCGGGTCACACCGTCAAGGCAGCGCGGCAACGCGCGAGGGCCAATCCAAGGGGAGTGTCGGGTCAGCTATGGCGTCGCACGGCCGGATCGACCCGTTCGCCGGACTTCAGTTGCCGCCGCCGCCGCCGACGCCGGTCGAAATCGTGACCTTGTCCTTGAGCCAGCGCTCGCGCTTGGCCGGCAGGTCGGGCTCGGTGGAGAGGATCTGCTTCTCGACCTGCGGCGAGAGCGACAGCCCGCGCTCGTAGAGCAGGTAGGGCATGTGCGCCTTGATGCACGAGCTGCAGGTGTACTTCTTGTCCATCTGCTCGCGCGGCACGCGGAAGTTGGCCATGTTGCGCAGCCGCCGGTACACGTCGCCGTTCCAGAAGCGGGCGAACTCGCCGCGCGTCTGTCCGGTGTAGTGCGGCAGCTCCGGCTTGGTGAAGTGCCCGAGGTCGTGCCCCGGCTCGGTCGTGCCGTCGCAGCAGGGCAGGATGCCGCCGTCCCAGTTGAAGAAGATCGAGCGGTACAGCCAGGTGCAGGTGCTCACGTCGGCCCGCGGCGCCTTTCCGGACGGCGTGGCCCGCTTCTCGCCGCGGGCCACGGCCGCCGCCTCGGCGCTCATGTGCACGCCCGGGCTCGCGTCCACCTTGCCCTCGCCGCGGTTGGCATCGGCCAGCTCGTCGTCGCGCAGCGGCCGCCACTCGGCCTTGTGCTCGGGCGGGATGTTGGGGTTGATGAAGCGGATGGCGTTGACCCCGATCTCCTTCGCCATCTGGCGCGCCTTGGGGATCTCGTGCTGGTTGTGGCGGAAGCGCAGGAACTGCCAGTCCACGAAGGGCAGCCGCTTTCCGAGACGCTTCTTGGCGTCGCACACGGACTTCATGTTCTCGATCGTGCGCCAGAAGTCGCCGCCGATGTTGTACTTGTCGTAGGTCTCCGGGCTGGCGCCGTGGCAGCTCACGATGAGGTGCTCCAGCCCCGACAGCACCAGCTTCTCGGCGTTCTCCTTCTTGAACGCGGAGAGGTTGGCGCTGACGGTGACGCCGATGTTGCGGTCGGCGGCGTAGCGGATGAAGTCGAACACGTCGGGATACAGCACCGCCTCGCCCGAGCCGTACATGTTCAGGCGCATGGCGGTGGGGCCGAGCACGTCGATCACCTTGGCGAAGCACTCGAAGTGCATCTTGCCGAAGCCGCGGCCGTCGTCGTCGATCTTGCTGCGGTCGCGGTCGAGGCAGAACGGGCAGCGCTGGTTGCAGATGTTCGTCGTCTCGATCTTCAGCACGTACGGGAAGCCGGGCACGATGTCGTGGCCGCGCCAGCGGGCCCATTCCACCTTGGCCATGTTCCAGGCGCGCCGGGGCGTCATGTGGCGCGTGATCGAGAACCCGTAGCGCGACAGAATCTTGAGATTCGTCCGCATGGGACCCGTGGTGGCGAGCACGAGGTTGACGACTTTCATGGGCCCGCCAGTGTACCCCGGGCCCGGAAGTCCGGCGAGGACGCGCGGCGGCCCGGTCCTCGCCGCGGCCCGGCCTCCCTCGGCGCCGCGGGCCCACAGGCGAGTTGCGCGTCCGGAGTCGCGGCGCGCGCGACCGGACGGCTAGCCGCCGCTGGCGGCCTGCAGAGCCAGCACGGCATAGGCGGTGGCGAGCGGCGGCGCGCCTTCCCACCAGCGCGGCGAGGCCTCGTTGATCCACGAGCCGTCGGTGCGCTGCGTGTCCAGCAGCTTGCGCGTGAGCGGCGCGCGCCACGCGATGGGTCGGCCCTCGTCGTCGACGAAGGTGGCCTCGGGCAGCAGCGCCAGCGTGCGCGCCATGACGAGGTAGTAGTAGAAGAGGCCCTGCGCGCCATCCGCGGCCTTCTGGTAGCCCGGGTTGCTGTCCACCGTGAAGTTGCGCGCCAGCCAGCGCACCACGGCCTGCACGCGGGCGTCGGTCGCGGGCACGCCGCAGAGCACGTAGCTCTTGGCGAGCGCGTAGGACATCGAGCCGTAACTCCGCGCCTGCCACACGCCGTCGGCCACGCGGTTCTCGCCGGCCGGGCTGTTGCCGGGCATGTAGGTGGCGCCGCCGTCGTTGCCTGACACGAGCGCGCCGCCCTCGGCCCGCGGCCAGCGCAGCTCCTGCCGCTCGCTCAGGTTCTGGCAGCGCTCCAGGAAGACGCGCGCCTTCGCGAAGAACGGATCGTCCTGAGAGGCGCCCGCCAGCCGCGCGGCCTCGATCGCCATCTGCGTGTTGGACAGGTCGGGCCGCTCGTCCCCGCCGTAGCCCACGCCGCCGTAGTGCGGGTCCTGCGCGGAGACGTAGCCCTCGCCTTCGTCCGCCTGCATCGCGAGCAGGAAGTTGCGCCCGCGCGCGAGGACCCCGCGGTCCTGCTCGCGATCCGCGGCGGAAAGGGCCTCGATGGCCACCGACGTCGTGTACACGTCGAGGCCGTGCAACTGGATCGAGCCGTCCGGCTGCTGCAGCGCGACGAGGAAGTCGAGTCCCTCGTCCACCCACGCCGGCCGCGCGCGCCCCGTGCGCCGCGCGATCCACTGCACGCTCGTCAGCGCCATGGCGGTGATGCCCGGCTCGGGATCGTCCGCGCCGGGCAGGCCGAGCCCGAAGGTGCCGCCGCGCTGGTGCGTCTCGAAGTAGGCGTAGGCGCGCTCGAGCGCCGCGGCCAGGTCCTGGCCGGGCGCGACGAAGCCCGGCCGCTGGTCGGCCTCCGGCAACTGGGGCTGGCCCGCGGACGCGAGCACACCGTGCAGCGCATTGACCGTCTGCAGCGCCGCCAGCAGCTCGGGGAAGCGGGCGTCGGGGCCGGGCTCGGGCAGCGGCGGCAGCTCCTGCGGCCGCACGCCCCGCAGTCGCGCCGCGCGCGCCCAGCGCGTCCAGGTCGCGGTGTCCGTGGCCGGGGGCGCGACGACGCTGGCCGGATCCGCGGCCAGCAGCACCGCGACCGCCGGTTCGTCGCCCGGCAGCGGCGCGGGCAGCACGAGGTCCGGCGGAGGATAGGTGCGCAGCGCGAGCAGGGCCTCGTAGTCGCGCCGCGGCCGGCCGGAGATCAGCCGCTGCAGCGCCGCATCGCGTGCCTGGGCGACCTGGCCGTTCAGGCACTGGCCCAGCGCTAGCACGACCAGCGCCGGGTCCAGGTCGGCTGCGGCGGCGGCGATGCGCTGCGCCGGCACGCGGAAGAACGGCCCGTCGAGGTCGGTGTAGGCGCGCGGCGAGCGCGACAGCGCATCCAGCGCGCGGCACGCGTCCGGCAGGCCGCTGCCCCACGAGAAGTCCTCCGGCTGCACGGCCCGGAGGCGGTGGATGATCCCGTCCGCCGCGGACTTGGTGTCCTGCGCCTGCTGGGCAGGCAGGGCGAGCAGCACGGGCAGCAGCAGCGATGCGATCACGGCGGTCTCCCTCGTCGGGCGCAGGGGCTAGGAGCGCCGTCACGGTAGCGGCGCCCGCCGGGCGGGATCCAGCCGCCGGCGGCCGATCAGTAGCCGAGGTCGAGCAGGGTGGCTACGGCGGGAGAACGCACGAGATAGTTGTCGCCGGCGGCCAGCCGCGACAGCGCCGGGCGTCGATCCAGGTCGAAGAGCTGGCCGATGGCGGCCACGGACCAGGTCGTGGTCACGCCGGTCGGGCCCTGGCGCTGGATCAGGTCCAGCAGCGGGCCGGCGGCGTCGGCGTCGCCCATGAAGGCGATGCCGATGGAGGCGTAGCTGGCCACGAACGGGTTGCTCGTGCCGCCGATCAGCTCGAGCAGCGCCGGGATCGAGGCCGTGTCGCCGAGGATGCCCAGCCCCAGGGCGGCCTGGCGCAGCACGAGCGGGTCGGTCGAGGTCGCCAGCGCCTCGCGCAGCGGCTGCGCGGCGGTCGCCTGGCCGGACAGCCCGAGCGCCATCGCGGCCCAGCCGGACAGATCGGACGACCCCGTCTGCAGCACCTCCACGAGCGGCGGCACGGCCTCCGCGTCGCGCGTGAGACCCAGCGCGATGAGCAGCGCGCCCTGCGTGTCGGCGCTGTTCTCCCGGTCGAGTCGGCTGAGCAGCAGCGGCGCGATCTCGCCGCTGCCGTCCTTGCGCTCGCACAGCCCGAGCCCCAGCGCGATCCACGAACGGCTGGTGTCCTTGGCCCTGGGAAGCGCCGCCAGCAGCACGGCGCGCGCCGCCGGACCGCCGATGCGGCCCAGCGAGACGGCCGCGAAATGGCGCGTGGGAGCGTCCGTCTCGCGCTCGAGCACGCCGGCCAGCTTCTCGATGACCTTGCTGGCGCCGGGATGCGCCACCTGGCCCAGCGCCACGGTGGCCGCACGCCGCGGCTCGAGCCCCAGATCCAGCAGCTCGACCAGCGCCGGCGTCACGGACGGGTCGCCGATGCGGCCGAGCGCCGAGGTGGCCGCCGACCGCACGTGCTCGGGCAGGTCCTGGTCGAAGGCCAGGTCGATGAGCGGCCGGATGGCGTCGGTGGAGCCGAGCAGGCCGGCTGCCTCGGCGACCATCGCAAGGAGCTCCGTGGGAACGTCCCCGGGCTCGCTCAGCAGCTGCAGCAGGAGCTGCTCGGCCGCGTCGTCGCCCCGCAGCGTGGCCGCGAGCAGCGCCGTGCCGCGGTCATCGAGAGCCACGGGCGCGGACTTCACCAGTTCGCGACCCTGATGGCTGTCGTCGGCCACGTGCATCAGCATCCACGAGCCGCGCCCGCTGCTCAGCACGCCCATTCCCAGCATCGCCGCCCGGCGCACCTCGAGACTGCCGTCACCGAGCAGCGCGCTGATGCGATCGAGGCTGTCGCCGTCGCGCAGCTTGCCCAGCGCGACGGCGGCCGCGCCGCGCACCGCGTCATCGGTCGAGAGCGTGAGCTCGCGCACCACCGGCAGGACCCGCTCGCGCACGTGGGCCCGCACCGCAGCGAAGCGCAGCTCGCGCTCGGCGGCCGTCTCGGCCCGGCCGCCCTGCGGGGTCACAGGCGAGTCCTGGACCCTGCGGAGCTCGATGAAGTCGAACTTGTTGGTCTCCCACCACTGGTCCCAGGTGTCCCGCAGGAAGGTCGGGGTGCTGGTCTCGGCCAGGCCGGCGGCCTGCGCGCCGCCGGCGTGCGAGTGGGACAGCGGTGGGACCCCGGTGCCGGCCGGAGCGATGCCCGGGCGGCCGCCCGGAGGCGGGGGCGAAGCGCCTTTGCCTGCGTCGCCACCGGTCGATCCGCCGCCGCCGTCGTCGTCACCGCCCGTGCCGCCGCCGCCGCTGCCCGCGTCTCCGGGGGGCGTCCACTGGCCGCCTCCGCCGCCGAAGACGGAGGGCCCGTCGGTCGTGCCGTCTTTCCCGGAGCTGCCGCCGCTGGCGCCCGCGCTGGCCTGCGCCAGGGCCAGGCCGGTGCCGAGCAGCACGCCGCAGCACGCCGCGAGGCGCAGGAGCAGCCCGGCGGACGGCGGTCGGCGGTGGGGGTTCACGGTGGGGAGCATAGTCGCGGCGGAGGGAAAACTGAGGCTGGACTCGCGCCTCGGACGACCCGAAACAACGGGCGTGGACGGAACCCTGGGGGAGCGTCTTGCAGCCGCCCGGCCCGAACCGACGTCGGCTCCGCCGGCCGGTGGTCCGGGTGATTCAAGTCACCCGGTGTCGGCGACGAAAGCGGCTGTCATCCGGGGCCAGAACGGGCCGCAAACCCCCGTTCGGAAGCCCCCAGGAAACCAAGCCCTTGTCGACCACGACGCGCCTCGCCGCCCGCCTCCACGCCGGTGCGCGACCCTCTCCGGAGCGGATTCCCGTGAAGCCTGCCCATCCCGACCTCCGTCGCGCCCCGGGTGCTCCCCGCGTCGCGCGCGGCGCCACGTTCGTCGAACTCATGCTCGCCGTGCTCATCATCAGCACGACGCTCGTCGCCTCGACCTCGTCGATGCGCACGAGCAGCGAGGTCTACCACTACTTCGCGGACGGCAAGCACGAGGCGCTCATGCTCGCCCAGGAGATCCACGAGGCCGCCAAGGTGCTGCCGTGGAACGCGGATGCGGGCGCGGAGGCGGCCTTCGGCGCCGACGTGTACGACCTGTGGGACCTGGACGGCCAGACCTACAGCCCGCCGCGCTCGGCGGAGTACGACGTCATCGTGAGCCACCTCGGCTGGTCGCAGGAGGTGGAGGTGCGCGTGGTGGACATGGAGAACCCCGAGGTCGAGGTCAACCCAGCCACGTTCGAGGGCGAGACCCTCACCGAGCTCAGGGTGACCATCTTCGAGGGCGAGCTCGAGGTGGATTCCGTGGGCTGGTGGCTGACCGAACCGACCCAGGGGGCGTGAGCCTCATCTTTCTCCCTACCCGTGACCGAAAAGGCGAACAGCCATGTCTGCTGATCCCCGCAAGCTCCCGAGCCGTCACCCGCAAGCCTCCTCCTGCCGGCACCAGGCCGGCTGGGTCCTGGCGGCCACGCTCGTCATGTCGTCCCTGGCCATCGCCGTCACGGTGACCTACGCCCGCCACGCCATCCTGGCCAAGAAGAGCCTGGAGTTCGGCAAGGGCGCGAGCGAGGTCGAGGAAGCCAGCCGCTCCGAGATGGAGCGCGTGCGCGACCGCATGCTCGACGGCGACCCGCCCGGCACCATCGAGGAGGGCACGCACGACGAGTCCGTCACGCCCACGGGCGAGGCAGTGACCGGCGAGCGCGAGAAGAAGCCGGACCAGAAGCGCGAGGTCCGCGTGCGCGCCACCAGCGGCCCCGAGGAGACGGGCGAGGAGTTCCGCACCAAGGTGCGCGGCCGCGTCGAGCCGAGCAGCGGCTCGACCCTGGACCAGACGTCCCTCGACTGCGCCGTCGGCGAGCCCCTGCTGGCGGGCAACCTGATGGTCATCAGCGGGCCGACCCAGTTCACCGGCGTCGAGCTGTCCGGCCTCATGCTGCTCGAGGAAGCCTCGGAGCTGACGCTCAGCGACTGCATCCTGCGCGGCACCATCCTCACGCGCCACGGCGCCTGCAGCTCGAATCCCAAGCTCGAGGGCGCCAACCGCCCCGTCGTGAACGTCTTCGGCGGCCTGCGGCTCCTGGCCGGCACGGAGATGCCCGATACGGCCATGTGCGCTCCGGACGCGCTCATCAACTTCGACGCGTTGTCGCGCGTCGAGACGCGCGGCTTCACCAACGCCGACGAGATCAAGGTCGACGGCCGCGCCACGATGCGCGGAATGCTCGTGAGCGGCGCGTCCGAGGATCTGGGCGCCAAGGTGAAGCGTCCCGGCCACGGCCGCGGCTGCGAGGACTACCCGGTGGACGTCGTCCCGGGCGCCGAGAAGTTCGTGCGCGTGGCGTTCCCCAACGATCCGGTCACCGACGCCACGCTCGACCTGATGGCGACCAACCCGGCGCTCGGAGACTGAGGCCGTGAACCGTCGTCACGCATCCGGCCACACCGTCCTCGAGCTGGTCGTGGTGGTCATCGTCCTCATGGTCATCGCGGGCATCGTGATCCCGGCCGCGTCGGTCGGTGACGAGCGCAAGCTCGACACGCTGCAGCTCGCGATCCAGGACGCGATGGATCACGCGCAGTCGCTGTCGTACCACCAGGGCATCACCTACGGCGTGCGCTTCAGCACGACGGGACAGTGGTTCGCGGTGGTCGACGAGAACGGCGTGCCGATCGACGACCCGCTCAGCCACGGCGACTACCTCATCCGCCTCGGAAATCCCGAGTTGCCGAGCGACATCCATGTCGACTCGGCGTCCTTCGGCGGCCGGCCGCTGGCCGCCTACGACGGCAAGGGCGTGCTGATCGCCGGAGGCGAAGTCCACCTGAGGGCCGGCGACACGCAGCGCTGGCTGTCCTGCAACACCGCCACTGCCGAGTTGAGCGAAATTTCCGTCGAACCCTGATCCGAAAACGTGAGGAGAAGGTCGTGAAGCGACACAAGGTCGGACCCATCGGGCTCGTCTTTGCCGACGACGTCATCCGCGCCACCCAGAATCTGGACGGCCGCATGGTGTGCGCGTCGGTGCCCGTGGGGGACAACGTCAAGAAGAGCCTGCGCCAGCTCCTGTCGTCGGCGCCCTTCGTGGGCCGCTCGGTCGTGGTCGGCCTGCAGGGCGGCGCGGTGCTGATCGAGTCCATCGTGCTGCCGCCGGGCGGCGCCAAGGAAGCGCGCCGGAGCTGCGCCGACCGCCTCAAGGGCGATCCGCTCTTCAGCCAGGAGAAGGCCTTCCTCGGCGTGGCGGTGGAGATCATGCCCGGCGCCGAAGGCTCACCCGGCCAGGTCCTGGCCATCATGGCCGCCATCAACCGCGAGCGGCTGTCCGAGCTCATGAAGGCCTGCCGCGAAGTGGAGCTGGACGTGCAGGCCGTCGAGGCCGCCGCGCTGGCCTGCTGGCGCGCCTGGCCTGGCACGGGACTGCAGGTGCGCCTGGTGCGCACGTCCGGGCACGACATCGTGCTCGCCGGCGTGGGCGAGAAGCTCCTGTTCTGCCGCATCGTGGACGCCCCGGTCGCGCCGGCCGAGCTGCGCGCCACCGTCACCCGCGCGGCCTCGCTCCTGGGCGCCGAGTCCTTCGAGGCGCTGTACGCCAGCGGCCTCGACGAGGAGTCGCGCAAAGCCGTTGCCGAGGGCCTGGGCCTCGAGGTGCGCGGGCCGTCGCAGGTGGTGGAGGACGCCGCCGCGGCGGGCCTGGCCATGCCGGGCCTCGTGCTCTCCGACTTCACGCCGCCGGAGGAGCGCGTGCTGCGCGAGAAGCGCCATGCGCGCCGCGTGAGCCTGGCCATGGCCGGCGTGGCGGGCGTCCTCGTGCTGTGCGCGGGCCTGCTGGGCACGCAGCGCATCAGCTCGCTGGGCGATCGCGGCGAGGAGCTGGAGTCCGCGCTGGCCGTGGTGCAGGCCGACAAGGTCGAGCTGGACCGGCTGCGCGCCGAGCTGGCGCACGAGCAGGCCAACGAGGCGGTCATCGTGGCGGCTCGCCCGGGACACCGCATGTCGACGCTCTTCGCGCTGCTGTCCGCGCGCTCGAACAGCGCCGTGTCGATCGACAGCCTCAAGATCGAGGATCTCGAGGACCAGGCCGTGAAGGTCAAGGGCAAGGAGGCCCCGAGCGGGCCCCTGCCGCGCCGGCTGGAGATGCGCATCAACGGCGTGGCCAAGACGGGCGCCGCCGTGCGCGCCTTCGCCGACGCCCTGCTCGCGAGCAACGCCTTTTCGGACGTCCGTGTCGAGGCCAGCGAGCGCGTGCTGCTCGGCGTGGGCATGGACGGAGAACGCTTCCGCATCTACGCGCGCGCGGAGACGCACTGAGATGAAGAGCCAAGGCCGAATCGTCGCCGTCGCACTGGGGCTGCTCATGGCCTCCGCCGGCGTGCTGTACCCGCTCCACGGCTCCATGCAGACGGCGCAGGCCGAGGTGGACCGCCTCGACCAGGAGCTCGCGCACGACGCCGACGTGCACGACCAGCTCGTCGCCGCGCAGCGCGCGGTGAACGAGGTGCGCGAGCGCGTCGCCGCCCGTCCCTTCGGGCTGTGCCCGTCCACGCCCGAGGCGCAGCACGAGTTCGAGGCCACCCTCATGGGACAGGTCGAGGCCTCGGGCCTGCACAGCATCCGCATGGACCGCCACGAGGAGATGCGTGACGGCCGCTATCCCACCCTGACCATGGAGCTCCAGGTCGAGGGCGACGCCTTCGCACTCCAGCGTTTCCTGCAGTCGCTGGAGGAGCTGCGCACCGTGACGCGGGTCACCTCGCTGGGCGTCGAGCCCGGCTCCGACGTCCGCCGCATGAACCTGCAGATCGCCGTCATGCTGGAGCAGAAGTCGTGAAGGCCAAGGACAAGAACAGCAAGCCCGATGCCGGCAAGCAGAAGAAGCAGGTGCTGATGCTGGGCGGCCTCGTCGTGGTGCTCGGCGCCGTGGTGGCCATCCAGTTCGGTGGCAGCGAGCCCACCTACGAGGTGGCTGCGCTGGCGCAGGAGCCGGCGGCCGAGACCGCGGCGCCCGCCGCCGCGGACGCCGGCCCGACCGCTGCCGCGTCGCCCGCGGTGCCGAGCCCGCCCTCCAACGTCGCCGACAACCCCGTGCTGAGCCAGCCGGTCGAGTCCGGGAGCCTGCCACGCAGCCCCTTCAGCAACTTCTGGAACGTCGCGTCGACCGGCTCGGCCTCCAACAACGGCCCGCTGCCCGAGATCGCCCCGCCGTCGGTGACGCTCAATGCCACCATGCCCTCCGAGGTCCGTGCGCTGGCCGTCATCGACGGCGAGATGCACTTCCTTGGCGACTCGATCCAGGGCTGGGAGCTGACCGAGGTGCAGGCGCGGCGAATCGTCCTGCGCTCGCCCTCGCAGGCCCAGATCACCATCGAGATGCCGCTCCTGCTGGGCGCCCGGGCGGTCCCGCGCGCCTCGGACGGCTGATCCCGGACCCGCTCAAGAACCTCAAACCGGGCTTCCGATGAGGAGGCCCCCCCGCACCCGCCCCGGATGGATGCCCGCCGATGTCCCGCACCCTCACGTCGCTCCTGGTCGCGGCCCTGGTGGTCGCGAACGTTCCCGCGCAACAGGGGGGTGCACCGGCAGGCGCCGCGCCCGCGGCCCCCGCGGCCCCCGCGACTCCTGACGAGCAGGAGCCCGGCCTCGTCACCCTGAACGTCCAGCAGCAGCCCCTGGGGCAGGTGTTGGAGATGATCTCGGTCCAGCAGCACGTGAACATCGTCGCGGGCGTCGACACGACCGTGCCGGTGACGGCCAACTTCTACGACGCCACCCTCGAGCAGGCGCTCGACTGGGTGCTGACGCCGCTGGGCTTCGCGTGGAGCTTCGACGGCAGCGTCTACCAGGTCATGCCGGCTGCGGCCCACGAGCTCATGCAGCGGCCACTTGTGCACCACATGTTCCGCCCGAACTACGTGTCGGTGGCCGAGCTCGAGCGCTTCCTCACCCAGTTCCTGTCGCCGCAGGGCCGCATCGTGATCTCCGACCCGCCCAAGGCCGACATCCCCAGCAGCGGCGAGGAGACCGGCGGCAACTCGAGCGTGCTGCCCGAGACGCTCATCGTCATCGACAACCAGGCCGCCATCGACAAGATGATCGAGATGACGCGCTCGCTCGACGAGCGCCCGCGCCAGGTGCTGGTCGAGGCCACCATCCTCGAGGTGCGCCTCGACGAGACCAACAAGTTCGGCGTCGACTTCAGCATCCTGTCGGGCGAGGCCTTCTCCGACTTCGAGAGCCTGACGGCCCCCGGCCAGGTGTTCAGCGATCCGACGGACTTCGTGCCCGGCGAGCTGGGCTCGGCCGCCCAGGCCGCCGGCGCGCCCTTCCTCACCTCGCCCGACACCGGGTCCGCCAACCAGTCGGGCTTCACCGACAATGGCGACGGCCTGCGCATCGGCTGGGTGGGCGGCAACATCGCCCTGTTCCTCGAGGCCCTGCAGACCGTGGCCGACACCAACGTGCTGGCCAACACCAAGGTGCTCGCGCTGAACAAGCAGCGCGGCGAGATCATCATCGGCGGGCGCCTCGGCTACTTCGGCGGCACCACCGTCAGCGACGGCATCAGCCAGCAGACGGTCGAGTTCCTCGAGGTGGGCACGCAGCTGCGCTTCCGGCCCTTCATCGGCAACGACGGCTTCGTGCGCCTCGAGATCCACCCGCAGCGCAGCAGCGGTGTCGTGGACCAGACCACGGGCCTGCCGACGGAGCAGACCTCCGAGGTTACCAGCAACATCATGGTGCGCGACGGCGAGACCGTGGTCATCGGCGGCCTGATCGAGACCAAGGACGTCAACGAGACCAAGCGCGTGCCGATCCTCGGCTACCTGCCGGGCGTGGGCTGGCTGTTCAGCTCCGAGAAGACGACCACGCAGCGCAACGAGATCATCGTGCTCCTGACGCCGCACGTGCTCGAGGACGGCGCGGTCGGCGAGGACGGCGAGGGGTACGTCGAGGACAGCAAGGACGACACGCGCCAGATGCGCCACAACGCCGGCCCCGTGGCGCGCGTCGAGCAGGCCAGCCGCACGCTGGAGGACGCCCGCGAGGCGCTCGACAGCGGCAACCTGGACGAGGCCCGCATGCTGTGCGACCGCAGCCTGCTGCTCGACCCGCTGGCCGACGGCGCGCTGGAGCTGTCGCGCGAGATCGACGCGCGGCTTGAAGAGGGCGGGCAGGAGCCCGAGCCTCACGGCGGCTGAACATGATCCAGAGGGTGGAAGCAGGGAGGGAGCTCTCGCACGGGGCGATCGCCGACCTGGGCGCGACCCTGTCCGAGCAGCTCGGACGCGGGGTGACCTGCATCCAGATGAACACGTCGCGCGTCGTGGACTTCGACAGCCAGGCGCTCGAGTCGCTCATGGAGTTCGACGAGCTGGCCAAGAGCCGGGGGCTCGAGTTCGTGCTGGTCGATCCGTCCGAGCTGCTCACGGTGGCGCTCACCATCACCGGCCTGCACGACCGCCTGTCGATCCGCCGCGCGGAGGTTGCCTGAGATGGGCGTCGTCGGCCTGGAGCAGCGCACGCTGGCGGACACGCTGCGCGCGGCGAACCTCGTCAGGGAGGAGGAGCTCGACCGCGGCCTGAAGTCGCCCAGCCTGGCCCCGACCGAGCGCCTGGACGAGCGCCTGGTGCGGCTCGGCATCGTGGACGACGAGGTGCTGTTCCGCGCCCTCGCGCACCAGAACGGCCTGCTCTTCGTGAAGATCATCCCGGGCCTCGGCGACCCCGCGCTGCAGAGCCTGCTGGACAAGGACTGGGCCCGCAGCCACGGCGTGCTGCCGCTGTACCGCGTGCACGGCGAGCTCACGGTGGCCATCACCGACCCGACCGACGTGTTCACGCGCGACGCCCTGCGCCGCCTCACGGGGCTCAAGCTGCGCTTCGTCGTGGCGCACCCGGAGGAGATCTCTCGCGGCGCGTCGGCGGCGCACGCGACCAAGCCCGGCTTCTCGGTGGACGACATCATCGAGGACGTCGGCGAGCAGGACATCAAGGTGGTCGAGGAGGCCCTCGACGACCTCGAGGACGCCGAGAAGGCCGCCGGCCTCTCGCCCGTGGTGCGCCTGGTGAACTTCATCGTCGCCAAGGCCATCCGCGAGGGCGCGTCCGACATCCACGTGGAGCCGGGCGAGGACATCCTGCGCGTGCGCTTCCGCATCGACGGCATGCTGCGCGAGGCGCTGCGTCCGCCATCGCGCATGGCCTCGGCCATCGTCTCGCGCATCAAGATCATGTCCAGCCTGGACATCGCCGAGCGCCGCGCCCCGCAGGACGGGCGCATGCAGGTCATGCTCGACAACCGCAGCATCGATCTGCGCGTGTCCACGCTCCCGACCTTCAATGGCGAGAAGGTCGTGATTCGTATCCTGGACCGCAGCTCCATGATGGGCGACCTCTCGGCCCTCGGCCTGACGCCGCGCATTCTCGAGGGCATGCAGGACCTGGTCGGGCGCCCGAACGGCGTGATGCTCGTCACCGGCCCCACGGGCTCGGGCAAGACGACCACGCTCTACGGCTGTCTCGCGACCATCAATGCGGTCGACATCAACATCTGCACGGTCGAGAACCCGACCGAATACAACCTGCCCATGGTGAACCAGGTGCAGGTGAACGAGCGCGCCGGCCTCACCTTCGCCACGGCCCTGCGCTCCCTGCTGCGCCAGGACCCGGACGTCATCATGGTGGGCGAGATCCGCGACCGCGAGACGGCGCAGATCTGCATCGAGGCCGCCCTGACCGGCCACCAGGTGTTCAGCACGCTGCACACCAACGACGCCATCTCGGCCATCCCGCGCCTCGTGAACATGGGCATCGAGAGCTACCTGCTGGCCGCCGCCATCAACGGCATCCTGGCGCAGCGACTCGTGCGCCGCGTCTGCAAGGCGTGCAAGGTGTCCTACGAGCCGGACGCCCGCACGCGGGCGCTGTTCGACGCCTACGCCATCCCACTCAGCCAGCTGGCGCGCGGCGAGGGCTGCGCGCACTGCGGCGCGACGGGCTACTCCGGCCGCGCCGGCCTGTACGAGCTGTTCGTCATCGACGACAAGCTGCGGGACATCATCACAACCGAACCCGCCCTCGCTCCGCTCCGCAAGGAAGCGCGGGCGCAGGGCCACCTCGACCTCGCCTACGACGGCCTGACCAAGGTCGCCGAGGGCCTGACCACGGTCGAGGAAGTCACCCGTGTCGCGGAGATCAACTTCCGATGAGCTACGCCGCCGACGACGTCCGCAGCGACGAGACTGCGTCCAGCACGCCCCTGTCCGAGCGCCTGCGCGAGAGGGTGGGCGTGTTCATGAAGCGCATGCAGGTCCCGCCCGAGCAGGTGCAGGACCTGGTCACGCAGCTCGCGATCATGTTCGAGACGGGCCTCAACCTGTCGTCCGCGCTGGAAGTGCTCGAGAAGCAGGCCGGCGGCCCGCACCTGCAGGAGTTCGTGGCCTCCATCCGCAAGAACGTCGAGGAAGGCCGCCCGCTGTCGTACGCCATGTCCCGCCACCCGTGGGCCTTCTCGCCCGCGGCGCTGGCGCTGGTGCGCGCGGGCGAGGCCACCGGCGACCTCGGCAAGATGCTCATGAAGGTGGCCAACTTCATGGAGCGCGACATCGGCACGCGCAAGAAGGTCAAGTCGGCCATGGCCTACCCGGCCTTCATGGCCATCCTGGCCGTGTGCGTGGTCATCTTCCTGCTGGTCAACGTGTTCCCCAAGTTCGCGGTCCTGTTCGCCAAGCAGCCCGACAAGCTGCCGGGCCCGACGCGCTTCTTCCTCTCGCTGTCGGAGTTCCTGCAGGCGCATGGCGCCTGGCTCCTGCCGGCCTCCCTCCTCGCCCTCGTGGCGCTGAGCGTGGTGGCCCGCAGCAAGAAGGGCCGCGAAGCCCTGCACCCGATCTACCTGCGGATGCCGGCCTTCGGCCCGCTGATCAAGGCCGTGTCCATCTCGCGCAGCTTCCACGTGCTGGGCGTCATGCTCTCGGCCGGCCTCAACGTGCTCGAGGCCATCAGCCTCGCCTCGCAGGTCTCGAGCAACAACGAGTACGCCAAGCTCTGGAGGCGCAGCCAGCAGGACGTCGAGAACGGTGGCGACATCTCCGCCTCGCTCATGGACAGCCCGCTGATCCCCGCCGCCGAGACCGCCATGATCTCGCTCGGCGAGCGCTCCGGCACGCTGCCCCAGGTGCTCGAGAAGATCACTGCGCACCACGAGAAGCGCGTGGACGCCGCGATCAAGGCCTTCGTGGCCGTGATCGAGCCGGCCATGACGATCATCATGGGCGCCGTGGTGGCCCTGATCGTGTCGTCGCTGATCATGCCGATGTTCGCCATCTCCCAGGTCATGCACTGAGACGGCGGCACATCGCGGCGGGCGGCGTCGTCGCGATGCGATCGGTCCTCAGCGGCCTAGCGAGGCCGCCTCCGGTCCGATCGCATCGCGACGCCTTGCCCGACACGATGTGACGCCGTCTCAGGGGTGTGCCCGGGGGAGGGCACGCTTCGCTGCGCTCGCGTGAGCGATGGGGATCGCGGGTGGGGTGGGCGTGACCTACAATCGCGACATGGTGATGGATGTCGTGGGGCTCACGGAGGAGCTGGTGCGGGTGGATACTTCGCCAGGGAAG
>Ga0075421_100001265_pt1 | contig 29210 bp, 23 predicted proteins | sample SoiMetdeltSBSDD5_FD_75292 | JGI IMG/M metagenome (GOLD analysis project Ga0075421, IMG submission 75292) | Bulk soil microbial communities from a Populus tree surrounding site in Tennessee, USA - Soil MetaG P. deltoides SBSDD5 | ecosystem: Environmental > Terrestrial > Soil > Tree plantation... | reverse complement strand
CCCCGCGGAGCACTACTTCGACCTGTCGGCCCGCTTCAACGCCACCGACAATATGACCTTCACCTTCACGGTTCAGAACCTGCTGGACAACCAGCCGAAGGTGGTGGGCAACACGATCGGCGCGACCACATTCAACAGCGGCAATATCTATCCCTCGACCTACGACGCACTGGGTCGCCGTTACGCCGTGAGCGCGAAATTGAAATTCTAAAGTTCCCCGAGCAAAGCACGCTCGATCCTTAAGGGCGGCCAGAAATGGCCGCCCTTTTTTTGTCGCGCTATTCCGCCGCCCAGAGCTTCGATTTTTCGACGATCGTCAACTCGCGCAGCAGCGCATCCACGCTTCCCGACAAATCGTCGAGAAAGGTGATCTGGTGCCGCGCGCCGCGATAGCTTTCGACTAGCAGTATCGCGTCCAAGAGGATCGGTACGACAAGGTTTTCCGGATCGTCCATCTCGGCAATCCCCCGGAGCTTATCCAGCGCCTTTTCCCGTGCCCCTTCCGGATCGGACATGGCTGCCGCCCGTCCAATAAGCCAACCCATTTGACGTCACTCCACTCTCGTAAGTCGGCAAGGTAGCTGACATTGCGTCTAAAGGTCAGATCAGGCGGCCTCGCGAGGAAAACGGCTCGCCGTTAAGCAGTGTCTGCAAGCCGGGCATGGGGAGGACGACAAATCGGGGGCTTTGCCCTCCCCCCCGCCCAGCCCGGCGAACCGCTCTCCCCAGCGGGATGCACTTCGGGGGAGCGCAACGGGTAGCCGGCACTCCCCCGGGGACTTGGACATTCGAAGGGATATCAGGCCCCAAGCACCCTCCCTAGTTACCGAAAGATAAGATTCGGGAGCGCTGTCCCGCGAAAGGACAGCCAGCGGCTGGGCGCACGGGGCCTGATGCGATACACATGTGCCCGTGGGGAAGGGGCTTCAGCTTTCGTCAGGGCGAATTGTGGCTCTCGGCCGGGTCATGCTGGCGATACTTTACCTGCTGGCAGTGTGGACTGACGTAAGCCCGCCGTCCCGATCGCCTCAGGCCATCTACGCCCTGATGGGTGTCTATATCTTCTTCGCCGCCGCAATGGCGGCGCTGACGTGGACGAATTGGTGGCGCGATGCCCGGCTTGCCGGGCCCGCGCACGCCGTCGACATCGTCATGTTCACCGCCCTGGTGCTGCTGACCGAAGGCTATGCCAGCCCCTTCTTCGCCTTCTTCATGTTTGTTCTGCTGGCCGCTGCCTTCCGGTGGAACTGGCATGCGACCGCTCTAACGGCGATGCTGCTGACGCTACTCTATTTGGTTGCCGGGCTGATCGTGAAGAACAGCGGCATCCCGTTCGATGCACAGCGCTTCATGGTCCGAACGGGCCACTTGGTGATCCTTTCGCTGATTGTCATCTGGTTCGGCGCCAATCAACGATGGGCTCCGTTCGACCTCGACACACGGGACATTCTAACCGAGCCGTCGCTGGACGAATCGCCATTGGATGCGGGCATAAGAACGGCAATGGGGATGGTTCGGGCGAAAGCAGGCTTCTTCTTTTGGCGAGAGTATGACCGCACAGTCCTTGCAGGACTGGCGATTGAAGACGGTAGCGTGTCGGAAGTCGAACTACCGTCTCAGGCCCTTGCCAGCTCAATCGCAACCACTCCCTTCCTCTACGACTTGAAGCATCTGCGCGGCCTCAGGCGCGACGCCGACCGAAACCTGATCGACCTGCCGCCCGAGGAAGTGATTGCCGAACTCGTCGCGAGCCGATTGGCGATGAAGGAGGGCCTCGCCATCCCCGTTCAAACCGATAGTGGAGAGGGGATACTTCTGCTTGGTAAGATTCCGGGCCTCTCCACTGATCATATTTCGCTCGGGGAGCAGATAGCGACCGAGCTTGCAGCGCATCTGCAGCGCCACGCGCTGTTGAAGGCGGCAGAAGAGAGCGCCGAAGCCCGCTCGCGCCTTTCACTGGCCCGCGACCTGCATGACAGCGTCGTGCAGTTCCTGGCTGGCGCCGCGTTCCGATTGGAAGCAATGAAGCGATCGAATTCCACCGGTGAGGAGGTCGAGGCAGGCCTCAACGAGCTGAAGCAGTTGATGCTCCAGGAGCAACGCGAGTTGCGGTCCTTCATCACCTCGCTGCGCAGCGGCCCGCTCGCCGCGTTCAACGACCTTGCCAAGGATCTGCAAGCCTTGGCGATCCGCCTGTCAAGGCAATGGGACATCAATTGCGAATTCTCGGCGCGTGCAGCGAACATGATGATCCCCACGCGGCTTAGGCTGGACGCGCATCAACTGATGCGGGAAGCGGTGGCCAATGCTGTTCGCCACGCATCCGCCAAGTCGGTGACGATCGAGCTTGCGGCATTGCCAGACAGCCTGACGCTCGACATCGTCAATGACGGCGCCGAGTTCAAGCCGCGCGGCGGCAGGATTGAATTGCCGACGTCGTTGAAAGAAAGGGTGGAGCTGGCCGGTGGCACGCTCGATATGGCGCGGGGAATGGGAGTGACGAAATTGGCGATTTCGCTTCCGATCGGTGAGACTGGCCGCTGATGCGGTTGCTCCTGGCCGATGACCATCCGATGATCCGCGCGGCGATCGAGGTCCTGCTGCGCGGCACCGGATTCGAGCTGGTCGGCATGGCCGGAACCGGGCAGGCAACAATCGAAGAGGTTGAGCGGCTGCGGCCCGACATGCTGCTGCTCGACCTGCAAATGCCTGACGGCAGCGGGCTCGACGTTCTGAGGCGCCTTAAGGCAACGAAGTCGCCTGTTCGCGTCGTCATGCTGACTGCGGGAATTGATGATTCTGACCTGCTCGAGGCCAAGTCACTGAAGGTCCAAGGGATCGTCCTCAAAAACTCCGACCCGGCCTTCCTCCTGGATTGCCTGGCAAGCGTCCGCGATGGCCGCAGTTGGTTTGATCCGGAGCTGGCCAGGCGCGCGCGCCAGCTTGCCGGCGGTTCGGCCAGGCGAATTCCGCTCGCACCGCGCGAACGGCAGCTGATCGGTTTCGTCCGCAAGGGTTTGCGCAACCGCGAGATCGCCGAGCAGCTGGGGGTCACGGAAGGCACGGTGAAGGTCTATCTGCACGCGATCTTCGAGAAGCTGGGTGTCGGCAATCGCACCGAACTGGCGATCCGGGCCGACGAATTTCTTTCCGGCGGAAGTGCGAAAGAGGAGTGAGCTACCCCCGTGCTCACTCCTCAATCTGAAGATGATATAACCGAAGTTGTTAAAGTAAGCTAGTTGTTCGTTTCTTGTTCGAACCAATCCGCCGCTTCCCGGACCCTTTGTGCCTGCTCCGCCTTCATCACCAGCACCGCGTCAGCGGTGGCGACAATCACCAGCCCTTCGACCCCAATCGCCGCAACCTTCGGGCCGCTGGTGCGGACCAGCGTGTCCTTGCAGTCCAGCGCCAGCACGTCGGCGGCAAGCGCATTGCCCGCATCATCCTTTTCCGATGCATCGGCCAGTGCCTGCCAACTGCCAATGTCGGTCCAACCCATCGAAACCGGCACGACGGACACACGATCGGAATGCTCCATCACTGCATAGTCGATCGACTTGGCCGGCGATGCGGCGAATGTCCCTTCATCAACCCTGATGAGCGAGCCCTCGCGGTCCGCACTTTCCAGTGCCTCTCGCGCGGCGGCGAGGATGGCAGGCGCGTACCGCTCGAGCTCCTCAAGCCAAGTCCTGGCGGATGCGAGGAAAATGCCCGCGTTCCAATAATGGCCGCCGGATTCGAGCATTTGCTGGGCGCCCTCCAGCGGCGGCTTTTCGACGAAGCGTTCTACGCGTCGAACGCCCTCACCGACGCCAGCCTCGATATATCCAAAGCCGGTCGCCGGATGATCTGGCTCAATGCCAAAGGTAACGATGGAACCGGCCTCTGCCGCCCCGCGCGCAAGGCCGATCGCAGTGTGAAATGCCGCGACATTGGCGATGTAATGATCGCTCGGGCAAATCAGCAGCAGCTCGTCCTCATCCGCCAGCAAGGCGGCCAGCGCAATCGCGGCCGCGCTGTCGCGCTTGCACGGCTCGAGGACGATCGTGGCGTCATCGCCCGCAAGCGGAAGAAGATCGGCTTCCTGGGCACGATTGGCGACAATGACCGGCGGCGCAAAATGTTCGCCGAACCGGTCGAGCGTCTGCTCAAAGAGGCTCCGCCCACCCAGCAAGGGCAGCAGATGCTTGGGCCGCTCGATCGTGGACAGAGGCCACAGCCGCGTCCCCGCTCCGCCCGCCAGGATCACTGGGCGGATCGGCCGCCCCCCTGCCAATTCGGTCATACACACCTCATGGCCGATAACGGCCTCCTTACGCCAGCGTTCATCATTCATTTGTAAAATTTTGCGACACTTCTAACATGTCGGTGGAATTTACAGTGAGGGCCCTGTGGAGGCGCTGATCGCCTTCTGGACGCATTCGTTGGCTGCGGCGCTGTTCGCCTCGCTCACACTATGGGAGCTTCGGCGTGGCCTCGGCGAAAGCGAGCAGCGCATGCTGCTCGCAGCCTTTGCGCTGACCGCCAGCTGGGCGTGGATCACGTCCCTCGCGCCGACCACAATGCTGGCGGCCTATTCGGAAACTGCGCGCAACCTGGTGTGGGTGACCGTGCTTTACCGCCTGGCCGGTATCGACAGCAGCGAAGAGCAGCGCGGCGTAAAGCCCGTCTATGCCGCCGTAGCTGCGGTGCTCGGCCTGCAATTGGTGATCGACGCGCTGCCTTTCGTCATCAACACCGACACCATCAGCCCCGGCCATGCGCTGATCGTCACAGCGATCATCCTGCGACTGACCGCTGCCGCCGGCGCGCTGGTCCTCGTCCATAACCTTTATGGGCAGGCGGCGCCTTCCAGCCGGGGCAGCATTCGCCTCGCGATGATCGCGCTGGCAGCGATGTGGGCGTATGATCTCAATCTCTACACCATCGCCTATTTCGACCCCGGCTCGGCCCAGGGCCTGTTCGACTGGCGCGGATTGGTGATGGTGATCGCCGCCCCGCTATTCGCGATCGGCGGCGCGCAAGGTGAACGCTGGCGGATCCGGCTGTCACGGGCCGCCACCTTCCAGAGCCTGTCGATGCTGGCCATCGCCGCCTATATCGCGGTGATGGCGGTGCTCGTCACCGCACTTCGCGACAGCGGCGTCGACTGGACCCGGGCAGCGTTGATCGCCTTGCTGGCCGCAATGACCGTTGCCGCGATCGTTCTGCTTCCGTCGAGCCGGGCGCGGGGCTGGGCCAAGGTCAAGATCGCCAAGCATTTCTTCGAACATCGCTACGACTATCGCACCGAATGGCTGCGCTTTACCGAGACCATCGGTGCCTCCGGCCCGAAGGCGGCGCCCCTTGGCCAGCGCGTCATCAAGGCGTTCGCCGACATCCTCGATGCCCCGGGCGGGCTGCTGTTGGTCGCGGACGAGAATGGATCGATCGAGCCGGCCGCCGAATGGAACTGGGCCGGCAGCACCAATCTGGGCACCGCGATCCCAAGCGCTGAAGCGCTGGCATTCTGGCTGACCGTCGGTGCCGAAGGCAGGATCATCGATTTCGATGCGATCGGTGGTGGTTGGGCCGACGAGCGCGACCGGGAGATCGGCGTTCCGGTAACGCTGCTCAACGAGGAGCAGGCATGGACCGGCGTGCCGCTGATCCATGACGACCGGTTGGTCGGATTGGTCTTGCTCGCCGCGCCCGACTACCGCCGCCCGCTCGACTGGGAGGATTTCGACCTGCTGCGTACGGCGGGACGTCAGGCGGCCTCCTCGCTCGCCGAAGCGCATGCCCAGCAGACGTTGATGAACGCCCAGCGGTTCGAGGACTTTAATCGCCGATTCGCCTTCATCCTGCACGACGTGAAGAACCTGGTGAGCCAATTGTCGCTGCTGTCCCGCAACGCCGAGCGGCACGCCGACAATGCCGATTTTCGCGCCGACATGGTGGCGACCCTGAAAGGCTCGGTCGGCAAGATGAACGAATTGCTGGCACGGCTGGCGCCGACACCGGACCAGCGGCCGGCCAAGCCGGAACCGACGCCGCTCCGTGCCCTGGTCGCGTCCGCCATCGCCTCCAAGCGCGGCGATCATGAAGTGCTGCTGCTCGGCGACGGAAACTTATGGGTCATGGCCGACCCGCTGTTGCTCGAACAGGCGATCGGCCACCTCGTCCAGAATGCGGTTGATGCCAGCAAACCGCACCAGCCGGTCAGCGTCCGCATGGGCGGCGGCAACGGCCATGTTACAATCACCATTGCCGATTGCGGCGGCGGCATGGATGCGGAATTTGTCCGCACACGGCTGTTCCAGCCGTTTGCGTCGACCAAGAAAGGCGGCTTCGGCGTTGGCGCGTTCGAGGCCAAGAGCCTGATTTCAGCCATGGGCGGCCGGCTGACAGTCGAAAGCAAACCCGAAGAAGGCAGCCTGTTCACCATCATCCTGCCCGCTGCCGAAGCGGCACCTGAACCCAAGCGGAAAACGGCATGAGCGACGCAACCCTGAACTCGGGCGAACCGCCCGTCCTGCTGATCGTCGAGGACGATGAGGGCCTGCAGCGCCAGTTGAAATGGGCCTACGAAGGATATCGGGTCGTTAGTGCGACGGATCGCGCCCAGGCAATCGAGATGGTGCGCCTGCACGAACCGACCGTGGTCACGCTCGATCTCGGCTTGCCGCCCGATCCCGACGGCACGACCGAAGGTTTCGCAACCCTGTCGGAGATCCTCGCCCTCAAGCCCGATGCCAAGGTGATTGTCGCCTCCGGCCACGGCGCGAGAGAGAGCGCGCTGAAGGCCATCGCGCTGGGCGCCTATGACTTTTACCGCAAGCCGGTCGACATCGACGAGCTTGGCCTGATCGTCAGCCGTGCCTTCCATCTCCATGAGATCGAGGAGGAGAACCGTAGGCTGGAGGCCTCTGGGGGCACCGCAACCGCGATGGGTGCGCTGCTGACCGGCAGCCCGGAGATGGGCAAAGTGGTGCGCACCATCGAACGGGTCGCAGGCGCCGACGTTTCGGTCATGCTGCTGGGCGCCAGCGGTACCGGCAAGGAACTGTTGGCCCGCGCGGTTCACGTGCAATCGCCGCGCGGCAGGGGCGAGTTCGTCGCTATCAATTGCGCGGCGATTCCGGAGAACCTGCTCGAAGCCGAACTGTTCGGCTATGAACGCGGTGCCTTCACCGGCGCGGTCAAGACCACGCCCGGGAAGATCGAGCTGGCGCAGGGCGGCACCCTGTTCCTCGACGAAGTCGGCGACATCCCGCTACCGCTGCAGGTCAAGTTGTTGCGGTTCCTGCAGGAGAGGGTGATCGAGCGGATCGGCGGACGCTCCCCGATTTCGGTCGATACGCGGATCGTTTGCGCGACGCACCAGGACCTTGACGCGATGATCGCCCAGGGCCGGTTCCGCGACGATCTCTATTACCGCCTGGCCGAAATCGTGGTGAAGATCCCGAGCCTGGCCGAGCGCGCCGGCGACGCCGTGCTGCTGGCTCGCAACTTCGTCAGCCGCTTCGGGAGAGAAATGAACACCAAGGTCCAGAGTCTGTCGCCCGATGCCGCCGATGCAATCGATGGCTACAACTGGCCCGGCAACGTCCGCGAGCTGGAAAACCGCATCAAGCGGGCGGTGATTATGGCCGACAGCAAGCATGTAACGTCGGCCGACCTGGACCTGCCCGGCGCACGCGGCACCGAGGCGGAGCCGCTGCCGATCAACCTTCGCGCCGCGCGCGAAGTCGCCGACCGCCGCGCCATCCGCCAGGCGCTGGTTCGGACCGAGAATAATATTTCGGGTGCGGCCAAGCTGCTCGGCATCAGCAGGCCGACGCTCTACGACCTGATGAAGCAATATCAGCTCGGTAGCTGACCCAACTGCAAACGGGCGGTTCCGTTCGACGGGCGGACTCGCATCGCAGGATTGAGGATCCTAGCCTCCCGCCAAAATAGGTCTGGGAGTCGCCAATGGATCGCCGTTCATTCCTCAAAGCCGGCAGCGCCACTGCCGCCGTCGTTCCCTTTGCCGCTGGAGCTGCCGCGCAAACCACCACGGCAACCGCTGCGGCGGGCGAAGCCAAGCTCAATGCGCTGTTCGAACAGATCTTTCAGGACCGGGTGCAGCGCTATCCAGAACTGGCCAGCTCGCTGGGCCTCGACAAGGGCGCCAATGCGCACTTGAAATCCAAGCTCGACGTTCGCCCGCTCGGCCAGGCGCGCAGGGAAGATTTGGCGCTGGCCAAGAAGGACATCGCCGACCTCAAGGCGGTTCCACCAGCCAGCCTGTCGGACGCCGGTCGCCTGAACCGCGAAGTCGTCCTCTACCAGATGGAAACGGGCAACATCCCGGCCGAGAAATTCAACATCGACAGCGTCCAGCGCCCCTATCCGATCTTCCAGCAGGGCGGGTCCTATTTCTCGACGCCCGACTTTCTCAACACGGCCCATACGATCGAGACTGCAGCCGACGCCGAAGCCTATCTGTCGCGCCTGGCCCTGGTCGGCAAATCGCTCGACAATGACAGTGAGGACCAGCGCGAGCAGGCAGCTCGAGGCTTCCTGGCGCCGGCCTGGTCGATCGACCTGACACTTGGACAAATGCGCAAGCTCCGCGCCCCGGCGGCCGACGCCAACACCATGGTCGATTCTATCATTCGCCGGACGCGTGAGAAGAACATCGGCGGCGATTGGCAGAAGCGTGCCGCCGACATCGTCGCGGGCAGTATCTACCCCGCGCTCGACCGCCAGATCGCGCTGATGGAGCAGCTGAAGCCGACCACCCGGCCCGGCGACGGTGCGCAGCGCCTGACGGACGGCGATGCGATTTACGCCGCCGCGCTGATGCAGGCGACCACAACCAACTTCTCGCCTGACGAAGTGCACAAGCTCGGCCTTGCGCAGGTCGCCGAGATCAGCGCGCAGATCGACACCATCCTCAAGGGCGCCGGCCATGGCAATGGCACGGTCGGCGAGCGGCTCGACGCGCTCAACCGCTCGCCTGAGCAGCTTTACGCCAACACTGATGAGGGACGGGCGGCGCTGATCGCCAGCCTGAACGCCGGCGTGAAGGACATGTATGCGCGCCTGCCCCGCGCCTTCTCGACCTTGCCGACCCAGCCGCTCGAGATTCGCCGCGTGCCAATCGAAATCCAGGACGGTGCATCCAACGGTTATTACAACCGCGCCGCGCTCGACGGGTCGCGCCCCGCCATCTACTTCATCAATCTGAAGGACGTCGGCGACTGGCCGAAATACTCGCTGCCAGCCCTTACCTATCACGAGGGCGTGCCGGGCCATCACCTGCAAATCAGCCTTGCACAGGAATCGAAGGATATCCCGACCCTCCGCAAGCTGGGCTTTTTCTCGGCTTATTCCGAAGGCTGGGCGCTATATGCCGAGCAGCTCTCCGACGAGCTGGAAGCCTATAATGGCATTGAGCGCGCCGGATACCTGCAGAGCTTCCTGTTCCGCGCCACCCGCCTCGTTGTCGATACCGGCCTCCATTCCAAGGGATGGAGCCGGGAAAAGGCGACCGACTACATGGTCGCCACCACCGGCTTCGCCCGTCCGCGCGTGCAGCGCGAGGTCGAGCGTTATTGCACCCAGATCGGCCAGGCCTGCAGCTACAAGGTCGGCCACATGGCCTGGACGCGGGCGAGGAAGGAGGCGCAGGCCGCACTCGGCGCCAAGTTCGACCTCAAGCAGTTCCACGAGGTGCTGAAGGAAGGGGCGATGCCGCTCTCCATCCTCCAACAGCGCATCAAGGAGCGGACCGAGGCGGCGCGTCGGGGTTAGAGCAGCGCCGGTGGATGCGGGCCGGTTGCCGATCAGATCGCGGACGTCAGCTCGGCCGGACGCTTGCCGGCGGGTCGCCTGCCGGGGGACCGGCTCACCTGATCCCATGCGATCGCCAGCCGGCCCACAACATCGGACAGGATGGGCGCTGGCAGGGCATATGGCAGCCTGACGTAGCGCTCGAATGCGCCGTCGACGCCGAAGCGGCTCCCCGGCGCAATGCGGACGCCGAGCCGATGTGCTGCCGCCGCCAGCGCCGTGCTGACCGGGCGCGGCAATTCGGCCCAGGCCGACAACCCGCCTTCCGGCCGCTGGAGTCGCCATTCGGGCAGATGCTCTGCCATCAGAGCAAGCAAGTGATCGCGTTGTTCGCGCACCATGTTTCGCCGCTGATCCAACGACGCCTCCGGATCACGCAGCAGGTGGGCAGCGGCGAGTTGCTCGATTATCGGGCTGCCCATATCGACCGCGGAGCGAATGGCACCCAGCGTGGCAATCAGTTCCCGATCGGCACGGATCCAGCCCATGCGGAGTCCACCCCAGAAGCTTTTGCCCATTGAACCGATTGAGATGACCCTCCCGGTCCGGTCGAATGCGGCGAGCGGAGGCGGTGGCGGCTGATCGAGCCAAAGATCGGCCATCGTCTCATCCACGATCAAATAGCAGCCGGTCTTCGCGGCAATCGCCGCCGCGCGATGGCGGCATTCGGAGTCCATCAGCCGTCCGGTCGGATTGTGGAAATCGACAAGCAGATAGGCGAGCCGCGCGCCGGTTTGTTCGATCGCCGCCTGCAACTGGTCCATGTCCCAGCCGGCAGCCGGCAGCTGGACAGGAACCGGCAGGCAAGATGCGTAGCGGATCGCCTCCAGCGCCTTGGAATAGGTCGGGTGGTCGACGACGATGCGGTCGCCCGGCCGGGCGAGGAGGCTGAGCAACAGCACCAACCCATGCTGAGCGCCCTGTGCGACCAATATCTGGTCTGGAGAAGTCGGCAGGCCGCGCCGGGCATAGCCATCGGCGATGGCTTCGCGAAGGTCAGCCAATCCCGCCGGCTCATAGCCGATGCCCGGCAAGTGGCGAGGAAGCTCCTCCAGTGCCTTGGCGTAGGCCTCATGCACTTCCCTAGGCGCCGGCATTGCCGCGATGGAGAAATCGATCTCGGCGTCTTGCAGCATTTGGTTGGGACCCGGCGGCACCTCTCGCGGGAGCCTGGTCACGCTGCCGGAACCGTGCCGGCTGGAGACGAAGCCCTGATCCCGCAGCCCGGCATAGGCAGCGGTTACGGTCGTCCGGCTGACGCCCAATTCAGGCGCCAGCAGCCGTTCGCCGGGAAGGCGAATTCCAACCGGCAACCGGCCATCGAGGATGAGCAGCCGGAGCGCCTGCTCGATCTGGCGATAGGTCGGGGTACGGGCGGAATCCGCGCGCCAGCCGCCCATCAGCCGCTGGAGTGATGCTGCACCGATCTTGCGAGCCGTCATGAGTCCACCTGCTGAGAAGTGGCTATATTAACCAAGGCCACTTTAGATGAGCCTATAGGCATGACTCGTCGCTTAATCCAGCTTTTCCTAGGTCTCGCCCTCTACGGTCTATCGGTCGGCCTGATGGTCAGATCCAACCTGGGCGTGAACCCGTGGGACGTCTTCCATCAGGGCTTGTCGGCGCGCACTGGCCTGGGTCTTGGAACCATCATCATCATTATCGGAGCGGCGGTCCTGCTGCTATGGATACCCCTTCGACAGAGGCCGGGCATCGGCACCATCAGCAACGTTTTCCTGATCGGCATCTGGACTGACGTCAGCCTGTGGCTGATTCCGCCAGTCGACACCCTGCCGCTGGCCTGGGCCATGCTGATTTCCGGTATCTTCCTCAACGGGGTAGCCGGCGGCGCTTATATCGGCGCCGGCCTCGGCCCCGGCCCGCGCGATGGGCTGATGACCGGCCTGGTGAAGCGCACTGGCCGGTCGGTCCGGCTTGTACGGACCTCAATCGAACTTGCGGTGGTAGCCACCGGCTGGGTGATGGGCGGTACGCTTGGCCTCGGCACCGCGCTTTACGCGCTCGCCATTGGGCCCATCGTGCATTTCATGCTGCCACTCTTCACCATCACGGACGGCAAGGTCGCAGAAGTGGACACGACAATTGCGCCATGCGCCGAAGGCTGTTTGCAGCCGCGCTAGGCGGATCGGGCGCCTAGCGGGCCAGTGCCTCGGCCATCTCGGCGACTTCCAGCCATCTGAGCTCCGCCGCCTCGATCTCAGCCCGGTGGCGGGCGATGCGCTCGGTCAATTCGGCGAAGCGCTTGGGATCGCGACTGAACAGGTCGGGATCGTGCAGCACCGCCTCGTCAGCGGCGATCGACGCTTCGAGCCGTTCGATCTCGCCGGGCAAGCGGTCCAGGTCGCGCTGATCCTTGTAGCTGAGCTTGGCTGACGCCGGCTTTTGCTGAGGCGTGAGCGGCACCGCGGCCACTTCCTTTGTCTTCACCGGCTTGCGATGATCCTGATACCGCTTGCGGACCCAGTCCTCATAGCCGCCGGCGACAATGTCGACCTTGCCGGTTCCGTCGAGCCCGAGGGTCACCGTCACTGTCTTGTCGAGGAAGTCGCGGTCGTGGCTGACGATCAGCACCGTGCCATCGTAGTCGGCGATGACTTCCTGCAGGAGGTCCAAGGTTTCGAGGTCGAGGTCGTTGGTCGGCTCGTCCAGCACCAGCAGGTTGGATGCGCGGGCGAATTCGCGCGCCAGGAGCAGCCGCGACCGCTCACCGCCCGACAGGCTGCCGACCGGCGCTTCGGTCAGCGAGGGGTCGAACAGGAATTCCTTCAAATAGCCCTTAATATGCTTCTTGGCGCCGCGAACCTCGATCCAGTCGCCGCCTTCTGCCAGCACGTCGCGCACCCGCTTCTCAGGCGCCATCAGCTTGCGCTGCTGGTCGATGACGATGCCGGACAAAGTCCTCGCCTGCGTCACCGCACCGCTGTCGGGCTGCAGTTCCCCGGTCAGCAGCTTCAAGAGCGTTGTCTTGCCGGTGCCGTTGGCACCGACCAGGCCGATCCGGTCGCCGCGCTGGATACGCAGGGTGAAGTCGCGGATGATTGGCCGGCCGCCGAAGCCTTTCGAGACTTGCTCGGCATCGATCACCGTCTTGGTCTTTACATCGTCCTTGGCGAGCCCGAGCTTGGCGCCACCGGCCGGCCCCAGCATCGCCGCCCGCTGGGCTCGCATATCATTGAGCTTGGCCAGGCGCCCCTGGTTGCGCCGGCGGCGTGCGGTCACACCGCGCTGCAGCCAGTGCAGCTCGATGGCCAGCTTGGCGTCGAGCTTTTCGGCCGCGCGCTGCTCCTCGGCATAGACCGCTTCGGTCCAGGCTTCGAACCCGCCGAAGCCGATCTCCGCGCGCCGCATCGTGCCCCGGTCGAGCCACAGGCAGCTCTTGGTCAGGCGATTGAGGAAGGTGCGGTCGTGCGAAATGACGATGAATGCGCCCTTGAACCGGTGCAGCCAGTCCTCAAGCCAGTCGATCGCGCCAAGGTCGAGATGGTTGGTCGGTTCGTCGAGCAGCAATACGTCCGGCGCCTGTGCGAGCGCACGGACGATGGCTGCCCGCCTCCGCTCCCCGCCGCTCGCGGTGTTGATGTCGCGATTGAGGTCAATGCCGATCTGCTGCGCGATCGCGGCCGCCTCATGCGCCGCCGGCGCGTCGCCGCCCGCCAGCACCCACTCCTCGAGCGTCGCATGACCGGTCATGACGGGATCCTGCTCCAGCAGGACGACTTTGGTGCCGGGCACGATTTTGCGCTGGCCGTCATCGGTGTCGATCAGCCCGGCCAGGCACTTCAGGAGCGTGGTCTTGCCCACGCCGTTGCGGCCGATCAGAGCCAAGCGGTCGCGCGGCCCGACGAAGATGTCGAGATTCCGGAAAAGCCAGCCTTCGCCCTGGATCAGGCCCAGGTCCTCATAGGATAAAATTGGGGGTGCCATCGCGGGGCGACCTAGCGTAGCTTCCACCCGCCGTCACGGGGGGTGACCGAACCGGCATGCCGGGGGCATAACGAAGTGAGGTCGCCGGCAAAATCTGAACGGCACGCAACAGGGGCATTCATAGCTTGTTCAATGCATCACGCATAATCAGGCCGGCGAAAGAGTTATGCCGATGAGCCTGTTTCGTACCCTTGTCCTGCCACTTTGCGCCGCCAGCGTTGCGGTCGCCACCCCTGCGCTTGCCCGCCCCGCCCATCGTCCGGCGAACGAGATCGCTCGCCTCGCTTGGGACGACCGGCCGCGCGACCAGGACCGCGCCTTCCGCAATGCTCAGGAGGGCCGTTCCATCCCTCTTCCGCAGATCGAGCAGCGGGTCATCCCGCGCATGGGCGGCGCCGACTATCTCGGCCCGGAAATTCGTGGCGGCAACCTCCGGATGAAGTTCCTTGATCGGGGCAAGGTGATCTGGGTCGACGTCGACCCCAGGACCGGCCGCATCCTCGGCAAGTCTGGCGATTAAGGCCTCCCGCCCCCTTTCCAATTGACATTGCAGTCGTTCCGCACAAGCAACCGTTCAGCTTCGCGCGTGTTTGAGTAAGCGAAATTATGTTTCGAAGGATGATTGCATGCGCGTGTTGATCGTCGAGGACGAACCCAATCTGGGCCGCCAGCTGCGCTCGACGCTGGAGGGCGCCGGCTATGCCGTTGATCTCGCCACCGATGGCGAAGACGGTCACTATCTGGGCTCGACCGAAAGCTATGACGCGGTGGTGCTCGATCTCGGCCTGCCCGAGATCGATGGCCTGACGGTACTCGACCGCTGGCGCAGGGAAGGCCGCAAGATGCCCGTCCTGGTGCTGACCGCGAGGGATAGCTGGTCGGACAAGGTGGCCGGGCTCGATGCCGGCGCCGACGACTATCTCGCCAAGCCGTTCCAGACGGAAGAGCTGATTGCCCGCCTGCGCGCCCTCATTCGCCGCGCCGCGGGAGTCGCTTCATCGGAGCTCATCGCCGGCGACATCCGGCTCGATACCCGCTCGGGCAAGGTCACCAAGGCCGGGGAGCCGGTCAAGCTGACCGCGCAGGAATATAAGCTCCTCTCCTACCTCATGCACCACAAGGGCAAGGTGGTCAGCCGTACCGAGCTGATCGAGCATATTTATGATCAGGACTTCGACCGCGATTCCAACACGATTGAGGTGTTTGTCACACGCATCCGCAAGAAACTAGGCGCGGACGTGATCACCACCATTCGCGGCCTCGGCTATAGCCTCGAGGATCCCGGCGCTTGAACGAGGCTGTCGCCCAGCAGGAGGCGACCGGCGAAGGCGTGAAAGTCAGGAAACGCCGCGGAGGGTCGCTGACGCGGCGCATGATTGTGGTCGCGGCGATCTGGATCGGCCTGCTCCTCCTGATCGGCGGCTACGGGCTCGACAGGGTGCTGACGCGCGGCATCGTCCAGAATTTCGACCAGCAGCTAGAATATGTCTTGAACGCCATGATTGGTGCGTCGGAGATCGGTCCCGACGGAGAAGTTCGCTTTACCCGGCCGCCGGCAGACCAGCGCTTCCTCGAGCCCTATTCGGGCGCATATTTCCAGATTTCGGGCAACGGGCAGGAAACCTTCCCTTCGCGCTCGCTGTGGGACCGCCGCCTCAAGTCCGAACAGGACCATAACGACGTCGAGCTGCACAAGCGCGACAGCTTCGAGTTTGAAGGCGAGCCGCTGCGGATCCTGGAGCGCGACGTTGTGCTGCCGGGATCCAATGTCCGCTGGCGATTCCAGGTTGCCCAGTCGCGCGAGGCGATTGACGGCCAGATCCGCGAACTGAGGTCCACCTTGGTGCGGAGCTTTGCTGCGCTGGGTCTTGGCCTGCTGTTCCTGGCGGCCCTGCAGGCCGTCTACGGCCTGTGGCCGTTGCGCCGCGTGCGGCGCGAGGTTGCCGCCATCCGCGGCGGTATCCAGACCCGTATTGCCGAAGCTTTCCCGCGCGAAGTGGAGCCGCTGGTCGACGAGATCAACGAGCTGCTCGCCCATAGCGAGGCCCAGGCCGAGGAAGCGCGGCGGCATGCCGGCAACCTCGCCCATGCGCTCAAGACTCCGCTCACCGTCATTACCAATGCGGCGACCGCCCATACCCCGGATTTGAACGACACGGTCATCCGCGAGGCGTCGGTCATGCGGCGCCAGGTCGACCACCATCTGGCGCGGGCGCGGGCGATTGGCAGGCGCGCGTCAGCCCAGGCCCGCGCCACCGTCTGGGAAAGTGTGCAGGCGGTGGAGCGCGCGGTCTCCACCCTCTATCCGAACGTCACCATCGACATTGTCGGCCACAAGGAAGCCCAAATCCGGGTGGAGCGGCAGGACCTCGACGAAATGCTTGGCAACCTGGTCGAGAATGCCGCCAAATACGGCCATGGACGCGTATTCGTCACCGTCGATCCACCTGCCGCCGGGCGGGTCGCGATCCAGATCGAGGATGACGGCCCCGGCATTGCCAAGTCGCAGCGCGACGAGCTGTTCACCCGCGGCAAGCGGCTCGACACGACCGGCAAACCAGGAACCGGCCTTGGCCTGGCGATCGTCCGCGACGTCGCCGAAATTTACGGTGGCAAGGTTTCGCTCGACGAAAGCGAGGATTTGGGAGGCCTGCTGGTGACGCTTTCCCTACCGGAAGCGCCCCAACTCGTTTGACCATTCATCGAAAAGCATCTTGGCAAGCGCCCGTCGGCGACTAGCCTAACCGTCTGATTTCAAGGGATAGGGGCTTATTTCAATGACCAGGAAATTGCTGCTGTTGGCCGCCGCGTCGGCGCTGATCTTCACTCCCGCCATGGCGCGCAATGGTAAGCCCGCCTTCGCGCCATGGGGCGTCGACCTGACCGCCATGGACAGCAATGTGAAGCCCGGCGACGACTTCTTCGCCTATGTCAACGGCGCCTGGGCCAAGCGCACCGAGATCGCGGCCGACCGCACCTTCGTCGGCATCGATTCCGTGCTCAATGACCAGCTCGACCGCGACGTTCGCGCGATTGTCGAGGATATGGCGAAGGACAGCGCCGGGTCGGGGCCGATCGGTCAACAGGTCGGCGATTTTTATGCCAGCTGGATGGACGAGGCGCGTATCGCTTCGCTCGGCGCGGCGCCCTTGAAGCCGCACCTCGACCGGATCGCCGCGCTCAAGGACAAGGGCGGGCTGGTCGAGCTGTTCGCCACCACCGGCTATCCCTCGCCGATCGGAGTCGCCATTTTCCCCGACCTCGCCGAACCGACCCATTACGGTGTCTATGCCGGCCAGGGCGGGCTCGGCATGCCCAATCGCGACTATTATTTGCTCGAAGGCGCCAAGTATGACGCCTATCGCGCCGCCTATAAGGCCTATCTGACCAAGCTTCAGCAGCTCGCCGGCATTCCCGATGCGGCGGCCAAGGCGGAGCGGATCTTCGCGCTCGAAACCGCCATCGCCAAGGTCCACTGGAAGCCGGAGGACAGCCGCGACGTCAGCAAGATCTACAATCCGATGGACCGGGCGAAGCTCAACGCCTTCGCCCCGCAGCTGCAGTGGGACCGCGCCCTGCCCGTTGCGGGCCTGGGCGAGGTCAAGACCATCGTCGTCACCGAGACCACGGCCGTCCAGGAAATCGCCAAGCTGGTCGACAGCGTGCCGCTCGACACGTGGAAGGAGTATATGGCGGCCCACTTCATCAACGGCCACGCATCCTACCTCACTAAGGATTTCGACCAGGCGCGGTTCGACTTCTATTCGAAGACCTTGCGCGACGTTCCCAACCAGCGCGACCGCTGGAAGCGGGGCGTCGACCTGGTCAACGGCTCGCTCGGCGAAGCGGTCGGCCAAATCTATGTGCAGCGCCATTATCCGCCCGAGGCCAGCCGGCAGATGGGCGAGCTGATCGATAATTTCCGCGCCGCGCTGCAGGAGAAGATCGAAAACAACAGCTGGATGGACGCGCCCACCAAAAAGGAAGCGGTGGCCAAATTGGGGACCTTTGACCCCCGCACCGGCCATCCGGTCAAATATATCGATTATTCAACATTAAAGGTCGATCGCGGCGACCTGTTCGGCAATGAGCTGCGGTCGGAGCAGTTCGAGTGGAACCTGATGCTCGAACGGATGAAGAAGCCGGTCGACCGGACCTTGTGGGGCATGACCCCGCAGACCAACAACGCCTATTACGACCCGACCCAGAACCAGATCACCTTCCCGGCCGGAATCCTGCAGCCGCCCTATTTCGATCCCGATGCCGACCCGGCCGCCAACTACGGCAGCATCGGTGCGACCATCGGCCATGAAATCGGCCATGGCTTCGACGACCAGGGCCGCAAGTTCGACGGGTCGGGCAAGCTCCGCGACTGGTGGACCCCGGAAAGCGCCAAGAAATATGATGCACATGCGGCCGAACTGGTGAAGCAGTATGATGCCTATGAGCCCATCCCCGGAGTGCATATCAAAGGCCAGCTGACCTTGGGCGAGAACTTGGGCGACCTCGGTGGGCTGGAAGTGGCCTATGCCGCCTACCGCCGTTACGTCGCCGCCCACGGGGAACCGCCGGTGATCGGCGGGCTGACCGGCGACCAGCGCTTCTTCATCGCCTATGGCTACAGCTGGCAGCGCAAGAACCGCGAAGGCGCGCTCCGCGCCCAGCTGCTGACCGACGAACATTCGCCGGCCGAGTATCGCGTCAACGGCGTCGTCCGGAACATGGACGAATGGTACAAGGCGTTCAACGTGAAGCCCGGCGACAAAATGTACCTGCCGCCCGAAAAACGAGTTCGGGTTTGGTAGCGAAAGGCTAGGAAATCTGCCGCTGTCCGGCTAGGGCGGCGGCCATGACGGCTAGCATCCACCAGCTGGGCGACAAGCGCGCCCCGTCGCTCGATCCGATGATCGCGCTGACCGCGACCGACATGAACGCGGTCAATGCCGTCATCCTTGAGCGAATGCAGTCCAAGGTCGCGCTGATCCCCGAGCTCGCGGGTCATCTCATCGCCGGCGGCGGCAAGCGGATGCGCCCGATGCTGACCTTGGCCAGCGCGGCGCTGCTCGACTACACCGGCGCGCGGCACCACAAGCTGGCGGCCGCGGTTGAATTCATCCACACCGCGACCCTGCTCCACGACGATGTCGTCGACGGATCGGGCATGCGCCGCGGCAAGCGCACCGCCAACCTCATCTGGGGCAACCCGGCGAGCGTGCTGGTCGGCGACTTCCTCTTCTCCCGCGCCTTCGAACTGATGGTCGAGGACGGCAGCTTGAAAGTGCTGCGAATCCTGAGCCACGCCTCGGCGGTGATCGCCGAAGGCGAGGTCGACCAGCTGACCGCGCAGCGCCAGGTTGAAACGTCGGAAGAGCATTACCTCCACATCATCAACGCCAAGACCGCTGCTCTGTTCGCCGCCGCCTGCCGCATCTCGCCGGTTGTCGCCGAAGCCGGCGAGGAAGCCGAGGAAGCGCTGGAAGCCTATGGTCGCTATCTCGGCATCGCTTTCCAACTGGTCGACGATGCGATCGACTATTCGTCGGACGTCGAGACGATGGGCAAGGGCCAGGGCGACGACTTTCGCGACGGCAAGGTCACCCTGCCGGTGATCCTCGCTTATGCACGCGGGTCGAGCGATGACCGCGCTTTCTGGAAAGCGGCGATGCAGGGCGAGCGCGTTTCAGACGACGACCTCGCCCAGGCCACGCGGCTGATCCAGTCAACCGGCGCCCTCAGCGATACGCTCGAGCGCGCGCGGCACTATGGCCGCCGGGCGATCGACGCCCTCGCTCCCTTCCCCGCGAGCCGAACCAAGTCGGCACTGACCGAAGCGGTCGAATTCGCGGTGGCGCGAGCCTACTGAGCAGTCCGGCGCGGCGGCCAGGCTGAAACGGTCGCCCTAGCGGCCCGGCAACTGATCCATCTTGCTCTCGCGCCGGCGGCCGACCATCAGCCCCGCCTCCAGCCTGGTGCACAGCGCGGCATAATAGTCTGAGAGGAAGCCGTAATCGTCGCCTTCATTCGGCATCCCCGCCTTTTGGCGGATGATCCGGGCAACCGTGGTGATGGCATCCGGCTGCCCGTTGCGCAGCACTTCCTCCAACGTCTGCAACTCATAGATTCCGTATAGGTTGAGGGCCGCGTCGGAGAAGGTTCGCCGCGCCGCCGACGCACTTCCGACCAAATCGAACGACAGCTTCGATTTGTAGGTCTGCACCACCCAGGTGCCTGCGATGATGTCGCCAAGCCTCAGCCGGTCGCGATTGAACAGCGGGAAGAACAGGAAAATGCCGCTCCACAGAAAGGAGAATATGGTGAGGAAGGTGTCGGCCGTCCCTTCCGCCGCGCGCGCGCCGAGAAAGGACAGCGGCAGGAAAACCTCGATTTCGCGCATGGCATTGCGCGCCATGACGGCCGGTCCGGTCAGCCGGGCGCCATCACGCGCGACGACGCGCAACCCCATCAGCCGCTTGCCCGGGGTCGCCCCTCTCCCGCCCATTTCGAACAGGATGAACCAGCCGTTCCGAAGGATGAAGAAGCCGATCAGCCAGATGACCGCGATCGGTTCGCCGCCCCCTCCGATCGCCAGGAGTCCGAGGGCAATGGTGGCGACAATCAGCACCCCGATGATGATCATCGCGTCAATCAGGAAGGCGCCGGCGCGCGCGCCTGCCGACGCCAGCTCCAGCTTCAAATCGACGCCCTCAGGCGTGATGAAGCTGCGTCTCAGCCGGCTTCCGTGGAGCGCTTCACTGGCCATCGCGGGCCTTTCGTGCCGGCCACAGGTAGAAATAAATGACCCAGGCGAGGATCATCAGCGAACCGATCAAATATCGGCTGAGGTCGTCGGCGATGGTCTGTCTGCCGATGCCTTCCAACAGGCCGGCAATGGCCAGCATGATGACCGTGCCGGCCATGGCGGTCGCCGACAGTTTCCCGGCTTCGACCGCCGACTCCATCCGCGACAGCTGGCCGGGGAATGCGACTGCTGTTCCGATGCGAAGGCCGGCGGCGCCGGCGATGGCAATGGCGAACAGCTCGGTTGTGCCGTGGATCATCAGCCATCCGCCCAGGTTGAACGCCAGCCCCTTGGCCGCGAACACGGCGAAGAAGGCGCCGAGCATCAGGCCATTGTAGAGGATCAACAGGATGGTCGGCACGCCGAACGCGAACCCCAGCGCGAATGCGAAGATCGCGATCTGGCTGTTGTGGGTGAAGAGGTAGGTGGCAAATGTCATCAGCCAGCCTTCGCCGCCTCCGTCGTAGAGCGTGCTGCGCAGATACTCCGCCGATGCGGAAGGGTCGCGGCCGCCCGACAGACCTTCAGGGATCACGGCGAAAAACCAGCCTGGGTCGGACCGGACGAGCATATAGGCAACCCAGGCCGCCGCCACAGTCAGCAGGGCGCAGACCAGCGTTTCTTTCCACAGCGCCCTGACGGCATTGGGCCAGCTGTCCGCAAAGAAGATCGCGATCTGCTGCCTCGCCGGCGTCGGCACGCCGTAGATCTGGAAATAGGCGCGCGTGCAAAGCTGCTCGAGATAGGCGACGAGTGCACGGTCGAGCGACGTGTCGCGCGCTACCGACAGCGACGACAGGGTCGTGCGATAGAGGACCGGCAGCGCCAACAGGTCGTCGTCATCGAGCGCCTTGATCGAGCGCTTCTCAAGCTCCCCGACCAGCTCCTCCAGCCGGGCCCAATCGGCCTCATGCGCCTGGCGGAACCGCGTGGCGTTGACCAGCGGCGCTCCGGCCGGTGCCAGCGGCAGCGTGCTCACAGCAGGTTCCTTTGCTTCAGTTCGATATAGCTCGCCACCAGCTGTTCGCCGACCTTGTCATGCTCGCTTTCGACGACATGGACGCCGAGGTGGCGGAGCCGGTTGATGATCAGGCGGCGTTCCTTGAGCAGCGCTGCCGCCGTGATCGCCCGCGTCACATCCTCGGGCCGCTGGGGCTCCTGCTCGGCGATCGCTTCCAACTCCTCGTCGCGCAGCACAACGATCAGCAACAGGTGGGTCTCGAGCAGGCGATGTGCGGACCGCACGAGGAAGTCGGCGGATATGCTGTCGGTGAATTCGGTGAACAGCACGATCATCGACCGTCGCGAAAGCCGCGCCGCGAGGGTGATCAAGCCGAAGCTGTAGTTGGTTTCCTCGGCGCTATAATCGATTTCGGCGGAAATTCGCTTGAGCTCTTCGAAGGCGCCGCTGCCCGATACGACGCCGCTCGCGAGCCGCGGCCGGGAATCGAACGCGTGCAGCGCCACGCGGTCGCCCATCTTCAGCGCAACCCATCCGGTCAGCAGCATTGCCGACACCGCGCGATCGACCCGCGGCATGCCGGCAACCGGTTCCGACATCTGCCGCCCGCTGTCGATCACGAACACGATCTGGTTGTTGCGCTCGCTGTGATAGTTCTTGGCAAGCAGCTTCACGTGCCTCGCCGACTGCTTCCAATCGATCGAACGGCGGTCCATGCCCGGGCGGAATTCGAGCAAGGTGTCGAAGTCGGAGCCGTCTCCGCGCTCCAGCTGGGCGATGAGGCCCATATATCCGTGGCGCTCGAACATCTGCGCCCCTCTTTGCCGTACCGGCCGCATGTCGGGGCCGATGGCGAGTGCCTGCCCGATTTCGACGCTGCCCTGCTGCCAGACCAGGCCGAGCGGGCCGGTCCAGCGCAGCCACAGCCGCTCGAATCGCGCCAACCCGCGGCGCAGCAGGGTCATCGGGATGAGGGCGGCTCCGCGCCCGCCCTCCAGCGGGACTTCGCGCCGGCCATGATTGTCGATGCTGAGGAAGCGCGGCTCTTCCAGCGCGACTTCGGCCTGCCTCGGCCGGGGTCTCGAATCGATCGCGACGGACACGCCGATTTCCAGCGTCTCACCGACGCCGGCGGCCTTGGGTAGCTCGACTTTGGCCGAACCGTTGCCGAGGCCGCGGAGTGCGTCGATCATGCACAGGAGCAGCATCGCCACCGGCCAGGCCAGGCCGAGCACCCACCGTCCCGGCGACGCCGCGGCAATGCCGAGCGCGAACGGCGCTCCGGCCGCTGTCGCGATCACTGCCCTGCGCGTCGGATAGATCACCGCGGCGCCTCGATCCCCTCGATGATCTCCATCACCACTTCCTCGACCTGCCGGCCGTTGATTTCGGCCGCGGGGTTGAGGATCAGGCGGTGGCGAAGCAGGGCAGGTGCCAATGCCTTCACGTCGTCGGGAATGACGAAGTCGCGCCCGTCGAGCGCGGCCTTGGCCCTTGCGGCGCCCGCCAGCATCGCGCCGGCGCGTGGGGAGGAGCCGCATTCCAGGTCGCTGTTGCTGCGCGTGCCGCGAATCAGGCTGGTGACATAGTCGATCACCTCATCGACCAGTTTTATCGCCGCGACGGCCGCCATCGCCTTGGCAATCGTCGGGGCATCCGCCTTGCGCTCGACCCCCCACGCGACCGGATCCATGGCCGTTTCGCGCGCGCCATGAGAAGCTACGATCTTCCGCTCTTCCTCTGCGGTGGGGTAGCCGACCTTCTGCTTGAACAGGAAACGGTCGAGCTGCGCCTCGGGTAGCGGATAGACGCCCTGCTGTTCGATCGGGTTCTGCGTCGCAACCACCATGAAATGATGGCCGAGGTCATGGGTTTGGCCATCGATGGTGACCTGCCGCTCCTGCATCGCCTCGAGCAGCGCCGCCTGCGTCTTGGGCGGGGTGCGGTTGATCTCATCCGCCAGCAGCAAGTCGGTAAAGATCGGCCCGCGCGTCAGGGTGAAGCTGGAGGTGCGGAAGTCGAACAGGTTGGCGCCGATGATGTCGCCCGGCATCAAATCCGGGGTGAACTGGATACGCCCGAAGTCGAGCCCTACCGCATGGGCAAAGCAATGCGCGAGCAGCGTCTTGGCCGTGCCCGGCGGACCTTCGAGCAGGATGTGCCCGCCGGACAAAAGCGCGACGAGCAGCAGCTCGACCGTTTCCTCCTGGCCGACCACGCCCTTGGCAATTTCCTGCCGGATGGCCGTTCCCAGCGACTGGACTTCTTCGACTTTCACTTGATGGCCTCCTGTTGCCATTGGTGCAGCGCCCTTGCGGCAGCGAGCACGCCTTCCGGCGTGGCGGCACTTGCTGCATTGGTGGCGAGCGTTGAAAATTGTTGGTCGGATGGAAGCGCGTCCAGGCGCTGTTCGACCTTATAGGTTGGCATGGTGGGCGGGAGCCGCAGCAGGGCGGCCATCTGCTCCCGGATCATCTCGGCATAGCGGCCGCCGAGGCGCGCCTCACGGCCGGCCTTGCGGACCAGCGCAGCGCTGTTGTCGACCAGCGCTGCCTTGCCGAACGCGATCGCGCGCTGCGGCCTCAATGGCACGCCGAAACGGGCCAGGGCTTGCAACCCGGCCAGCAGCAGCGCCGCGGCAATCGCCAGCGTCACGCCAAGGAACGGCGGGTCGAACATCAGCTTCAGCGGGCTCTTCGAGCTGCCAAGCCCGTTCAAGGTCACATCGAAATAGATGGCTTCGGCGTCGGTGCTGTTGAGGAAGTCGAGCAGCGCCAACGCCGCCGCGGCGCGGCGCTGATCGGCAATGCCATGGTTATTGATGAGGTCCGGATCGGCTAGCACGAACCATGGCGCATTCGGCACCTTCCCCAGCACGATCCTGCCGCTGGCGTCGGTGACGATCGGCTCCAGTCCCTCGCCGGTGATGAACTGGGACACTGCCGAAGCGGGAAATTTCATCGCATTGGGTGCGTGCGCCGGCACGGTGACCAGCGACTGGCCCATTGTTCTGGCGCGGCTGACCTTGAGCTTCCATTGGGGTGCGAGTACGCCTTCGGGCTCGCGCTTCGCCACTAGGCCTGCAACGCGCACCCAGGCGGGCTTCTTGGGATCGCGCTGGCTGTCCCATTTGGGCAGCACGACCAACGTCACCTTGGCGGCCCGGGCAGTCATCACCTTGCTGAGGTCGGTCGCAGCCTGTTCCGGCGTCAGCACCACCAAATCCTCGCTGTCGTGGAGATAGTCGTGGCGCAATATCTGCGCGTTGCGGCCGGTCGCCTCCGCCAACCGGACGAGCCCGCTATAGCCCGTCGCCGCGTTGGAAAGCGCATGGGCGCCCCCGTTTTTCCCTGAGCGCAGCTCGGGCGCATAGGCGCCCAGCACCAGCATGGCGACGAAGGCGGCGATGCCGACGATGATGATCAGCAGCACCGTGCCGCGGCGGAAGCCGCTCTCGCCGGCGCGTTCGCCGAGAATGCTGATGTCGCTCATGCCCGCCAGGCCTTTGCCAGCGCGAAATCGGCATAAGCGGTGCGCGCCTGATCCCAATCGGTCCGGCCGACGTCGCGGCCACCAAACAGGCTGCGCTCAACTTGGCCGGCGATGGCCGCGAACAGCTCCCGTGCCGCGGCAGGAATGCCTTCGGAGGCCGACAGTTCGCGGCTGGTCAATGCCGGACGCACCAGCCGAGGCCGCCGCCGCGATATGTCTTCGATCGAACGGAGCAGCAGGTGATGGATCGCTTCCGCAAAGCGCCCCTTGGCTGCCAAGGCGTCCGCCTCTTCCAGCCAGCTCCGAACCGGCGCGGCCTCGGGCCGCCACTCTTCCTCCTCGGCTGCGACAAACTCCGGCGCCTCGCCCCTGCCCCAGGGCCAGCGCCACTGGCCATGGCGAAGGCGCATATAGATCAGCACCAGGAGTGTTGCCGCGGCGATCGCCAGGACTGTCCACAGGAGGAAGCGCGCAAAGGGCGCGTCGGGCATCATCGACCCGATCCAGTCGAAAAACCGTTCGACCGGTTTCAGCACCTTGTTGAGCCACTCACCAAAGTCCTTGAGCCATTCGGGCGGTTTCGGCGGCGCCGGCGCGGGCGTGAGATTGAACTGGATTGCCGGATCGGCCTTCAGCGCCTGGTGGGCGGAAGCGAAATCCCGATCAACTGCGGGCACCGTCTCGGTGACGGTGCGAATCTGCCCCTGCCCCATGCCGGGTCGAACTTAGCGGGCGTCGCCACTCGGGCAACGGCGAATTCATTCGAATGCGCTCAATTCGCCGCATAACGTTTCGGCGCTCACCGGAAGTTGGCCGACAGCCACATCAGAAGTCGGCACCGCGCGGAACAGATTTTCGCTTCGGGAGGCAAGGTACCCTGACTAAGGCTGTCCTACAGGTTCGTCTTCTGACATAGGGCGCGTATGTCGACCGGCTGCGCCTCGGCCACCTCCAAAATGTTGCACCATCTTGACCGCCCTCCTCGCGCACGCGTGCGCGTCAGCGCGAACTTTGTGCACATTCGAGCCAAATGAGCCGCTCCGCGCTACCCATTGACGCCGTTCTGCCGCAGTTGCTCGACGCGCTGCGGGACGGACCTCGCGCGCTGCTGATTGCGCCGCCGGGCGCCGGCAAGACGACCCGGGTCGCTGCCGCGCTGCTCGACGAGCCATGGGTCGAGGGACGGCAGATATTGCTGCTGGTTCCGCGCCGCCTGGCGGCCCGGAGTGCGGCGGAGTTCATGTCGCGCGAGCGCGGCGAGGAAGTGGGCGCCACGATCGGCTATGCAACGCGGCTCGACAGCAGGTTCGGCAAGTCGACGCGCATTATCGCCATGACCCACGGCGTCTATCTGTCGCGGCTGCAGGCCGATCCCGAACTCGGCGGTGTTGCCGCGGTCCTGTTCGATGAAGTGCATGAGCGTAGCCTGGACAGCGACCTGGCGCTGGCGCTGACGCTGGATGCCGCGGAAGGGCTGCGGCCCGACCTGCGCATCCTGCCCATGTCTGCAACGCTGGACGGCGCGCGCTTCGGCCGTTTGCTCGGCGGACCGCCCAAGATCGAAAGTGAGGGCAAGAGTTATCCCTTGACCCTGGTTCATGAGGGACGCGACACCGGCCAAAGGATCGAACCGCAGATGGCCTCCGCCATCCGCGCCGCGCTGGCCGATTACGATGGGTCATTGCTCGCCTTCCTGCCGGGAATGGGAGAAATCGAGCGAACCGCCGAGGCCCTGGGCAACCTGCCTGCCAATGTTGTCCTTCACCGGTTGCACGGCGCAGTGGAACCGGCGCAGCAGCGCGCCGCACTCGCCCCGCCGAAATCCGGCACTCGCAAGCTGGTGCTGGCCAGCGCCATCGCCGAAACCAGCCTGACGCTCGACGATGTGCGGATTGTGGTCGACAGCGGTCTTGCCCGCCGTCCGCGTTACGACCGCGGTGCAGGCCTCACCCGGCTGGTAACCGAGCGCGCCAGCCGTGCGGCGGTCACCCAGCGCGCCGGACGCGCCGCCCGCCAGGGGCCGGGCCTCGCGATCCGCTTGTGGGAGGAGGCCGCCACCGTTTCACTACCGCCCCACGACCCGCCCGAAATCCTTGAGGCCGACCTGTCCAGCCTGATGCTGACCTGCCTGATGTGGGGCGAGAACGACCCCGCCCGGCTACCATTTCTCGACACGCCGCCGGCTCCCGCATTGGCCGAAGCAAGGCAGCGGCTGGCGCGGCTCCAGGCAATCGATGCCGACGGTCACATCACGCCACATGGGCGCGCGATTGCGGCCATCCCGCTGGAACCCCGGCTGGCGCACATGCTGATCGAAGCGCGAGAGCGCGGGTTCGCACAGGCCGCGGCAGAGGCCGCAGCCCTGCTCACCGAGCGTGGATTGGGAGGCAATGACCCGGACCTGGAAGTCCGCCATCGCCACTGGCTGCGCGACCGCTCTCCGCGCGCCCAGGCGGCGCGAGGTCTGGCTACGCGATGGGCGAAGGACAACGGCGGCGCGGCCCATCCCCATGATCTCGCCAGGGCCATAGCCTTCGCTTTTCCTGACCGCCTTTCCCGTCGCAGGGACTCATCCGGCGAGCAATGGCAATCGGTCGGCGGTCGCGGATTCCGGCTCGACCCCGCGTCGCCGTTGGCGCGCAGCGAATGGTTGGCGGTGGCTGAAGTCGCCGGGGCGGCCTCGGGCGCGCGGATCCTGTCGGCGGCGGCCATGACGGCCGAGGAGGTTGAGGAGCTGTTCGCAGGTGACATCTCCACTTACACGGACGTTCGCTTCGATCCGGCTACTGCCGCGATCAGCGCCACAAAGGGGCGCAAGCTTGGCTCCATCAAGCTTTCTTCTGCGCCGGACCCCCGGCCAGACCAGGCCGCGATCGAGGCGGGCCTGCTTGTGGCGGTGCGTCGGCATGGGCTCGGCATCTTGCCCTGGAACGAGGCCGGCATCGCGCTGCGCCACAGGGCGACATTTGCCGCGCAACATGATGACGGCATCGCCGACCTGTCGGACACCGCCCTGCTCGGCCGGCTCGACGAGTGGCTCGCCCCGCTGCTGCACGGCAAGCGCAGGCTCGACGCCATTGGCCCGAATATGCTGTTGAATGCGCTTCAGGGCCTGCTCGGTTATGACGGCAGCCGCGCCCTCGACCGCCTCGCGCCCGGCCAATTCTCATCGCCCGCAGGTTCCACCCACATGATCGACTATTCCGCCGCGGGCGGGCCGACGGTCGAGGTCCGCGCGCAGGCGCTATACGGCCTCAAGGAGCACCCGATGGTTGCGAACGGTCGCGTGCCGCTGACGCTTGCCATTACGTCGCCGGCACACCGGCCGATCCAGACCACCAGGGATCTTCCCGCCTTCTGGGCCGGCAGCTGGCGCGACGTCGCCAAGGAAATGCGCGGCCGCTACCCCAAGCATCCCTGGCCCGACAGCCCCGGAGAGGCTGCACCGACACTCAAGACCAAGCGAGCAAGCTCTTGATTCCAACGCAAGCCTGCGCCAATCGCGATCTATGACCGTCGCCCGCATCATCGAAGAACAGCGCAAGACCACCCAGTCGGGCAAGGCCGGGCAGGGCCGCTGGACCCTGGAATTCGAGCGGCAGCAGCCGCAAAGGGCCGATCCGCTGACCGGGTGGAACGGTTCGGGCGACACCGCGACGCAAGTGCGCCTCAAGTTCAACAGCAAGGAAGAGGCGCTCGCCTATGCCGAGCGCAAGGGCTTCGCCGTGCACCTAGTGCCCGCGGCTCCAGTGGAAATGAAGTTCCAGACCTACGCCGACAATTTCCGATAGGGCCTAGCCCGTTCCGCGCTCCGCCAGGAAGTCGCGGATCATCGGCTGAACATTGCTGTTGTAGCTGGCCAGGATGTTGCGCGGTCCAGCAATATCGAAATGAGTCAGCAGCCGTTCCCCATTCCAATAGTGGATCGCGAACGCCGGCGGGTCGGCAATAATCAATGGCCTGCCATCGGGATGCGCCGGGTCGATGTCTTCCAGGTCGAGCGCCAGCCATGGCGCCGTTGAGCAGCAAACCGCCAGAGGCTTGCCCGCGAAACTGGTCGCGATCGGCCGATGAACATGGCCGGCGATCATGCCGACGACCTGCGTCGCCGGCCGGATAACCGCCTCCAGCCGCTGCACCCAGGTCTCGCAACCCAAAGCGCTCATCCAATCAATGCCCGTATCGACCGGA
>Ga0075421_100001264_pt1 | contig 29219 bp, 19 predicted proteins | sample SoiMetdeltSBSDD5_FD_75292 | JGI IMG/M metagenome (GOLD analysis project Ga0075421, IMG submission 75292) | Bulk soil microbial communities from a Populus tree surrounding site in Tennessee, USA - Soil MetaG P. deltoides SBSDD5 | ecosystem: Environmental > Terrestrial > Soil > Tree plantation... | reverse complement strand
GAGCTTGGATCCCGGATCGATCGTGAACGTCGCATCCGGTGCCATCGCGATCTGTCCGCGACCGTCGGTCATCGGAAGCGTCTGCACCACATCACCGACACGAACGTCGACCGGCACGGGAAACGGGCGGTCCTTGGCGGTCTTCCACACCAGCGTCAACCCCGCAGCATCACGAGTGCTCTGCAGCTCGGGCAGCTTCGCGTCGAAGACATACACATCGAAGAGCCACCCGTAATCACGTCCGGTGACATCGTTCACGATCTGCGCGAATTCACGCGAGGACGCGAACCGCGGAGCGAAATTGCCGGGCCGCGGATCTGACCTCCCATAGACGAGCCGGCGGGTCGACTCGAAGAACGCATCGTCTCCAATCAGATTGCGCAGCGCGTGCAGGAAGTACGAGCCTTTCGTGTAGATGTCGCCGCCCGGTCCGCCACGATCGGCGCGATAAACCTGCAACCCGGTCAGTGGCTTTCCCGAGACCAGCGGGGCCTTGTTCGCGATCCGCGCGCGAGCACGATGCAGCAGCGCGAAGTACACGCGATCGCCATGGAGCGATTGCATGTACAGAGGCTGCATGTAGCTTCCGAATCCCTCGTGCAGCCACATGTCGTCCCAGTTGGCGTTCGTCATCTGGTTGCCGAACCACTCGTGCGCGAACTCGTGCTGCAGGAGCCAGTCGTAGCCTTCCGGCGACTTCGCGTAATGGTTGCCATACGCGTTGATCGTCTGATGCTCCATGCCGAGGTGCGGAGTCTCCGCGATTCCAACCTTCTCGTCGGCGAATGGGTACGGGCCGATCGCGTGCTCGAAGAAGTCGAGGATCGGCGTGAGCTCGGCGAAGAGCTCCTTCGCCTTCGCTTCGTTCGCCGGCAGGTAGTAGAAGCGCAAGGGAATCGTGTTGCCGAAGCGGCTCTTGTACTCGCCGGACATCAGCGCGTACGGCGCGATGTTTAGCGCGATCGCATAAGTGTTGGGATTGCGCGTGCGCCAGTGGTACGTGCGCCAGCCGTCCTTCTCGTCCATCCCCATGTCAACGCCGTTCGATGCGGCGACGAGCGGCGCCGGTACGGTGATGTGTAGATCGACGCGTTTGGGCTCGCCGAGGGGATGATCGATGCATGGCCAGAACAGGTCGCAGCCTTCTCCCTGCACCGCCGTCGCGATCCACGGCTTGCCGTCGGGTGTCTTCGCCCAGACGAACCCTCCGTCCCACGGCGCACGCTTCGCGCGGTGCGGCTTTCCGCCGTAGCGAATGCGGACCGTCGTCTCCTCGCCCGCCGCGAGCGGCTTCGGGAGCGTGATGAACAGTCGACCGTCGGGATTGCTCCAGGCCCGCGGCGCGAGCGCGACTCCATCGACGTCGATCCCGCGGATGCGCAGATTGCGATCGAGCTCGACGACGATTCGGTCGACAGGTCGATCGACCGACGACTGCGCGCGAAACGTCAGCGCGGCGTTACCTTGAATGGCCTTGCGTCGAGGATCGACGCGCAGTTGCAGATCCGCGCTTTCGAAGCTGACGGCGATCTGTTCGGGCGCCCTCGGCGCGCCGCTGTCCGCGGTGAAGGGGGTGAGTTGTTGCGCGGCGCTGGCCGTCCAGGCGGTGAGAAGGAGGAGCGGAACTAGCGTTCTCATGCAGGGAACATTGTGCCCTGCTTCGGCGCGTAGGAGTGCGAACAAGGACGGCGTGAGCTGCCTTGGGTAGGGACTTGCCCTTCGGTCGACACTCCTTGGTATGCGTCGTCTGATTTTTGCTTCGCTCGCACTCGTCTTCGCCGCCTGCTCGCACGTCGCGTATCACGACGACTCATGCCGGCCGACTTGGAACTACGAGCAGCAGGTTGAGTGGCCGGACGCGTGCAAGGACGGACCGGATCGCTCGCCGATCAACATCTCGACGACGACCAGCGCTGGCGCTCCGCAGATCGACATTCAATACACGTCGTTCTTTCCGCAGATGTACAACAACGAGCGAGGCGTGAAGCTCTACGCGAACAACGGAGGCGGATCCGTCAGAGTGACTTACGCCAACGGGCAGTCGAAGGTTTTCACACTCCAAGAATTGCACTTTCACGTTCCCGGCGAGCACACGTTCGACGGCGCGCTCCCGAGGCGCGCGCCGATGGAATTGCACCTCGTGAACCAGGATGCCGCGGGCAACGCGAAAGTCGTCGTGGCGATCCTCTTCGACGACACGACGACTGCGGTGAATCCGGGACTGAGCGAGATCATCCCGATCCTGCCGACGCAAACGTGCAGGTACATTACGTCGTCAACGCGCGTCAACCCGGTGAAGCTCCTTCCGGACCCCTCGGAATACAGGAGCTACTACTACAACGGAGCGCTGACGACGCCCCCATGCGGCGGAGGACTGGAGTTCTTCGTGTTCGTCAGTCGCGCGATGACGAATCCCACCCAGATCCAAGGCATCGCGAGGGTCACTCCGGGACCGAACGCGAAAACGATCGGAGTTCGCGAACTGCCGGGAATCCCGGTCGTACCGGTCGTGCGCCCCAGATAGCGCTGCGCTGCTCCAACCGCGTCACTGCTTTCCGAGCAACGCTCGCCAGAAGCCAACGGCTTCGCCGGCCAGGGATGCGACCTGGCCAAGGAGGGCGATCGGGAAGGGAAGAATCCAGCGCGGCCAATCCCCTCTTGCGGCATGCATGACCATCAGCGCTGCGATTCGCGTCAGGCGCACGGGAAACACGGTGACCGCGAGATAGAGCAGCACACGGAACTGGCCATCGATCCATTCGGTCCGCATCTCACCAAAGGAGATTCCCCGCGAGAATCGCTCACGCAGGAACGTTCCGAGCGTGTCTTCGTGGTGGTGCTCGACGACGGCTCCGGGCTCGAAGAGCAGCGGCGTGCCTCGCGCCTGCAACGCGCGGCTGAGCGTAATGTCGCCGAGAAAAAGCTCGCCGGGCAGGCCGCCGGCGGCATCGAATGCGTCCCGTCGGATGAGCATGTTGCCGGTCGGGCTCATATCGACCGGCCGCCGTCCGCCGTAAGGCAACCACTTGCTGAATTTGCAGAGGTGCATCCCGCGATCGAGCAGGCGCTGTCCATAGCAGTCGAGTGAGCCAACCACCACGCCGCCATGGCTGTCGTGCGCAGCGACCAGACGCGCCAGCCAGTCGGGACTCGGATAGATATCGGGATCGGTGAAGACGAGCAGCTCGCCCTGCGCCAGAGTAACTCCCACATTTCGGGCCGCATGCGGCAGCAGACGGGATGCGCTGCGGCGGAAGCGGACGTCCGGGAAACTCCGGACGATGTCAGCGGTCTCCTCGTCGGGGCTGGAGTCGACCACGATGATCTCGAAATCGCGCCAGCTCTGCGCTTCGATCCTCTGCAGCGATCGGGCGATCGTGTTCTGCGAACGGTAGGCCGGAAGGACGATCGAGACTCGCGGCGAAGGGCCATGCTCAGGCGGAGTTTGCATCCGGTTCCAATTGGCGATACTCGCTGGTTTCGTAGTCGGAGAATCGTTGCTCGGCATCGCCCACGCCGAAGAGGACACCCGCCGTATGTCCGACCGCGCTCGCCAGCTGACAGAGGAACAGTTGCGGCACGCCGGCCAACGCGACGGGGTAGAGATCGGGCCGCTCGCGGCGCAGGCGCGGTAACAAATGCGCGAGGTAGTACACCGGCATCACCGGCGTGCATGCCGCGTAGAACAAGCGTCGCACGGGCGACCACCCGAACTGTCGCGCGCGCGAGTCTCCATAGCAGCGATTCCAGAGGTAATAGCCGCGCCACGGACTGGAGATTCCCGTCTCGTTGATATGCGCGAAGCGCGCCCCGGTCTCGAGAAAGAGCTGATGTCCATCGGCACGCAGCGCGGTACACAGCGCGAGCTCGGCCCGCAGGAGATCGAGCAGCCGGTCGCCGTACCGCAAGAGGATCTCTCGCTTGTAAGCGCTGTTGTGCCCCGGAAGATGATTGCGAAATCCGCGCGTGGCCGGCGCCAGCCAGGGATGATGGTTCATGACGCCGATCAGCTGACTATTGGGGACGCTGGGATTTCCAATGTGCACCTCCGCTCCCACGCCCGCCCATTTCTCGCCGTGAGCCTCGATGATCGCCTCGGCCCAACCAGGAAACGCCCAGGCATGTTCTTCGATGAACCCGACGACCGGACCGGTGGCCTCATGCACGGCCCGCAAGCGCGCCCGCGCGTACGTCGAACCCGGCATTCTGATGACCCGCACTTGCGGGTGATTGCTACCCGGAAGCGGCTGGTGTGCGTCCTGCGCGATGTCGAAAAGGAGGATCTCCATCCGATCGACGACGCGCTGCGAGAGGAGCGAGTCGAGGCAGCGGACGGCCCGCTCGCGGCGATTGCCAACGACGAGCCCCACCGTGAAGTCAACGGGCATGCGGCGGGGATTCTAGCCGGCCGGCACGGCCGGCTGCGCTGGTTGGCATAGCCTTGGGCACGTGCGGTCCCTCCGAGGCCAACTTTTGCCGCGCAGGCGCCGCGGCGCGTAGACCTGAAGAACGCGCGAGGCCGGCGCTTCCGCCGGCCTCGCGGCCTCAACGGCAATCGGCGGGCTCGGTGCAGGTCTTGACGACCCGTCCCGAGTCGACGAGGAGAAGCTGAGGAACGCGGTGCAGCCTGGGGTCGCGCGGCGCTTCAGCGAGTGAATAGATGGGCCCGTGGTACTTCGAAGCAAAGGACGAGGATCGAGTGATGTCGGGATTCGCGATCGAAAGAACCATCGCGTTGTCGGCCGGCATCTTCTGGAGAATCGTTTCGCACGAAGGGCAGCGTGGGTCGCCGATCAGCAGCAGTTTGCGGCCTGACCCCGGATCGAGAACGCCCTGTTTGCCGTCCGCAGCGGTCACCTTCACGGGCGGAAGCGTCTGTCCCGCTTCAAACGCCGTCGAGTGTGCCGGCTTCGCAGCAAGATGTCGCAGCTCCCAGTTCTGCTTGAGCAAAAGCACGAACACGACGATGACGGTGATTTCCAGCGCAATCCGAAGGGTTTTCAATGTCCCGCCGCCATTCGTCAGAATTCGTAGGACCACGGGAAGACGCACTGAGGATCCGCCCCGTCAGTGTACCCATCGCGGTCGTTATCCATACCGTCCGCGCACTGGGACGGCGTGCTGTAGTCGGCGGGGCCGCTACTGTTGCTTCCAGGAGTGGTACATGACGGGAGCTCATAGGTGAGGTAATACGGCGACCAGTAACAGCCGGAGTACGTCGCTCCGTCGCAGAAAACGAGCGCTTGGCCGCATTCCTCGCTGTACGTAGCGTCCGTGTAGTAGTACCTCTCGTACTGCTGTGTCCCCGATGCGACGAGTTGCATTGTTCCGAGGCTCAACAGCGCGAGCGCAACGATGACGCGAACTGCCTTGATCCATTTCATGCGATTCTTTCCTTTCACAAGAGAGACGGGGCGGAAGGCGATTTATGCGTATCAGCGAATCGAAGTTTTTCTGCGTATGATCGACGCCAGGCTGGCATGTCAGGAACCGTAGTCGATCATGAGCGCATCACCGAGGTCATCAATCGGGTGGTAGGGAGCTTGGTGGCTCGCGGGGAACTGCGCAGCGACGAGGCCGACGACGTCCGGTCGACCGTGACGCTCCGCGTCTTGCGGCAATTCGCGGAAGGCGTCGATCATCTTCGCAGCGTCGACGATTACGTCGCGCGAATGACGATCAACGCCGCGACGGACATTCTGCGGGGGCGGGCGCTCGCCCCCGTGGCTCTCGATGACGTCGTCGCGCCTGAAGATCTCGCGGCGCTGCCCGAGGACCGGTTCGCCGCCCGGCAGATGCTGCTCCTTCTGTGGAACGAGATTCGCGCTTTGCCGCCGATGCAGCGCCGAGCGCTGCTCCTGCACGCGCGCGACGAACGTGACATGAGCGCGATCCATTTGCTCGTCTTCACCGGAGTGGCCACGCTCGACGAGATCGCCTTCGCCCTCGATTTCAGCCGTGCCGACATGGAGGCAATGTGGGATCGTTTGCCGATGCGCGATCTCGCCATCTCCGAGATCCTCGGAACCACGCGCGCTCAGGTCATCAGCTTCCGTCGCGCTGCGCGCGAGCGGCTGGAGCGCGCACGGCGAAAATTGCTGAGGTGGATCTCGAAGTGAACGCGCACATCACATCCTCCGACGTGACGGCGTTCCACGACCGGCGGCTCGATCGCGCGCGGATCGAATCCATCGGGGCGCATGTGCGCGAGTGCGAGCAGTGCGCGCGCCTTCTCTGGAACGATTCGCGGATTGCCGAGTCGGCGGAAGCGTTGTGGAGCGACAAGACCAGATCGCGTCGCTGGCTCGCGATTGCAGCCGCAGTCGCCGCGGCCCTGGCCATCATCATGATCGGTGTTGCCATCCGGAGACCGCGTCGCGAGCCGCAGATCGTGCGCGTCGAACGTCCTTCATCACGCGTCGTGCGCGACGGCAACATCGGCATCACGCTCGATGCGAATGGCGCGGTACGGAATGTCTCCACCCCACGCGCGGAGTGGAACGCGCTCGTCGCCAGCGCACTTCGCAGCGGCGTGGTTTCTGGGACCGGCGCGCTGCCGCCGGGCGAGGAAACGCCCGTGCTCCGCGGCGAAGGACAGACGCCACGGGTGAACTTGCTCGAGCCGCTGGGAGTTGTCGTCGAATCGGATCGTCCGCGCTTTCGATGGACAGGCGTGACCGGCGCGCGCTATCGGGTGCTGATCGCGCGCGATGAAAAGATCGTGATGAAAAGCGCATTGCAAACGCGCGAGACGTGGATGCCGGATGGGCCGCTGCCGCGCGGCGCGGTCTACGCGTGGCAACTCACTGTGGTCGCCGGAGCACGCGAATGGACGGTTCCGCGACCGGACGCTCCCTCGGCGCGGTTTCGTGTGCTCGCGGAATCCGAGCTTCGTGAGCTCGATGCGGCGCGCGCGACGAAGAGCCGTCTTCTCATCGGCGTAGTGGCCGCGAGATTCGGACTCGGCGATCTCGCGGCGCGCGAGCTCACCGCATTCGCATCGGAGCATCACGAGATCGGCGCTGCGACAGCACTCGCCGGCCGCTACGAACGACCGGCACCGACCACGACGAACGGCGACCAGTAAAAGGGATGCCGGTAACGGCGGTCCCTCATGAGATGCAGTTGCGCGCGCCGGAGCGCATCCGCGACGGTTGCGCCGCTGGCCAGCTGGCGATGGAAGTCGATCATCAATCTGGCCGTGCTTTCCGAAGGTACGTTCCATTGTGTTGCGACGACGGTTGGACAACCGGCGACGAGGAAAGCCCACGACAACGCGATCAATCCTTCGCCCGGCCGCACTTGTCCCTGGGCCGTGCTGCAGGCGGACAAAACAGCGAGTCTCGCATTCAGGTGGAGGCGCGTGATTTCGCGTCCCTCGAGCAGTCCATCATTGCCGCTGTCGCTTGCCAAAACGATGCTCGAGTAAAGCGGCTGCGCGTCGTCTAACACGGCGTGCGCTGCGATGTGCACGATGTCGTATTCCGTCGCCTGGTTCTTGATGGCAACCTCCGTCGCGTCACGTCCAATGAGCGTGCGCGCCCGCTGCTTGCCGTAGAGCTGCGCAATTTGCCGCACTTCACCGGCCGCCTCCGGAAGATCGCCGAGCACCGCCCGTGTCCGCGCGCGCAACATCTCCGCCGCGCCTGGATCGAATCGCGGATTGCCGATCGCGAGAACGGTCGGCCGTGGCGATATCCGCTTGGGAACACGATGGAGAGATGTGAGCGACGGCGCATAGAAAAGCGTGAATTGCGCAATGAGCGGTTGTCCGTCGCCGCGTTGCAACGCCTGGAACGGGAGGCGCCAGAGCGGGCCGTCCGGCACCACGACCAAGACGTTCCGCTGCTGCAGCATCTTCGCCGCGGGCTCGAGCAGCAGGCGGTACAAGCGGCGGGCATCGTCTTCATAGTCGAAGCTCGCGTCCGCGAGACGGCCGAGAAACCGATCGACCGCGCGTTGCAAGTCCGCCGAGGTGATGTCGATCGTGTGTGTGTCGATTCGCAATCCGCCTCGATCGTTGCCTGTCAGGACGAAGAGGACCGTCTTCCGTTCCATGACGACGTAATCGAGAATGATGTTGCCGGAGCTCGGCACGAGTGCATCCGGCGATTGCAACGGATCCATGCGAGTGTGAGCGGGCTCGAGCGGGTCTCGGACGTGCAGCGAAGTCTCGAGACTCTCCCATCGCGTCCGAGCATCGGCGAGTGCCGTCTTCAATGCGGCGGCGCGCTCCTCATGGCGCGCAGCTCGGAAGAGCTCCCGGTTCAGGCGCGTGATCTCTGCTTCGATGTTTTGTTGCTCCGCGCGCTCTTCCGCGGTGAGACGTGCGCCGGCGTCGGCGCGCTCGCCGCTTTGAATCTCGTCGAGCAGCGACGCTTTCACAAGCTCGCTGAGCCGAAGGGCGTCGGCCGTCTTGTCACGCTGAAGTTTCAAACCGATCAAATCGTGGAAGATGCCGATCTGCCGTCCGTAAAAGTCTGTGTGCGTCGATTCGGCGAGCTCCACCGAGTCGCGCTCCGCTTGATATTCGGCGACCACTTCGTCGTACAACTGCTCGGATTCCGCCGTGCGGCCAACGGCGAGCAGGGCCGATGCCTCCGCAGCTTTGATATCCCAGGAGGTGATGCCTTTCAGCCCCGAGCCTTGACTCGAGAGCTGGCGTGCGCTCCGCGCGAGATCGAGAGCTTTCTGCGGGTTCTCGCGCTGCACGAGATAGCTGAGCTGCGCTTTCACGACCGCAGCTACTTTGAACCGCTGTTCCGCTTCGGCGAGCGCTGCACCCTGTTCATAGCCTTCGATCGCCTCGGCGAATCGATGTTTCTTGGCCAGTGCCTCCGCAAGCTTGATTCGCGCGTCCGTTGCCTTGGGATCGTCCAGGATGACTTCCTTGAAGAATTCGATCGCCTCGTCCGGATCGCGAACGAGAGCTTCCACGCCGAGATTCATCAGCGCTTCACTGATTTTGTCGCGGCGCCCCAGCTTCAGCCCCAGTTCGTACCCTTCGTGTCCTGTTCGACGGGCGGCGGTGTAATTACCGAGCCTGAGCTCATACGACGCCCGCATGAGCAACGCGTCGATCTGTCCCTGAATCCAGCCCCATTCGCGCGACAGCTTCGCAGTCGCATTCGCGGCCTCGAGGGCGCCGCTCAGATTTCCGCGCGCGGCTTCGAGATAGGAGAGATTGACCAACGCTTTCGCAGCGAGGCGAGGATTCGCCATCGAGTCTGCGGGCGCCGCCGAGCGGCGGAAGCAATCGATCGCCGATGGAACGTCGCTGTTTCCCCAATACGCGATGCCTGCGGCGAACCACGCGATGGAGATGGCGTCGGGATCCCCGATCGCGAGCGACTCATCGACCGACTCCATCGCAATACGAATGGCCTCGTCGTTGCGGCCGAGCATCGCATGGAGCGTGGATTCCATGTGTTTCGTTTGCTGGACGACGTTCTGATCGCCGACGGCCGCCGCGAGATCGCGGGCGAATCGAATCGGCGCAAATCCGCGCTCGCCGATGTCGGGTTCAGCGCTGTCGTAGGCGATGAGAGAACTGAGTCGCGCGAAATTGAGATGGGGATCCAGCATCGCACGCCTCTCGTCATCCGAAGCGGCGGCGATCATCGCGGCGGACAGGCGCTGTTCCGCCGTCTGAATCTCAACGATCCGCCACTCGTTGTCAGCCGGCACGGCGCGCAGAAACCAGACGTTCGGAAGCGCTTCCTCGCGGCGGACAGCTCCGGCAGTGACGCCTGTCCCGCGGATCGTCACGCGTAGCAAGCGCTCGCCTGGAGCCTCTGTGATCAATTCGCGCGTAACGGACTCGATTTCGATGCAATCGAGACGATCGATGAGCGTGATCACCGCGCGCCACGTCGCGCTGAAATCGACCGCGCCGAGCGTGAGCTTATGAAGTGCGCTGACGTCGTCTCGCTCGATGAGCGCGACGAAGCGGTCGACGAGTTGCGCGTCACTCGCCGCGGGCGCGCCAGCGATCGGCAGGGACAAGAGGCAAATGAGGAAAGCTAGAAGGCGGCGCACCAACACCAGTCTAGCCGACGGGCGACTCGGCTCTCGCGGCCGGCGAGCATCGACGCGATGCGCCGGCGCGCTCCTTACGATGTGCCTGCGGTCACGAAGCGGACGAGTTGCTGCCACATTCTCCAGTTCAACTCCGCAAGATAGGCGAGCATCTCGCTGACTTCATGTTGGACTGTCTCATCGACGATGAGCACTCGGCTCATCCAATCGCGGCCGACACCGCGGTGGTCGATCTCTTCGTTCAGCTCGGCGTGTTCGCTGATGCCGCGAACGAGCTCCGATTCGTTCGGCAATGCTTGGAGCGCGAGCGAAACGAGCGAGTCGTGGCTACCGATCAGCCCTTCGGTGAACATCGAGGCACAGAAAAACGAAATCGGCGACTCGCGCGCCAGAACGGTGAGAATGTCTACGAACGCCAAATGGAGAAGTAGCGGTCGTGCGTCATCGATGTGTTGTGGCGTCAGCCCGAGCCGCAGGCAGTTCTCGCGCTCGAACGTCTCGTGCCCGATTTCCTCCGCGAAATAACGATGAACCGATTCGCGCAGCGGGTCGGGGAAACGCTTCGAGAGCAGCGGCGCGATGGTGTCGATGAAACGGCATGTCACCAGATACTCCTGGAGGAATGCCTCCTGGATGAGACGACGCGCCATAGCGGTGTTCGTCATCGCCCCCAGGGCGGGATGATCCCCGAGTCGCGCGAGGTGTTGCGTCACCTCGTGCTCGAGATCCAGGATGAAATTGATTCCGGGCAGCGGGCGCGTGGTGATCCGGGTAGAACGCGTCCGGCGCGGCGCCGACGGTTCGAAAGTCTCGCGGACGAGACGATCGAACGCGGCAAGGTACTGACTTACCACTGTCGGGTCGACCATCGCGCAAGACCATTCTTCGGAAGGACGGGGCCGAGCCCCGCTCCATTCACGGCCGCGGGCAAAGGCGATCCCGCCACGGAGACCATCGATAGCGCAGTCGAGCACGGCCGGCGCATTTTCGCGAAGATAACGGGCCTTGGAGACAGACGGCGTACGGCGACTTCATGCTGACGAAAATGAAAGGAAGGGGAACTTGACGGCGCGACCGAGTTGGAGCTGGTCGCGGTGGCGTCCCCAACGGGATTCGTATTCGTTCGCCCCTCGACGCCTCTGTAAGTTACAGAAAATACAATATGCTCAAAACGGCAGAAGTTCCCGATAGCAAATTTGGAGGTACATATCAGGTACGCGGCACCGCAGCTCGGTCTCCCGAACTGAAGCCGTACCTGCTCAGGATTGTCGTTTTGAGATCTCGATGAATGACGTCAGCGCAATAGGCGTGATCGAGCGCCGGCGCGATCTCGATTGACAACCTCGTTCATCGTCGCGACGAGACTCGGACCCGTCGCGACCACTCGCGAAAACACTATTTCGGCGCCGAACCTACAGCGCGATCGAGCGCGGTGAGGAAGTTGCGATGCAGTTTCTCCTGTGCGGCATCGGAGCCGGTCGCGGAGGCGAGTGACGCGGCTGCATTCTTGACCGCATCATTTCCGAGCGCGTCTGCTGTGGCGCGGTAGCAAGAAGCGAGAGCCCGCAGGAGCTCGCTGTAGGACATCGGCTTCCGCGCCTCCCACCTGCTGAGGAATTCTTGCGACGCGGCGACGACTTGCGGAGCGCAGGCGATTCTCGCGAGGCGCGGATTCGTTCTGTAGAGGCGTTCCTGCCAGCGGACCATTTGCAGCACGTCGGCGGCATCGCCGTCGGATTTCTGCAGCATCGTGGCGTATGCGTCCAGGCGATTGAGCAACATGCCGTGCTCGGACGCCGCCTGCTCGCCGGACGAGAGGATCTGCAGGCCGCGAAAGGTGCCGCGCGTCTTCGTCCACACCACCAGCCAGCTGATCAGTCCGCACGCCCCGGCTTTTCGCCGCGCCGCGTCATCCAGTGCCTTCGTCGATTCGATGACCCCGAATTCGTCGCGGCCGCCGCGTTGCCGGATCAACGACGCCAGAACTTCATAACGCAATTTGCTCTGCCGGTTCAGGAAAGCCAGGTACTGCGGGATTTTGATTTCCTTCTGATCCAGCAGTTTGGTAGCCGCTCTCGCTTCTTCCGCTGCGCCCTTTACTGTAAACGCCGCGGCGAGGCGATTGAAGACCTGAACGTCATTACGAAGATTGTCGCGAATGGAGTCGGCTAACGGGATCGGCTGCAGCAATAACGTGAATGCGTTCAGGGTGCGGTCGCCGGCCATGTCGTAGAAGTGAACCGACACTTCTTTGTCGGGTGCGGCGCGCAGCGCCACCCAGCGATTTTCGCCCGGCACCATCGCTTCGAACACGACGGTGCCGCCCGGCCGGAAGTCGACAGTTTTCCCTCCCACGACCTGAACCTGCGCGCCACGCAGATTCTCGACGTCGGGCGCGTCAAAACGCAAAACCATGTCGCGTGTAGCGAGTCCCGGATTGTGAATGAGCGCGTAATGCAGACCTGCCAAATGCGGGACGTTGTGACTGACTCCGAGGTTCCGCTGGGCCTTGTTGTTGTCCGCGAGAATGAGCGATTGGCCATCGGGATCGCCCGGGCTGTGGCCGTTGAGATTCGGAGACTGGAACGGGTCGGCCGGCGGCGAGGTTGTCGAGATTTGCACGGCGATGCAAGCGTGAGTCGAGGCGACGGCAGGCTGGTTGTAGGCGGCGCCCTGCACCACGGCCGTATCTCCGGCGGCGAATGGCACCATGGTCGAGGCTACCGTCGAGAAGTTGCTGCCGACTCCCAGCGGCGAGATGAGAATCTCGGCCATTACTGTCTCTGCCGAGCCGCTCGTGTTTCGTGAGATGCGAGTGAAACCGACGTTGTCTCCGAACGCCGCGCCGGCGTAGAGATTGTCGGTCGGATACCAGTCGAAGGCGTTGATGGCCCCGGGCGTGTTGTTGGGACGATTCCAGACGTCGCTCGAATACGCCCAGTTCGTCATGAAGTGCGTGGAAGGTTCTTCGCCGAGGTCGTGACTGCCCGCGTTGTCGGTCCAGTCGCGGACGTAGAAGTCCCGGTCGGGAGGTAACGCGGCCACCTGCGTTGCGCAATTGCTCATGGCGCTCACGCACGAGTCGAAGGCCGTCGCCGCCTGAATGCGGTAGTAGTAGGTGAGTCCGTGTACGACGGTCGTGTCGGTGTAGGCCAGTGTCGACGCAGGCACAGTGGTGATCAAGGTATAGCCCGATCCGCAGCTTGTTTCATTGCGGAAGACGAAGTAGCGCGTCGCGCTCGCCCCGCCGGTCGTCCACGAAAGGTCGACCTGGCCGCTGGTCGCCGTGGCCGTCAAGACGGGCGTCGTCAATGCCGGGCACGAGCTGAAATTCTGGTTGGTGGCGTCTCCCGCCGCTCCGCAGGCGATGCCATGACGATCGAGGGCCGCGAAAATCGCGGCGGCGTGCGGGGTGCCGTTCGCCAGGCCGTCGCCGTCGTCATCGATGGTCCGCATGACGCTGTAAAGGGTGCCGGCCGCGCAGCCGTCCGACACGGTCGAGCCTCCGGTGGTGCAGGAGTACATATCGGTCGACATCGGCATGCCGGTGTAGAAGAGTCTGTCCGACAACTGCCACGCGGTATCGATGTCGAGGCCCGTCGCGGAGGCGACCAGATCGCGATTCACGAAATCCCACAGTGCCTGTGACGCCACGCCCGACTCGCAGTGGTCTTCCCAGTTGCACGGGCCGGTGTAAAAGCTAGCCGAACAGATGGCTCCTCCCCACACGGTGCCGTGGTTCTGCGGCGTCCATGCGGTGGCGGTGGCATGCAGCGCGAAGTCGACGTCCCGGATGCCGGTGCAGGCGCTGCACGGGTTCCCGTACCCGACGCAATTCTGTCCGAACGGCTGCGCCGGGACACGATTCGTCGAGAAACCGCCTCCGAGACACGACTGGTGCGTCTGCAGGATGGCCGACCAATCAGCGCGCGTCTCGATTGGACGGTTGTCGAGCCAAGGGCCCGGGGAGCCGTCGTTTTGGTCCATTCCGTGGCCCCACTCGTGAAGCGAGATGCCGGGAAGCTCGCCGGTATTGCCGCACGTCTGGTCCCACGGCCAGAAAGAATTCGCCGGCAAGGTGCCCGTCTTGAAGAAATTGAGTGCACCGTCCCAGTAGGCGTTGCAGACGTCGTTGAGGTTGACGTAGTCGGTCACCGGTCCTTGCAGCCACCCGTTCGTCGGCAGGTATGTGATCGCCTTCATCTTGATTTGCGTCACGTTCCAGTACTGAGTACGGGAGGCGTGCGTATTCCCCGCATCGCCGAAGCCGGGCGTGGTGCAGTCGGTGCCGGCGCTCGATCCAAAGTCGATGACGCCCGCGCCGCTCGAGCCAAGGGAAATCAAGCCGCACGTGTCGCTGATGATCACGCCGCCGGCGTTTCCCACTCCTCCAACGTTCAGACCGGTCATGGTCGACGTGCCGACGATGCCGGGGAAATCGCCCGACTGATCCGCGTACACGCCTGCACCGTAATCGGCTTTCGGGAACGGCACCGAAACCTCCACTGCCGGGACGTCGGTCTTGTAGACGCCGCCCTGAACGTGGCCGTAGACATTCTGATCTCGGAATTGCAGCAGCTCGCCGGTGTGAGCGTTGACGACGCCTTCCCAGGTGCCGAGCACGCCGGGCCGCTTGAATGCGAGGCGATAGACGAGCACGTAATCGATGCCTTCGCCGAACGGAACATTTCGGTTGTCAGGATCGAGACTCTTGGACGTGACCGGAAGGATGCTCAATGTTCCCGGATTCACGACCACGTCGCGCTGCCGATCGCCGGCACCGCCGATGTAACGACGCACGACATCCCACGCCCGCTCGACTGAGATCGCCGGCTTCGGATCGAGCTTGATCGCGGCGATGTTCTGGGTTCCGATCTGCACCAGATTCCCGTTGTTGATCGAAAAGAAGACCGATCCCCCTTCCACCGGCACTCCGCCGACCTTCCACTGAAATCGAACGAGGTAGATGGAATCGCCCATGGCGGTGACGGCGCCCGGATCGAGTTGGAGCTGCTCGGGGTCGACCTGGAGCGCGTCGCGATTGCGCGCCAGAAATTCCCTGGCCGCGGCCACGACCTTTTCAGGGGAGGTGCAGCTCGCTGTGCGACAGGCGGCATTGTCCGCGAGCCTGTTGGCATGGCCGGGTATGAACGGGATCGCTCCCCCCTCGATGAGATTCACGTGTCCGGTCCGGCGATCGATAAGGAATCGCCACTTGCCGGGATACGCCTCCCGGAAGCGCTTTATGGCCTTGCGGTTGAAGAGTCGCTGCTTTTCGGCATCGACGAGAATCTTGGTGACGCGCAGCTCGCGCTTCGTCATCTGCAGCCTGTCGAGCTCCGAATCGCCGCGCTTGACGACCTGCGCGAATGCTGACGGCATCGCCAGCAGCAGGAGAACAGCAAAGAGGTACTTCGATCGCCGTGTGTTGAGAGAGAGCGAGGAGAACACTGGGGCCTCCTGAACGGACGGGCGGACGCCGTACTCGCAACACACCGCCGCGGTTAAGACCGACGGCGTCACCGGTTCGTACTTATTAGAGGAGTGATGGGAGAGCGAAGATCCCTACCCTAATTCGCGATCTGCGTTTCGAGCTTTTCGATCAGCTCGCGGAGGTCTCCGGCGGCAGGACCCGATGGGTCGACGCTGACCGCTTGACGATAGAATTCCAGCGCTTGTTGTAAATCATTCTTTCCATTGAGATAAAGCGATCCGAGGGCGGCGAGATAGGTGGAGTTGCGCGGCGCGATTCGGGAGGCACGGCGATAGGCGGTGATCGCTTCATCGACACGTCCACTCTGCCAGGCGAGCTTGCCGAGGTTGACCTGGGCATCCTGGCGGTTGGGATCGAGCGCCGCCGCCTTCGCGAACGCTACCCGCGCTCCCTCCCAATTGGCCTCTTTCAGGTCGAGCAATCCGAGCTCGAAGTGCATGTCGGCGCTCTCCGCACCGGCGGCAAAGCCGGCGTTGAGAACCCGCCGCGCGTCCGACGAAGCACCGCGCTCGCGATGGGTTCTCGCCAGATTGACCGCGGCATCGGCGTCGCGAGGAGAGAGGGAAAGCGCTTTCTCGTACTCCCGAATGGCGAGATCGGGTTTCCCCAGTCTCTTGTAGGCCGTGCCGAGGTTAAGATGGGATCCCGCCATCTCGGGACGGTAGTGAGTCTCGCGCTCGAAGCAGGATCGCGCGTTCTCGTAAGCGCCGCTGTTCATGTAGGCGATGCCGAGCATCGACAACGCAGGGATGTTCTGCGGATTGCGCGTCACGATGCGCTCGAGAATGCGAATACCGCGTCGAACATCGCCGGCGTCGAGCGCTTCTTTCGCGCCGGCCAGCTCCTCCTCGATGCCGATCACGTCCTTCGGGTCGAGCGCGCCCGGTTGCGTGATCCCCGCGGATGTGAGATAGCCGAGACTCATGAGCTGCTGCCGCGTCTCATCGTTCATCTCCCTCGACGGGCGCAACGTTGCGGATAAATCGACGGCAAAACGCTGCAACTGTTTCTTCGCCGCACGTACGTCGTCGCGGCGATCGGCGTAGAGATTCTTCTCCTCGGAAATCCGCCAGTCATACAACTCCGGCCGCGGCGCCTCGATGTATTTCCACTGATTGGTCATCAAGCCGCGCAACGGTGCCCATCCGTATGTGAAGGCGCCGTGATACGACTCGATGTAGACCGAGCGCGGCGCTGTCGTTCCGCCGTCGAGAAGGGGCTTCAGACTGAGGCCGTCGGATCGCGGCAGAGAACCTTCTCCCAACAAGTCGAGGATGGTGCTGGCGACGTCGGCGAGCCCGCACAAGGCCTCGATCTTCTGCCGTGGGGCGATCTTGCCCGGCCAATGCAGCATGAGGGGAACGCGAAGGGTGTCCTCGTACAGAAAGACGCCGTGCTGTTTCTCGCCATGCTGCGACAGTCCTTCTCCATGATCTCCTGCCACGGCGATGAGCGTATTGTCGAGCAGTCCTCCCCGGCGAAGGGCGTTCAACAGCGCCGCGATCGCCGAATCCATGTAGGCGATCTCTCCGCGGTAGGGATCGCCTCGAAATCGAGACGCGTGCGGCGCTGGAGGACGGTATTGATAATGCGGGTCGTAATAGTGGACCCACAGAAAGAACGGCGATTTGATTCCTTTCATCGCTTCGAGCGCGGCGGATGTAACGTCATTCGCCGTCCGCTCCTCGGCGCGCTTTCCGTTCGCCGCGATCGGCATGCGATCGTCATATGCCGCAAATCCCCGCGCCAGGCCATATTCGCGGTTCAGGATCACCGCGCCGACGACGGCTCGCGTGGCGTAGCCGCGTGCGGCGAGATGCGTCGCCAGCGTCGGAAAACCAGCGCTCAGCGCGATGCCGTTCACCGGCGTCTTCAGAGTCGACGGGAGCTGCCCCGACAAGAGCACGGCATGCGACGGAAGCGTGAGCGGTACGTGAGCGTGCGCCTGCGTGAAGAGCGCTCCGCCGGCCGCGAGCGCATCGAGCGTCGGCGTCTTCGCCAGCTTATCGCCATAGCAGCCGAGACGGTCGGCCCGCGTGGTGTCGAGCGTGATGATCAGAATGTTCGGTTTCGCAGACTCCGCCTGGAGCGAGAGGGTCAGGAGCAAAATCAAGGGGAGAAGGAGCGCCATATACAAGGAGGTGACGGCAGCCGGGGAATCCCTACCCGCTCTACCAGTTGCCTCCCATGCGCGGCAAGATCAAGTGCACGGGGGATCGGCTCGCCGTTGATTCTGAAGAGGTAAGCCTTGGCGTCCCCAACGGGATTCGAACCCGTGTTGGCGCCGTGAAAGGGCGCTGTCCTAGGCCTCTAGACGATGGGGACGTGCTGTTCGCGCAACTCGTTGAAACGGCAGGCGTTTTGGTGAGCCCGGTAGGGATCGAACCTACGACCAATTGGTTAAAAGCCAACTGCTCTACCACTGAGCTACGGGCCCGCTGCTTCAACGCTTCGTGCGAGCACCGCGGCTCGCGAAGGTGGCCGACGATACCGACCGCTTCCGGTCCTGTCAACCACGGGTAGACCGAACGCAACGAGCGTGCGCGTTATTGCCTGGCGGGCCAATCCGTTCCCCGGGCGGGACCGTACATCGGACATGAAGAAAACAGCGCTGGTTTGCCTCCTCCTCATCCTTCCGACGATGACGGCCCTGGCCCATCACGACGAGTCCGCGCCCGATTCCATGCTCCGTCAACTCGACTTCATGGTCGGCACGTGGCGGTGCAGCGGGACCGCGTTCGCGATGGCGGACATGCCGCAACACGCCACCTCCGCCGAGGTCACGAGCAAGTGGGATGAGAGCGGATACTGGCTGGCCGCCACCTACGCCGAGAAAAAGACCGCCGAAAACGCGCATCCCTTCCGCTTCACCGGCTTCTTCGGATACGACCCCGAGATCAAGAAACTCGTCGTCGGCGGCGTCGACAGCATGGGCGGTTACTCCACCGGCGCCAGCGACGGCATGAGCGGCGACGCGCTCGTCTTCAGCGGACCGTGGCACATGCACGGGATGACCGCGAACACCCGCGACACCTTCCGCAAACTCGGCAACGGCCGCATGTCCCACACCGGCGAGATCGAGCAGAACGGCAAGTGGAGCAAAGTCGGCGAAGAGACCTGCACCAAGCAGTGAGTCATCCCCGCGCGAGCCGCTTCACGATCTGGATCTGTCCCGTGTGATACACATCGTGCGCGGCGACGCCATAGACCATCCGCAACTTCTTCGCGTCGCGCAGGTCCGCGTCCGACAGCGACGCGATCGCGGCGCGAAGAAGGCGGTGCTCTTCGTCGAGCAGCTTCACCAGCGCGCGCCATGCGTCCTCGTTCGCGCGCGCGGGTGACGCGAACCAGTTGCTTCCCTTCAGCGCGAACGAGCCGCGCTTCCCGCCCTGCAGCCGGTTCCGCGCCGCGTACTTCCAGTACGCCGCGTGCGCCGTCAGCTCCCACACGTTGTGACGACCTTTGCCCGGACGCCACAGCGCTTCTGAGGCCTTCACGCCGCGCAGCGATCCGCGCAGACTCGTGCCGTGCCAGCCCTTCGTTGCATAAGCATGGTCGAGATTGGCGAGCAGCACCGCGAGCACTTCGTTCATGCCGCAGACGTTACTCGTTTCTCGTTGCTCGTTGCTAGTACCTCGAGGCCCTAGTAACGAGCAACGAGAAACGAAAAACGCCTCTCCCCCCTTGACAAGCTACTACACGCGTCGTAGATTCTACTACGACATGCGTATACAGCTGACGAAGTTCGAGCTCGAGATCATGGACGTCCTCTGGCGCCTCGAGGAGGCGTCCGTCCGCGAAGTCATGGACGCGCTCTCGGAGAAGAAACGTCCGGCCTACACGACCGTGCAGACCATCGTGCAGCGCCTGGAGCAGAAGGGCGCGGTGCGGCGCACGAGGAAGATCGGCAACGCGCTGATGTTCGAGCCGGTCGTCACGAAAGTCTCCGCGTATCGACGCGTCGTCGACGAGCTCCTCGCGCTCTTCGGCGGCTCCGCTCAGCCGGTGGTCGCGCATCTCCTCGAGAGCGGGCAGCTGACGCTCGAGGACCTCAAGGCGCTGGAAGCGGCAGAGGGAAAAAAGAAGAAAAAGGAGCGGAAGGCGTGATCGGCGATCTCGTCACGCACGTGATCGTGTCGAGCGCGATCCTCGCCGCGGCGATCGCCGCGGCTGCGTGGATCCGCCCCCTCACCGCGCGCACGCGTCACACGATCCTCATCGTGGGCATGGCCGCGCTGGCGTTGCCGTCGTTTCTCATCGCGAATCTCGTGGAGCGGAACGCGAAGACGCTCGAGCCGATCATTCTCGACAACGCGGCGATCTTCAATCCGCCCGCCGCCCTCGACGGGCTGAAGCCCGCCGCTACGTCACTCGAATGGCTGTTCGTGCTTTGGGCAAGCGTTGCGCTCGTGCTGCTCGTTCGCTGGTGGATCGTCACGCGGCGACTCGTCTCCACCGCTCTGCGCGCGGCCACGCCGCCATCGCCGCGCACGAAAGAAGCGCTCGACGCCGCGCGTCGCCGCCTCGGCGTCCATCACAGCATCGATCTCATTGCGTCCCCCACGTGCGAAGCACCGGCCCTCGTCCGCGTGCTTCGCCCGATGATCATTCTCCCGGCAGACGGGTGCTCCACTCTCGACGACGAGGAGCTCGAGTCGCTGCTTTGCCACGAGTGCGCACACGTGGCCCGGCGCGACAATCTCCTCGGCGTGGCCGAGGCGATCGCCTGTTCGTTGTTCTGGTTCAACCCTCTGGTCTGGCTCGCCCACCGCAGGATCGCCGCCGCTCGTGAAGCGGCATGCGACGAGCGCGTGGCGGATGCCGCGTTGCCCGCCGAAACGTACGTCGGCGCGCTCGCGAAAGTCTGCCGCTCCCTCCTCGCGCCGCGCGTGCCCGCGGTGTCGTGCATGGCCAACGCACATCTGAAAGAAAGGATTCAACAAATCATGGGTTACGACACTCTCCGTAAATCAGCGCTTTCGCATCGCACCATCGCCGCGAGCGCAATGCTCACCGTCCTCCTCACCGTCGCCGCCGTCGGCGTCGTCACTGCAGAGCCGGTGAAACGCGACACCGACCGCTATCAATTGAATTACTCGATGAGCAAAACCCCGGGAGGAAACCTCTCGATCCGCGCGCGTGTGATCGACACGGAGACGCACGAGGTGATGGGCGAGCCGTCCATCATCGCGAAGCCGGGTGAGCGCACGACGGCGCGTTTCGGCAATGATCAGCGCGAGTGGCAGCTCATCGTCATGGCGAATGCAGACGGTAGCGGTTCTCTCACGCTCGTCGCGACGCACGACAGTCGGGAGGTCCAGGACACGGTCATTCACTTCCCCGCGCCGGGCGTGCAGCAGGCGCGCGGCTTCAGCGGAGCACCGCTCAGTCTCAATCTCGCCAAGGCCGACATCCGGGACGTGCTGCGCACGTTCGGGAAAGTGACCGGCCTGGAGATGGACATCGCGCCCGAGGTGCAGGGTTCGGTGACCGTGAACGTGGTCGACACTCCGTGGGATCAGGCTCTCGACGAGATCATCCGCGAGAACGGATACGCGTATCGCATCGAGGGGAAGACGATTCACGTGTTCAAGCCGTGAAGTGCCTGCATACAATGCGGCGGCATGAACGACGCCGCTGAACGTTACGTCCGGCTCGTGCTCGCCCTGGGCGAGCACGATGCCGATTACGTCGATTCCTACTACGGTCCCGCCGCGTGGCGGGACGACGTGCGCACGACGCGCCCCACCCTCCCCTTCATCCATGCCGCGGCCGTCGCGTTGCGCGCGGACCTCGAGGCGCACGCGCGTCCGGACGATGCGATGGAATCGCTCCGGCTCGACTACCTCCGCCGCCAGACCGATGCGCTCATCGCGCGCGCGGGGATGCTCGAGGGGCGGCGGATGCGCTTCGACGAGGAGTCGAAGGCGCTGTACGACGCGGTCGCGCCGACCCATGGCGAGGACTACTTCCGCGGCCTCAACGCCGCGATCGATCGCGAGCTCCCGGGCAGCGGCTCGCTCACCGATCGCGTCGAGAGCTTCCGCATGCAGTTCGTCATCCCGCGCGAGAAGCTCGACGACGTGTTCGGCGCCGCGATCGACATCTGTCGCGAGAAGACGGCCGATCAGATCGCATTGCCGATCGGCGAGACGTTCACGGTCGAATCGGTGAACGACAAATCGTGGAGCGGCTACAACTGGTATCAGGGCAACTTCCGCTCGCTCATTCAGGTCAACACCGACCTGCCGATCTTCATCGACCGCGCCATCGACCTCGCCTGCCACGAAGGCTATCCCGGCCATCACGTCTACAACTCGCTGCTCGAAAAGACGCTCGTGCGCGACCGCGGCTGGATGGAGTACTCGGTGTACGCGCTCTTCTCCGCGCAGTCGCTCATCGCCGAGGGGAGCGCGAACTACGGCATCGACGTCGCGTTTCCGGCGGAAGAGCGCGTGGAGATGGAGAAGGAGCGCCTCTTCCCGCTCGCGGGACTCGACGCCTCGCGCGCCGAGCATTACTACCGCGTGCACGAGCTGGTCGCGCGCACCGGCTACGCCGGCAACGAGGCCGCGCGACGCTATCTCGACGGCGAGATCTCCGCGGACGACGCGGCGGAGTGGCTGACGACGTACGCGCTGATGGCACCCGCGCGCGCGAAGCAGCGCGTGAAGTTCATCGAGCAGTACCGCAGCTACGTGATCAACTACAACCTCGGCAAGGATCTCGTCCGCCAATACGTGGAGAAGCGCGGCGGCGATCGTTGGGAGGTGTTCGCGGAGCTCCTGTCGTCGCCGCGACTACCCTCGGGGTTGATGTAGCTGTGGAGTGCGGCAGCGGATTTACTCGCGCTGCCTTGGCCCCTCGGCAGATCGCAGCTGCCGCTCTTCATTGCCGCAGCGTCGAGGCCCCCGCCCGCGGCAGCTCGACGCTGCCGCAACGGAAAGCGGCAGCTGTCGTCTCCCGAGGGCTCCGTCAGCGCGAGTACTCCGCTGCCGCACTCCACAAAAACCTCTCGATGGCGGGGACTGCGTGAGCGCGGCACTCGATGATCGCCAGGTGTCCGCATCCTTCCAGCGTCACCAGTTCTGCCTGCGGCAGCTCCTCTTTCATGCGCGCGGAAACCGAATACGGCACGATGCGATCCTTCGTGCCCCACGCCAGCAGCACCGGCATCGTCACGCGCTGCAGCTTGCCGTCGAGCATGTCCCTGCCTTCGAGCATCGACGCCATCGAGCGCCGCACGACCCATGCCTTCTCCTTCGAGCGCCACAGGAAATCGCGGAGCACGAACGTCGGGATCAGTGACGCGCGATCGGTCTGCATCGCCAGCGTGGCGCGCAGCTCGTCCAGCGTCGTCGGCGAAAACGACGTTGGCGTCAATGTCGTGTCGAACTGCAGACCGCCGCTCGAGACGAGCACGAGTCGCCGCACGCGCTCCGGATGCTCCGCCGCGACTTTCAACGCGACCCATCCGCCCATCGACATGCCCATCACGTCCGTCTCGCGCAGACCGACGGCGTCCATGAACCCGCGCACGATCTCCGCCTGCGTCGTCACCGAGTAGTCGCTATCGCGTGGACGTTCCGAGTCGCCGTAGCCGAGGAGGTCGAGCGCGTACACGCGGTGCTTGCGCATCAGCTCGCGATAGATCGGCGCGCCGTCATCCGCGCGCGATGCGACACCGTGCACGACCAGAAGCGGCGGACCTTTGCCTCCGGCGAGGTAATGAATGCGATGACCACCGACGCGCACGTCGTTGCCGCGCATGCCGATCGCCCGCAAATACACATCGCGTATGGCAAACACGACCGACAGCGGACGCAGATAAGCGAACGCAACCGCGACGCAGATCGTCACGACCATGAACATCCGTTGAAACGCTTTTCGCCTTCTCATCACTATTCCGAAGGTGCGGCGTGATTCAAATCACGCCACGGCGAACACTTGCAACCTATCTTGAAGGTTCGCTCAGATCCAACAGGTCGTAACGGAGGTCCCCACGTGGCGTACGTGCATAAGTACGACGTGGCAATCCTTGGCTCGGGCATCGGTGGGTCGATGCTCGCGTGCATTTTGGCCAAGCACGGATTGTCTACGTTGCTCATCGAGGAACTGACTCATCCGCGGTTCACCATCGGCGAATCGCTCATTCCCGAGACCGGCGTCCGTCTGCGCATTCTCGCCGAAAAGTACGGCGTGCCCGAGGTCGGTTGGCTCGGCAGTTTCCAGGCGTTGCGCGACAACGTCAGCACCGCGTGCGGCGTGAAGCGCTCGTTCGCGTTCATGTATCACCGCGAAGGAGAGAAGCATCGCGCCGAGGAGACCAATCAGCTTCCGACGCTGACGCCGCCGTTCGGTCCCGACTCGCATCTCTTCCGCCAGGACACCGACGCCTACCTCGCGTCGATGGCCGTGAAGTACGGCGCGCATTTTCGCCAGGCGGTGAAAGTCACAAACGTCGAATTCGACGACGACGAAGTGCGCCTCAACGTCGCAAACGGCGAGCAGCTCCGCGCGTCGTTCCTCATCGACGGCGGCGGCATGCGCTCGCACGTCTCGACGCAGTTGAACCTGCGCGACGAGACGCCGCGCTTCCGCACCGACACGCGCGCGATCTACAACCACTTCATCGACGTGAAGCCCGCCGACCTGTTGCTGGAGGGGAAGAAGGTCACGCCCTCGCCGCTCGCGCAGGGAACGATGCATCACATCTTCGACGGCGGCTGGATCTGGGTCATCCCGTTCAACAACCATCGCGAGTCGACGAACCCGCTGACGAGCGTCGGACTGATGCTCGATCGCCGCAAGTTCCCGACACCGCAAGGAACGCCCGAGGAAGAGTTCCGCGCGATCACCGCGCGCTTCCCGACGGTGCGCCGACACTTTGCGGACGCACGCCCCGTGCGTCCGTGGGTCGGCAGCGGACGCATTCAGTACTCGCAGAAGACGATGCTCGCGCATCGCGTGATCCAGCTTCCGCACGCCGGTTGCTTCGTCGATCCGCTGTACTCCAGCGGCATGTCCGTGCTAACCGTCGCCATCGATCTGATGGCCGGCGCGCTGCTCGACGCGTTCCGCGACAACGACTTCGCGATCGAGCGCTTCCGCCGCGTCGACGAGGTCGTGAACACCGGCTTCGATCACTACGACACGATCGTGTCGCGCTCGTTCGACGCGTTCGCGAGCTACGACCTCTGGAACGCCTGGAATCGCAACTGGGCGATGGGCAACTTCCTCGGCACGTTCGGACCGCTCGCGAATCTGATGCGGTATCTGAAGACGAACGATCGGCACTACCTCGACGTCACGACGGAGCCGGGCAACATCGGAGTGCTGAGCAGTCATCTGCCCGAGGTGCGCGCGGCGATCATGGCTTCATCGGACGACATCGGCGAGGCGATCGCCGGCAGCATCACGCACAAGGAAGCAAATCAACGCATCTTCACCCGCCTCGGCGCGCTGAAGTTCCTCCCGCCGTACATGGGCTTCGGCAAGCCGGAGCAACATGCGCCCGCGACGTTCACGCTGCCCGCGGGAGCGCGCCACGTGATGTGGTATCGCTTCCGCGCGGAGAAAAAGTGGCGCGACTACGCCGTGTTCAGTCTGTTGACGTACGCGCGCCAGGTCGCGGGATTCGCGTGGCGTCACACGTCCGACTCGCTTTCGCGCGCCGCGCGCGGTTTGCGCGACGTGTTCTGGGCGGGGAACGCCGAGTGGAAGCGCACGCCGAACTCGATGCGCGCGCACGGGAAGTGGGCTTCGTTGGAACCGGATGAGGAGCATCGGGGGGCCAGCGCCCCGCTGGCCGTACCGCCGGCCCCCGGCCGGCGGGGCGCCGGCGGTACGGCCGCCGAGGCGGCGGCCCCCCATCGGACCGCAGAGGCGGCGGCGCCCCAGCCGTGATGGAAACGCAGCAGAACCTCGCATGGCGCGGGGTCTTCCGCGACCTTCCGCGCGAGCATGGCTTCGAGCCGTTGCGCGTCGAGGGCGCGTTGCCCGAGCAACTGCGCGGCGTGCTCTATCGCTGCGGCCCTGCGCGCTTCAGCATCGGCGGCGAGCCGTACCTGCACTGGTTCGATGCCGACGGCGCCGTCGCCGCGGTGCGCTTCGAAGGCGATCGCGTCGAAGCAGCCGTCCGTACGATTGCCACGCGTTGGCTGCGCGAAGAGCAGGCCGCGAATCGGCAGCTCTATCGCTCGTACGCGCAACTCGGCCGCGGCTGGCGGCGCTGGCTCACGCTCCCGAAGAATCCCGCGAACATCTCCGTGATGCCGTACGACGGCCAGGTGCTCGCGTTGTGGGAAGCGGGGCTGCCGATCGCGCTCGATCCCGCGACGCTCGAAACGCACGGCGAGACGAACCTCGGCGGCCGCATCGGCCCGACCTTCTCCGCGCATCCGCATCGCGTGGGGCGCACGCTCTTCAACTTCGGCGTGCGCTACGGCGCGAAGTTCTGCATCGACATCTATCAGTTCGGCAATGTAGGGCGTGGCTTCAGCCCGCCTCCCCGGGAGGGGCGGGCTGAAGCCACGCCCTACGTTTCGAGCATCGCGCGCATCGCCTCGGTGCCGTTGCCGCGACCGACGATCATCCACGACTTCATCGCGACGCCGAAGCACATCGTCTTCTTCTGCGCGCCCGTGCGGCTGCGACTCGCGCGATTGCTCGCGGGCATCGGCAGCTTCGACTCGAATCTCGCGTGGGAGCCCGAGCACGGGACGGAAGTCATCGTCGTGCCGCTCGCGTCTCCCGACAAGCCGATCCGTTTCACGGTGCCGCCGTTTTTCCAGTGGCACTTCGTGAACGCGTGGGAGGAGGGCGAGACGCTCGTCGTCGACTACCTCCCCTACGACGACTTCGAGACGAACGCGTGGTTCGGCCGCACGCCGTACGAGCCCGCGCGGCAACCGCCGCCATCGCGCTACGCGCGTGCGCGGCTCGATCTCACGTCGCGAAAGATGGACATCGAAGTGTTGTCCGAGATCTCGCTGGATTTTCCGGCGATCCATCCTGACGACGCGGGACGTCCGCATCAGCACGTCTGGCTGCTCGATTTCGAGAAGAGCATTCCGCCGTCGCTCTGCCGCTTCGACACGCACACGCGCACGATTCGCCGCGTGCCGCTCGGCGAGAACACGTTTCCGAGCGAGGCTGTCGTCGTGCCCGAAGGTTGGGTGCTCAGTCTGGTGTACGACGGCAATCGCGACGCGAGCTACGTCGCCGTCATCGACGGCGCTCGCCCCGAGGATGGGCCCGTCGCGCGGCTCTGGTTCGATCACGCAATTCCCTTCCTGTTTCATGGAGCGTGGGCCCAGTGAAACGGATTTGGTTTTTCTTGCACTACTCGTTGATCCGCTAGGAGGTTGTCGATGTCATCCACTGATGGGCGTAGGGGCGAAGGTGTATCCAATGCAATTGCGATCGTGGGAGCGGCTTGCCGCTATCCCGACGCGACTTCGCCCAAAGAGTTGTGGGAAAACGTGCTCGCGCAGCGCCAGGCATTTCGGCGCATGCCCGCCGAGCGCCTTCCGCTCGAGGACTACTGGTCCGCCGATCCGAGCGCGCCGGACCGCACGTACTCGCAGAACGCCGCCGTAATTACGAACTGGACCTTCGACCGCGCGAAGTATCGCGTGTCGCGCAGCACGTTCGAATCCGCCGACCTCGCGCACTGGCTCGCGCTCGAAGTGGCCGACCTCGCTTTGCAGGACGCCGGCTTCGAGCCTCCGCCGATCGGCACGGGCGTGATCGTCGGCAACACGCTCACGGGCGATAGCTCGCGCGCGGGATCGCTGCGCCTGCGATGGCCGTACGTGCGCCGCGCCGCGATCGCCGCGGGCGTCGATGGCGAGACGCTGCAGAAACTCGAACAGGAGTTCAACGCGCCGTTCGCCGAGATCGGCGAAGACTCGCTCGCGGGCGGACTGTCGAACACGATCGCCGGACGCATCTGCAACTACTTCGGCTTCAACGGCGGAGGCTACACCGTCGACGGCGCATGCTCGTCGTCACTGCTCTCGATCATTCATGCATGCAACGCGCTCATGAACGGCGACCTCGACGTCGCGCTCGCGGGCGGCGTCGACCTCTCGCTCGATCCGTTCGAGCTGGTCGGCTTCGCGAAGTGCACCGCGCTCGCGAAGGAGCGCATGTGGGTGTACGACAAGAAGGCGAACGGATTTCTCCCCGGCGAAGGCTGCGGCTTCATCGTGCTGATGCGCTACGAAGACGCGGTCGCGCAGGGCCGCAACATCCACGCGAAGCTCCTCGGCTGGGGCATGTCCTCGGACGGCTTCGGCGGCATGACGCGCCCCGAGGCGAGCGGGCAGCGGCTCGCTTTGCAGCGCGCTTATGCGAAGGCCGGCGTCCCGATCGACACCGTGACGCTGTTCGAAGGCCACGGCACCGGCACGCCGATCGGCGACCCGATCGAGATCGAAACGATCAACTCGCTCCTCGGCAACACAAACGGTCACCCGCGTTTCATCGGTTCCATCAAGGCGAATGTCGGACACACGAAAGCCGCGGCCGGAATCGCGGGACTGATCAAGGCGATGATGGCCGTGCGCGAAGGAATCGTGCCGCCGATCACCGGCTGCACCGAACCGCGCGACACCGGTACTTTGTCCGTGACGCAAACGCCGCTCTCCTGGCCGGAGAACGCTCCGCGCCGCGCAGCCGTCAGCGCCATGGGCTTCGGCGGCATCAACACGCATGTGGTGTTAGAAGCGGCAAGTGAACGTAGGACGGGCTTCAGCCCGTCCGGGCGGGCTAAAGCCCGCCCTACGTCCGAGGTCTTTCTCTTTGGCGCGGCCTCTGCCGAGGAGCTGAAACAACAACTCGACGCCATCGCCTCCCGCGCCCTCTCGCTCTCGCTCGCGGAGCTCACCGACCTCGCCGCATCGTTGCGCATGAAGATCACCGGCCGCACCTATCGCGCCGCGTTCGTTGCCGGCACGCCCGCAGAACTGCACGCCGCCGCGAAAGCCGCCGCAGTGCAAGCGTCGTCGCGTCGTCCGCGCATCGCGTTCCTCTTCTCGGGCCAGGGCTCGATTCCCAACGTCACCACCGACATCGCACAGCCCGCGATCGTGCGCGCCTCGATGGAGCGCCTCAAAGAACTACGCCGCCTCGGCATCGAAGCACACTGCGCCATCGGCCACTCGCTCGGCGAGCTGACCGCATTGCATTGGGCCGGCGCGCTCGACGAACAGCAACTGATCGACCTCGCCACATTCCGTGGAAACGCCATGCAGCAACTCGCCGGCGACGGCGCGATGCTCGCGCTTGCGTGCGATGAAGAAACGGCGCGCGCGATCCTCGACGGCGAAGCCGTCGTCGCCGCAACGAACGGCCCGCAACAGACCGTCGTCTCCGGTCCGGCGAGCTCGATCGAGCGCGCGATGGAGCGCGCGAAGTCGCGCGGCATCGGCGCGACGCGCGTCCCCGTCAACGCCGCGTTCCACTCGCCGATGATGGCGCCCGCCGCGTTGCCGCTGCGCAACTACGTCGGCACGCTCGGAACGAAGCCCACCGGAAGCGGCATCTTCTCGACCGTGACCGCGACGTGGCTCACCCGCGACACGAATCTCTCCGAGCTTCTCGGATACCAGCTCACCGCGCCGGTGCGCTTCCGCGAAGCCGTCGACGGCATCGCCGCCGAAGCCGATCTCTTCATCGAAGT
>Ga0075421_100001263_pt1 | contig 29219 bp, 22 predicted proteins | sample SoiMetdeltSBSDD5_FD_75292 | JGI IMG/M metagenome (GOLD analysis project Ga0075421, IMG submission 75292) | Bulk soil microbial communities from a Populus tree surrounding site in Tennessee, USA - Soil MetaG P. deltoides SBSDD5 | ecosystem: Environmental > Terrestrial > Soil > Tree plantation... | reverse complement strand
CGCCGACCACCGAGACCACCAGCAGGATCCAACCGGCGGCCACGCCGGCAAGCAGGAGGGCGGTCACGACGATGATGTGCGAGCGAGTCATCGTGCGAGCCCTGCCTCCGGGCGCCGTCCGGTGCCCGAGACCGTTCTAACATGACCAGGCTGCTGCGCCCGGCCGCCGCACCGCTGCCATGGGCCCTCCCCATCCGCTATCCTCGCACCTTCGATGACCACCCTGCGCGACATCGCCGCCAAGGTCGCCGACGGCACGCGGCTGTCCGATGCCGACGCGCTGTTCCTGCTGCGCAGCCACGACCTCACGGCCATCGGTCGCCTCGCCGACTCCGTGCGCCAGCGCTTCCACCCGCCCGGTCCCGACGGCCGCAGCGAGGTGTCGTACATCGTCGACCGCAACATCAACTACACCAACGTGTGCGTCACGCTGTGCAAGTTCTGCGCCTTCTACCGGCGGCCGGGCGACCCCGAGGGCTACGACCATCCGCTGGACGTGATCCTCGCGAAGATCAGGGAGACCAGGGCGCTGGGCGGCGTGCAGATCCTGCTGCAGGGCGGGCACAACCCGGACTACGGCGTCGAGCGCTACGAGGAGCTGTTCCGTGCCATCAAGTCCCGCGAGCCCATCCACATCCACGGCCTGTCGCCCAGCGAGATCCTGCACGCCTGCCACGTGAGCAAGCTGCCGCTGGAGATCACGGTGGCGCGGCTGGCTGCGGCGGGACTCGACTCCATGCCCGGCGGTGGCGGCGAGATCCTCGTGGACCGCGTGCGCCGGATCATCTCGCCGCTCAAGACCATGAGCGACGACTGGCTGCGCGTGCACGAGGTCTGCCACGCGCAGGGCCTGCGCACCACGGCCACCATGATGTTCGGGCACGTCGAGACGCTCGACGAGCGCGTGGAGCACCTGCGCCGCGTGCGCGAGCTGCAGGACCGCACGGCCGGCTTCACCGCCTTCATCTCGTGGACCTTCCAGGCGCCGCACACCGAGATGGAGCACGTGCCCATGGTCGGCGGCTTCGACTACCTGCGCACGGCGGCCGTCTCGCGCCTCTACCTCGACAACGTCGAGAACTTCCAGGCCAGCTTCGTCACGCAGGGCATCGACGTGGCGGCGCTGGCGCTGCACTACGGCATGAACGACCTGGGGTCGGTGATGATCGAGGAGAACGTGGTCAGCGCCGCCAACTGCGAGTGCCTGGCCACGATCGGTGACCTGGAGCGGCAGGCGCGCGGCGCCGGCTTCACGCCCGTGCGGCGCAACATGTTCTACGATCGCGTGGACGAGCGCGGGCGGGTGGTGCGGCGGCACCGGGATGACGCGTGGGCGGCGAGGAACGCCACGCGGGGTGGGGACACGCGGCCGGAGGCGATCGAGCGGGAATTTGTGGAGCTGGCGGTGGGCGGCTGAGGCTGCGGGCGATCTTGCCCAGGCACTGGATCCGCAGCGAAGCCGATGCGGCCCCGCCGGTGCCGAGGCACCTCGAGCAACTGCCTGATGGCGTCGAACACGGCCTTGAACCGGATGTCGTAGCCCGACTCGAGTCGATCGATCCGACGGCCGAGCTCGCGGTACTCGGCAGCCAGGCTCCGAAGACGAACGAAGGCGCGGACTTGAGGAAAGGACCGGGCCTCGTCGTCCGTGAGGATCCACGCGAATTCGCGCGGGAATCGCGCCAGGTTCAGTCGGACCTGCTCGACGAGCCGCTTGTTCGTCACGCGGTAGATCCGTGCCAGGTCACTGTCGAGCATCACGCGCTGGCCGCGCACTTCGTGGATGCGCGCCTCGATCCAGGCCGAGCTGATCGGCACCAAGTCGTCGGTCACGGGGTACCTCCCGGGTGCTCGGCGGCCTCGTGCCGCCGCGTCTCAGACCGGTCGGGCGGCTGGCGACGCCTTTACGGCCGGGGGCGTGGCACGGCGAGCGGGTGCCGCGTGTGGTGGCTTTGAGGTCACATCTTGTGACCTCAAGACCGGCGGCGGTTGGAGACGAGCGCCTGAAACCCACGATGATCGACTCCGGTGCCGCCCAGGTGACGCCGCTGCGTGGCGGTCCGGCGGGCTTCGGGATTCGCGATACCATGCGGGCCGTTCGATGCGGAGGGCTCGCCATGTCATGCGGCTCGCGAAACGTGCTCGTGGCCTGCATCCATGTGCTCGCGCTCGCTGCGACAGCACATCCGCAGCTGCCGCCCGGCACCGTCCTCGATCACACGGTCACGAGCTTGGGTTCCGGCGGATTCGTCGAAGGCCTCGACGAAGCGGAGGGATTCGGCGGTGCCGTGGCATGGATCGACGACCTCGACGGCGATGGAATGCGCGACCTGCTCGTCGGCGCACCGAGCTCCAACGACTACGACTCAGGTGGCGCGGGCGACCCGGGCGGGCTGGATACCGGAGCCCTCTGGATCCTGTCGCTCCTCGATGAGGCCGCGTCGGTCAAGGCGCTCAAGATCAGCGAGACCACCCCTCTGATTGGCGCAGATCTCTGGCCGATCTACGGCGCCTTCGGCGGTGCCGCCTGCGCAGGGGATGACTTCGATGGCAACGGCGTGCGAGAGCTGCTCGTCACTTCGACAGGCGACGAGCAGGCCGGCCCCGGCGCCGGTGCGCTCTATATCGTGCGCCTCGACTCACGCGGCTCCGTCCTTGGCTACAGCCTGGTGCTGCCCGGGGGGCCGCTGATGCCGTTCGGCAACGGTGAGGGAGGCAAGTTCGGCGGCTCGGTTTGCGTGCTGGGCGATCTCGATGGCGATGGCTACTCGGAGGTCGCGGTTGCTGAGCCCTCCTATCTGGTTCAGCCCTCGATGTTCGGCATTCCGGGCGTGTACGGTGCCGTGCGCATCGTGTTCCTCGGCCCGGATGCGGTGCTGATGAAGTCGGTCACCATCACCACCGGCCTCGGCGGCTTCACGGGGCAGATCGACACCGCCGGCTTCGGCACGGCGGTCGCCGCCTTGGGCGACCTTGACGGCGACGGTGTCACAGAGCTGGCCGTCGGTGCAGCGTTCGACGACGACGGCGGCTCGGACCGGGGTGCCGTCTGGATCCTGTTCTTGAACACGAGCGGAGAAGTCAAGTCCCAGGCCAAGATCAGTTCGACCGAGGGCGGCTTCACTGGGGTCCTCGATGACGGCGACAATTTCGGGACCTCCCTCGCGCCTCTCGGGGATCTCGACGGCAACGGCACGCCGGACGTGGCGGTTGGTGCGGATTGGGACGACGACGGCGGCAACGCGCGCGGCGCGGTATGGCTGCTGCGCCTGCAGACTGACGGCTCCGTCGCCTCGTGGACCAAGCTCAGCTCGACGACGACGAGCTGGCTGGCAGACCTGCAGGACGAGGAGCACTTCGGCACATCGCTGCCTCCCGAGTCCGCGCTCGAAGGCGGTTGGCTCGCCGTGGGCACGTCGCGCAAGCTCTACCCATCGGACGTTTTTTCGACAGTGGGCGCCGTTCGCATGCTGCGGTTGCGCTCCGACGGAATCGTCATGGAGGCCAAGCTTTTCGACGTGGGCAACACACCCGCACTGGAGGGCACGGTACCGGGCAACCTCGGTCACGCCGCCACCATGACGGCGGACGACGGCGGCGACGGCCAGCCCGACCTCCTCTATCTCTCGGCCGGCAAGGCGGGACGCATGGAGCTCCAGACGAACGGTACGCTCCTGGCGAAGCCGCCGCTGATCCAGCTATCGCCGCTAGGAGGGCAGGCGGGTCTGGACTCCATGGCGATGATCGGTGACGTGGATGGTGATGGCGTACCCGATGTCGCCTCGGGCGACGGAAACTACAACCAGGTGAACATCGCGCTCCTCGACGAGTCAGGCATGATCAAGCGCTCGGTAACACTGGGGAACGGCGTCGGGGGCTTTCCGGCCGAGCTCGAGTATTTCGAGAAGTTCGGCCAGTCCGTGTGTCCGCTGGGCGACGTGAACCTGGATGGCACGCCGGACATCGCCGTGGGCGCGCCCGACGACGACGGCCCGCCCTGGATGTACAAGCCCCTCTCGGGCGCCGTCTGGATCATCCTGCTCGAGCCGGCGGGCACGGCTCTGGCAGCGCGCAAGATCGGCGCCGCGGAGCTTGGCCTCGTCGCGAGCCCGGACCAGACCGGTGGCCGCTTCGGCTGGGCTCTCGCGAACCTAGGCGACCTGAACCTCGATGGCTTCACGGACATCGCGGTCGGCGCCCCGCTGCTGGAGACCGTCGATTTCCTCCCGGGCGTCGTGTGGATCCTCTTCCTCGGCCCCGGCGGCGTCCTGCAGGACGCCGAGCCCTTCGATCTGGCGGGCGCCTACGTCCCCGTCAGCAACGAGTTCGCGTCATCGCTCGCCACGATTCGCGATCTCGACGGCGACGACGTGCCCGAGTTGGCGAGCTGCGTGTCCTCGACGGACTATCAGCCCTCCGGAGCGCTGTTGATCCACTTCCTGGACCGCGACGGCAGCGTCAAGTCCACGCTGATGAACGAAGGCAGCATGCTCGGCTTCGACATGGAGCCGGGCCCGAAGGTGATCTCGGCCGGCCTGTCCGGAGCGCCGGGCGGCCAGCCGGGACAGTGGCTGCTCGTCGGCCGTCCCGGCAATCCCGGCGACTTCGTCTCCGTGCTGCTCGCGCAGAGCCCGTGAGGACGGGCGCGAGCCGGAGGCGTCGGCGCGCTGTTCGTCGTGTATCGTTGCCCTGAGCCGCGCTGGGAAGACAGCCACGGCGGTCGTTTCGAATCGCTAGAATCCGCGCGGCTGGTGGCCCGACCTTGCCAGGCTGCCGGCCAACCAGACATGACGACCTCCAGTCCGACGCGCCCCGCTTCCCGCTCCCCCGGCCCCCACCGCGTCGCGCCCTTTGGCCGCGGCCCCACGAACCCCGGCCCGGGTCCCGGCTTCTCGCCCTCGCGCGCTTTCCTCGAAGACGACGCCCTCGCGCCCGACCTGCGCCCTATCCGCGACAAGATGCTGGCCGGCACGCGCCTCTCTCACGCCGACGGCCGCACGCTCTTCGCGACGCCCGACCTCAACGGCCTCGGCGCCCTCGCCAACTTCGTGAACGAGTCGCTCAACGGCGACCGCACCACCTTCACGTACAACCGCCACCTCAACTACACCAACGTCTGCGCCTACAAGTGCATGTTCTGCGCCTTCCGCCGCGACGGCGACGAGCCGGACGCGGTGGTCATGGACATGGACTTCGTGCGCGAGCGGATGCGCACGGGCTTCACGGACACGATGAAGGAGGTGCACATCGTCGGCGGCATCCATCCGGGGCTGCCGTACGGCTACTACCTGGACCTGTTGCGCACCATCAAGGCCGAGCGCCCGAACCTGCACATCAAGGCCTTCACCATGATCGAGCTGGACGCCATCGCCGAGGTGGCGGGCAAGCCGCTCGAGACGGTGCTGGCCGAGCTGCGCGAGGCGGGCCTCGACAGCTGCCCCGGCGGCGGCGCGGAGGTGCTGAGCCCGCGCGTGCACAGGAAGCTCTACCGCGAGAAGCTGCCGCCCGAGCGCTGGATCGCGACGTGCAAGACCGTGCACCGCGCGGGCCTGCACACCAACGCGACCATGCTCTTCGGGCACATCGAGACGACAGACGAGCGCGTCGACCACATGCTCGCCATCCGCGAGATCCAGGACGAGACGGGCAGTTTCCTGCAGTTCATCCCGCTGCTCTTCCATCCGGACCACACGCCGCTCGAGCGGCTGGGCAAGACCACGGGCCTGGATGCGCTGCGCACCATCGCCGTCGCGCGACTCATGCTCGACAACGTGCCGCACGTGAAGGCCTACTGGATCATGCTGGGACTGAAGATCGCGCAGGTCGCGCTGCACTACGGCGCGGACGACATCGACGGTACGGTCGAGGAGGAGCACATCACGCACGACGCCGGCGGCGAGACGCCGCAGGGGCTGACGACGGAGCAGCTGGCGGGGCTCATCCGCGAGGCCGGGCGCGTGCCGGTGCTGCGGGACACGCTGTACACGGACGTGTGTGTCGTCCCCTGAGCCGCCGCGCGCAGTGATCGCGGGCGGGCGACGGTTCAGGCGGGTCCTCGGCGGCCTCGCCCTGCTGGCGACGCTGCCCGGCTTCGCCGCCTGCGCCTCCGTCGTCCTCACGCCGCACGCGATGCGCGCCGCGGACGTGCCGATCGAGGACCGCGAGCGCGCGGTGAGCAACTACGCCGCGGCCGTCGCACGCTGTAACGAGTTCCTGGCCTCGCCCTTCCGGCACGCGCTGCCCGCGGGTCAGTACGTCCTGGACGACGGGCAGGGCCTGTTCTTCGAGACCGCCGGCGGCACGTGGCCCATCGAGGTGCGCTGCACCGGCTGGGGTGACGTGGTGCAGTGGTTCGGTTTCAAGGCGCAGGAGGGCGAGGGCGGGTTCACCGTGGCCGCCTGCCCGCCCGACCGCGATCGCGCCGTGGACAACGGCCTGCTGCGCGAGAAGCACGGCTACGAGGTGGAACCCGACCTCGTGGCGGACCTGATCCTGCACGAGACCACGCACGTCGTCTCGGACGAGGGTGCCATCGGCTTCTGGAAGAGCGCGTCGTACTACCTGGAGTGCGTGTTCCTGTGGCGCTTCGACCGCAGCCACTCGGACGAGCGGCGCGCCTACTCGACGGCCGAGGAGTACCACCAGTTCATCCAGAGCGTCGGGCGCGGCGAGGCCGAGACCGCGCGGCTGCTGGCCGAGCTGGAGGCGCACATCGCAGCCAGCACGGACGACGCCTGCCACCACGTCCCGGCGCCGGCCGCCTCGTCGCCTCCGCTGCCCGCGCCGGCGCCCTGAGGGCCGGGCGAGCGGAATCCCTCAAGCCCGGGTGATGCCCCGTCCGAAAAGGACGCCGGGAAGTTCCGTGAGGAGTTCGACCATGCGCGCCCTGCCGCGGATCGTGTTCGTTTTCGGCGTCGTGTCCTTCTTCGTGCTGTGCGCCGCCGCGGTGGCGATGGCCACCTGAGGCCCGGCCGCGGAAGACCGCGCGCCGGCTAGTCGAGCGACGGGATCGTGGTCTCGAGGAAGACCACGTCCGCGTCGTCGCGCACCTGGATCAGGCGCCCGCCCAGGTCGGACACGAACATCACGCCCGTCGGCAGCGCCTGGCCCTTCTTGCAGTCGCGCTTGTACTTGCCCTTGTGCTCGGACTTCTGGTCCAGGTCCCCGACGTTCACGAACACGCCGCTGCCCACCGCGTCCTCGACGAAGACATCGAACGGGCCGTCGTCGAAGTCCACCTTCTTGAGCGTCAGGATGATGCGCTCCTGGCCCTTGTTCTCCTTGCTGCGCATCTCGAGCGTGCCCGTGATGTCCGGCTGCGGATCGTCCTCGTCGGCATCGACCTCGATCTTCACCTTCTGGTTCTTCTTCTCGAGGCCGTAAGGCGGCACCACGCCCTCGAGCTCCACGTCGTCGCCCTTGCGCACCTCGATGCGCCGGCCGATCAGGTCCTCCGTCGTGAGCACGCCCTGGTCCATCAGCGGCAGCTCGTCGCCCTTCTTGGTGTCCAGCGCCAGCTTCTGGCTGCCGCCGTCGCCCGGGAGATCGCCGAGATCCACGAAGGTGTCGGAGTCGAGCGGGTCCTCGAGGAACAGGTGGTGCTCCACGCCCGCCTCCACTTTCTGGACGTGCACGTCGAAGCGCTCGGAGTTGCCGTTGCCCTTGGAGCGGATGCGCACATTCCCCTTGGCGTTGTCATCGGGAGCGTCAGTGTCCGGGCGGACGAGGCACGACTGGCTGTCCTGGTTGCCGTTGCCGCCCTCGCCGCCGGGGCCCACCGCCCAGGCGCCGGCGCACACGGCGAGGACACCGAGAGTGAGGTACGTCGAGGCGTGGAATCGCATGGGAGAACCTCCGAGAGCCCGCCCCAACCAGCGAGTCTAGCCCGTGATTCGCCGTCGTGGTGTGACTCGAGCGACTCCCGTCGGCGCCCCGTCCACGCCGCGTGGCGATCGCGACGACGGATCAGCCGCGCCCGACGGCGCGGTGCCGGAAGCAGCCTGCGAGGTGGTCGTTCACCATGCCCGTGGCCTGCATGTGCGCGTAGACGATCGTGCTCCCCACGAAGCGGAAGCCGCGCGCCTTGAGGTCCCTGCTCAAGGCGTCGGACGCCTTGCTCGTGGCGGGCAGCTGCTTCAGCGAGCGCCAGCGATTCACCACCGGCCGGCCGTCCACGAAGTCCCACGCGTAGTCCGCGAAGCTGCCGAACTCCTCCTGCACCGCGAGGAAGGCGCGCGCGTTGCCGATGGCGGCCTCGATCTTCTGGCGGTTGCGGATGATGCCCGCGTCGCGCAGCAGCCGCGCGACGTCCTTCGCGCCGAAGCGCGCCACCTTGCGCGGATCGAAGCCCGCGAAGGCCGCGCGGAAGGCCGGCCGCTTGCGGAGCACGCAGTCCCACGAGAGCCCCGCCTGCATGCCCTCGAGGATCACGAACTCGAACAGCTTCCGGTCATCGAAGAGCGGCACGCCCCACTCGGCGTCGTGGTAGGCGGCGGACAGCTCGTTGCGCGCCCAGCCGCAGCGCTGGCGGCGCGGTCCGGCTGGCAGCAGGTCGGGTCGGTCGGGCATGGGCTGCACATGATGCCGGTCGATGCGCCCGCAGGAAAGTGCCGGCGTGCGCTGGAACGCCGAGCCTCGAGACTACAATCCGGCCAACCCGTTTCGGAGGAACGCCCCCATGTCGAGCCTGATCCGCTGCGCCCGCCTCGCCGTGCTGCTCGCCCTCGTCGCCGCGCTCGCTCCCGCCACCGCCGCGCAGGGCGCGCTCGACGGCCAGTGGGTCAAGCTCAAGATCAAGGCCAAGGGTTTCATCCTCGACGCCGAAGGCTTGGACACGAAGGTCAAGTACAACGACACCGTCTACATGTTCCTCACGGCCGACGGCGCCCTGTACGACTACACGATCACCTACGAGAGCGCGCCGGACGAGTGGAGCACCACGGCCATCGCCAGCTTCTCGCCCACGGGCGCCGAGAGCGAGATCGTGATCGACCACAGCATGACGGTGCAAGGCATGGACGGCGTCTCGCTCACCTTCAGCGCCACGTTCCGCTTCACGATCACGCTGGACGACCAGGACGCCTTCAAGAAGGCCAAGGTCAAGTCCGACTCGGGCCACGTCACGGCCGGCACGCTGGACGGCGTGGACGACTTCTGGGGCTCGGTGTCTTTCTCGGGCTCGACCATCAAGGAGGACAAGCTGCCGTTCACGCTCAAGATGTAGCGGACGTGCTCGACACCCAGCGCCACGGCGCGACCATGCTCGTGCGCCTCGCGCACGGCAAGGCCAGCGCGATGGACCTCGAGCTGCTGCACGCGCTGCGCGGCGAGTTCGAGTTGCTGTCGGCCGCGCCCGACGTGCGCGCCGTGGTGCTCACCGGCAGCGGCTCCATCTTCTCCGCCGGCGTGGACCTGAAGCGCCTGCTCGCCGGCGGCCGCCCCTACGTCGAGCGCTTCCTGCCCGAGATGGACGCCGCCTTCCTCGCCGTCTTCGGCTGCGACAAGCCCGTGATCGCCGCCGTCAACGGCCACGCCATCGCCGGAGGCTGCGTGCTCACCTGCGCCGCCGACGTGCGCCTCATGGCCGCCGGCCCGGCGCGCATCGGCCTGCCCGAGCTGAAGGTCGGCGTGCCCTTCCCGCCCGCCGTGGTCGAGGTGCTGCGCTTCCCGCTCCCGCCCCAGCACGCCCAGGACCTGCTTCTGCGGGGGCGGCTGTGCGGGCCGGAGGAGGCGCTGGCGCGCGGGCTGATCGACGAGATCGTGCCGCAGGAGCAGCTGCTCGAGCGGGCGCTGGTCATTGCGGGCGAGCTGGCCGCCGGGCCGCCGGACAGTTTCCGGCTCACCAAGCGCGCGCTGCGCGGCGCGACGCTCGAGCGCGCGCGGGCGGCGGCGGGCGCCTCGCGTGCCGCGATCGTGGAGCAGTGGGCGGGCCCGGCGGTGCAGGCGGCGGTGAAGCGGTACGTGGAGGCGACGCTGGGGAGGTGAGGGCGCCCGTGCCCTCACGGGCTTCCCGAGCATCAGCCCGGCACGAACTCAGGGCGACGACGGAAACGTCGTCTGGTAGTACGTGCCGGACTCGACCACCACGTTCCACTGGCGCTGGGTGTTCCCGGGCAGCAGCTCGCCGATGTCGTCATCGTCCGTCGTGCCGCAGTAGGAGAAGGCGGCGACGATGAGCGGGGCCGTCGCCGTCGGCGCGGCAAAGCCATCCTGCAGGTACCAGACCTCGGTGCCGCCGCTGCCGCTGTTGTTCTCGACCATGATGCCGTTCAGCGGGCTGGTCGCGACGGACTTCTGGTAGAGGCCGACGGTGCCGTTGTCGAGCTGCCAGCCGTTCCCGCCGTCCCACAATCCGTTGCCTGCGGCGAATCCACAGTTCGGGTAGCCCGGAAGATTGTGGTCCGCCGGCACGTGGGCCGCGTCATCGGTGATCTCATCGATGACGTTGCAGACCTTGACGTAGCGCGTCGCATCATGGTCCGGATCCGGCGAGGAGAGCCTGGCCGCGTCGAAGATCGTCTTGGCCCGGTTGGCGAAATCCGTGCCGTTCGTGGGTGCAGGGAACGTGCCACCCATCACCGTGGCCGGCGTGATCTCGAAGTCGACGTCGCTGGCGCGCTTCGTCTCGTGCAGCAGCAGCCAGCGCTGGGTCTGCTTGCCGTTCGCGTCCGGCGGGTCGCACAGGACCCAGCCCACGACCTTCGCACGGAAGCGCGAGGGCTCGTAGTAGACCGGTGACGATCCGTGATAGGGAGTGATTCCCGTCGGGAGTTCCACGAGCCGCGGACGGTTCTTGTTGAGGTGGTCGGGATCCGATGTCGCCACAGGGGCGATGCACTCGTACTGCACCAGCTTGTATGTCTTGTTCGGTTCCAGGGCGCGCAGCGTCGCGGCGAGGGGCGCCGGTGCGACGCTGCCGGTCAGCGTCGGATCCGGCTCCGCGCCGGGCTTCGCCGCGAGAACGAACAGGACGAACCCGCTCACCAGGATCGAAGTGCTCTTCACTTTCACTCCTCCGCTCGTGGAACCCAGCGCATCCGGTGCGGGTGCCCCCGTGGGCGCCCGGCGAGAAGCCCTTCCCTGCAGAGAGCGGCGTCGAGCCGCCCACCGAAGCGCGGGATATTATCAGATGCGTCCCGAGCTGGGAATCCGCTTCCACTGACGGTAGGATCGCTGGGATCGCATGCATCGGAAGGGGCATGCGCCGGATGAGTCGGGCGCGGGAGCCCGGCACCGGATCCAGGGTGTCCCTCATTCCGGAGGATGACCATGAGCTCCTCGCACGCTTCCATCGCACGGCGCCTCCTCGTCGGCCAGGCCTGTCTGCTCGCGCTCGCGTGCTCCACCGTCGACGAGGAGTCCGAGCCTTGCTCGGTGCCGGTCAACTGGGCGGACTACTTCAACCCCGACAGCCAGCTCGCCGAGGACCACGACGCCCTCGAGGTGGACGTGACCGACTATCTGACGCGGGACCTGACGGCGGGACCCGCCTACGACCTGGGGACCGTGGTGATCCCCGTCGTGGTCCATGTCATCCTCGACTGCCCCGAATCCGATTCCCCCACTCCCGAATCGCTCGTCCCGCCGGAGATCGTCGACAGCCAGATCGCGGCGCTCAACCGCGACTTCGGCGACAGCCTCGACTGGGCCAATCCGCACTGCTACGCCCGGTATGGCGAGATGGGTCCCGACTGCACCCAGATGTCGCTGGCCGCCCCGCCCTGCCTGGGGTTCGTCCTCGCAGCGCGCGACCCCTACGGCAAGCCCACGTCAGGGATCGAGTACTGCGCGACGACGGACACTCCCACGTGGGACATCAAGGCGACGCCGAACGGCCCGAAGTGCAAGGTGCCGCCATGGCCACGGGATTCCTACTTGAACATCTGGGTGGTCGACATGGAGTCGGGCGTGCTGGGACAGTCGTCCTTCCCGGCCGAGCCCGCGAGCCAGGACGGCATCATCGTGGACCGCCGGGCCTTCGGCGACTTCGCGACGCTCGGTGTGGGCGCGCCCGACCAGAATCGCAATTACGGTCGCACGGCGGCACACGAGATCGGCCACTGGCTCGACCTCTACCACCTCTGGGGTTCGGGCGGCACGGGTGACTGCAGCGGCGATGACGAGGTCGGAGACACGCCGCCCCAGAAGTCGGACCACGCGATGTGCACGGGCAACGACAACAGTTGCGACAGCGACGAGGACGGGAACATCGAGAACCCGCCCCTGTTCGACCTGTGCCATTCGTTCATGGACTACTCGTACGACAAGTACCGCCACATCTTCACCGCCGGGCAGGTGGAGCGCATGAGAGCCACGCTCTGCACGGCCCGGCGACGGATCCTCGGCAGCGCCGGACACATTCCGCCGGTGGCCGGAGGAGACGCCTGGATCGCCGACTCCTGGGCCGACGTGGGTGACGAGGCCGGCGTCGCCCCAGCCTCGGGCTTCGTGTTCAACAGCCCGGACATCTGGATGCGGAATCGGGACGATGGCACGCACGACATGCGCCACCAGCAGCCAAACCGTTCGGGAAGCGACCAGTACATCTACGTCCGCGTGCGCAACCGCGGCACCGACCGGGTGACGAATGCCACGCTGAAGGTGTACTGGGCGCTGGCGAACACCGGCCTGGGCTGGCCCGACCCGTGGGAGAGTCCGGCCGGCCCCGACGCGCTCGGTGGACTCATCTTCACGCAGCTGGTCACGGTGGAAGCCGGGGCCTCCGTCATCGCCTCGTTCAAGTGGGCGCCCCCGGTGCCGCCGAGTGACGCGGACCTCGGCGCGTCGACTCCGGCCTTCAGCCTTCTCGCCCGCATCGAGACGGCGCCGACCTTGCCCTATGGCATGAGCCAGCCCGAGGTCGTCGGCGACCTGCTCGCCAACGTGGCCGCCAACAACAACATCGCCTGCCGGTCGGTCTGGGTGGTCGGCGAACCCGTGGCGAGCACGGCGGCGAACGACGAGGCGAGCACGATCGTCGTCGCCGCGAACCACACGGCGGCGCTGCAGACGGTGCGGGTCGTCGTCAGCGAGCCGAACGCGCATGCCGCGCTGCCGCTGGCACGGGACACCGAGAACACGATCCGCACCGACCAGCTGCTGGCGCAGAAGCTGAAGACCGGGCGACGCGGCCGCCAGAAGCCCGACTCCGGTGTCCTGCTGGAACTGGGCCCGTTCGAACTCGCGCCGGGCGAAGTGCGCCGGATCGCGCTGGACATCGACTCCAAGCTCCTGAAGACGCTCAAGCCCGGCAACCATGGGCTCCTGGTCCAGCAGTTCGTGGAGGACGGGGGGACGAGCAAGCTGGTCGGGAGCGGGCTCATCGGGCTCACTGTGCCGAAGCACCACGCGAAACCGCCGAAGGCGAAATCCATCCGCAAGCACTGATCGGCCGAGCGCGCGCGCTTCAGCCGGTCGGCGGCTCGAGCGCCGCGAAGATCTCGTCGGGCGTCAGCACGTCGAGGCGTTCGACACGGCCGGCCAGGGACGGATCCGCCCGCAGCGACGCCATCAACCGCCGTCCTTCGTCGGGAATCACGGCACCTGCCGTGGAGAGCAGCGCCAGGGCCTGTGCGCCGAGCACGGGTTCGGCCCGAGCCAGGGAAATGGCCTGCCGGCACAGCGGCTCGAGCTCGTCCGGCTCGATGCCCTGGTCCACGAGGCCACGCGTGGCCGCCGCCTTCAGCGCCCGTGCCAGCACGATGCCCGACATCTTGTTGTTGCCGGTCCAGTTCCGGGCAGCTCGGTCGGCCAGCTCGATCGTGAGGGCCTGGTCGCCAAGGCGCCAGGCGATCGCCGCCTCCGTCAGCGCCGCGAGCGCTGCCTGGGCACCCGAACCCACGCGTTCGAGCGCATCGACCAGCTCGACGTCGGGAACCTGCTCCACGCCGGCGCGGTAGCACGCGGCGCGCATGAGCCAGTCCGCCCGTCCCTCGAACAGGGGATGGCGGCAGGACCTGGCGAGATCGCGCGCCCGGCCGGCCACGGCGCGGCAGTGTTCGAGGTCGAGCGCCTCGAGCATCGAGGACGCGGCGTTCAGCAGCGCGGACAGGCGGCCCGTCACCGTGGGTGCGACCTGGGCAGCCCGCATCTGCGCCGTCGCGGCATCCCTGAACCGGCCCTCGCGGTAGCACAGCCGGCCCCCCCATTCGTCGCCGCTGGCGTGGTTCCCGTCGTCGACGTTCGCCTTCGCCCAGCGACAGGCCTCATCGACGACCCGCTGCTCGTCGGCCAGCGGACAACTTCTCGCCGCCTGCACTCGCATCGCCTGCCGCATGCGCTCGAGTGGCAGGTCCGCCATCGGCGCGATGGAGTCGACGATGGCCAACGCGCGACGGCCGTCGACCTCGTAGGCCGCGATCTGGGCCCGGAGGAGTCGCTCTGCCTGGAGGAGCTGCGGATCACCACGCGCGCTCCGGCTCATCTCGTACAGGAGCCGGTCACAGGCCGTGGCGGAGACGTCACCCATGACGACCAGCAGCCAGGCTCGCAGGATGTCCCGTTCCCGCTCGGGAAGCACGTCCGCCGGCAGGCGTCGCGCCGCGTGCAGGCCTTCGGCCAGCGCCGCCTCTGCGTCGCCGAGGCGGCCTTCCCGCGCGAGCGCCGAACCCATGGCGATGGCCTCGCGGGCGGCGCCCTCGTGTTCGGCCGCCGCCACCAGATGGTAGAGCCGCCCCGGCGTGCCCTCGGGCAGCGCGGCAGCCAGACGCGCATGCGCGTCGAGCTTCGCGGACTCGAGCCACGCGGCATCGGCGATGCGCCGGCTGGGGCGCAACGGCCGGACACGCCCGTCCGGCAGCTGGCGCACGGCACCGGCTCGCGCCAGCGTCTCGAGCTCCGCGTCGAGCAGCCAGGCGAGCCGTCGGGACACCATGGCCAGGTGATCGCGCCCGGTGTTCGGCCAGGCCAGGTGAACCCAGGCCAGCAGCTCGTCGACGTCGCCCTCGAGCTCGCTCGCCGGCTGGTAGCTGGACCGCGGCACGGGCAGGACGTTCAGTCCGCCCCGCAACCGGTCGACGGCCCCGCGCGTGATGGCCAGGCGGGCACCCACGGGCTCGACCAATCCGGCCTGTGTCCAGGCCGCGAGCTCGGCGTCGACCGCGGCCGGCCAGCCCGCGGTGCGCTCCCACAGCTCGCGCGCGGCGTCTTCGTGCACGTGCAGCAGCCGGTCGCTGCCCGCGAACAGACCGCGCAAGTCGGCCTCCTGCAGGGGTGAAAGCTCGATCCGTTCGGCTCGCCCGGCCAGCGCGGAACCAGGGAGCAAGGCCTCGACGGAGGCGAGCACGGCACCGCGCTCGCCCTCCTTCTCCAGCACCTCCCGGGACCACGTGTCGAGCTGCTCGAGGTCATCGGCCACCAGGACGACGCCCTGATCGAGCGCGGCCCTCACTGCCGCCAGCGTGGCTCGCCGGGCATCCGACAGCGATTCGGGATCGGCGCCCGCGAGCCATTTCGTCAGCGCGCCGAGGCTCTCGAACGGCCGGCTGGCCGGCTGGCACCAGGCCACCTCCCGCCCCTCGGATGCGAGGCATGCCGCCGCTTCACGCAAGAGGCGCGTCCGACCCGAACCCACGGGTCCGCACACCAGGCAGGGCTGGCCGGCGCGTGCCGCTGCCAGCAGTCGCGCCAGGACCCCATCGCGCCCCACGTAGACCCAGGGGCCGACCTCGTGGCCCGCCGGCAGCTGGCCCCGCAGCGCCTCCGCCACCTCCACCGCCGACCTCGGCCGCCGGTCGCGGTCGACCTCGAGCAGTTGCCCCAGCAGCTCGGAGACGTCGCGCGGCACGTCCGGCGCGTACCGCTCCACCGGCTCCGCCACGCTGCCCAGCCGCTCGCGGATGATCCCGGACACGCGCGGCGCCGCGTGCGGTCGCCGCCCAGCCAGCGCCTCCCACAGCATCACGCCCAGCGCATACAGGTCCGCGCGCGCGTCCACCGGCTCGCCGCGGCACTGCTCGGGAGCGGCGTAGGCCGGCGTGCCGAGCGCGCGGCTGTCCAGCACGCTGTCGTCCGCGAGCGCGCGGCCGACGGAGAGGCCGAAGTCCAGCAGCACGGGCCGCCCCGCCGCCGTGACCAGCACGTTGCGCGGCTTGAGGTCGCGGTGCACGAGACCCGCGGCATGCACGCGTCCCAGCGTGTCGAGCAGCCGCAGCGTCGGTTCGCGCAACACGTCCCAGCTCCAGCGTGTCGCGCCCTCCGGCAGCGTGCCAGGAAACGGCGCGCCCTCCACCAGCTCCATCACCAGGAACGGCCGGCCGTGGTGCACGCCCTCGTCGAAGAGGTGCGCCACGCCGGGCAGGCGCAGGAGGCGCAGGGCCGCGATCTCGCCGCGCAGCTGCACCAGGTCGGTCTCGATGAGCGGCGGCAGCAGCTTGACGGCCACCGCCTCGCCGGTCAGCGCGTCGACGGCGCGGTGCACCTGGCCGTGGGCGCCGTGGCCGAGGCGCTCGCCCAGCCGGTAGCGGCCGGCGACCACGGTCTGCAGCTCTCCCTCGAGGTCCTTGTGCAGGAGCTCGATGAGGCGCTGGCCCGTCCGGCCGAGGGCGTCGGAGCCCGGATCCGAGGTCGAAGGACTGTCGCTGCCCGGCTCCACGAGGTCGCTCCCGTCGACGCAGCGATTGTACGCCGTGGTCCGCGGCTCAACTCGTGCGCCCCGAAGCCCGACAGGAGGGGCCGTGCGGAGCGGAGGCCCAGGAGACCCACATGGCCCGCGCTCACCTCGTGTCCCGCTCCTGGACGTCCGTCGTCCTCCTCGCTGCCCTGGCGGCGCCTTCCGGCGCCCAGGCGCCGCAGATCCTGGCCGTGCTGCCGCCCTTCGGCAGCCCCGGGAGCGAAGTGCTCATCGTGGGCAGCGGCTTCGCCAGCGACGTCGCGCCGCGCGTGTGGCTGGAGTTCCCGGCAGCGGACCCCGCGGACGAGCCGGTCCACCACCGCCTGCGGGTGCTCGACTGGTCCGACAGCGAGATTCACGCCAAGGTGCTCTCGGGCGAGGCCGGCAACGGCCTGCTCATGGTCAGCGTGCTGCACCAGGAGACGGTCTCCGCCGTCTTCAAGGTCCTGAAGCCGCAGGTCGTGAGCTTCGTGCCCCAGGCCGCATCTCCCGGCGACATGGTGACCGTGAAGGGCGCGAGCTTCGGTCCCAAGCGAGGCAAGGTGATGCTCTTCGACCGTCCGTGCAAGGTCGTCGAATGGGCCGATGACTCGGTGGTCTTCAAGGTGCCGAACAACCTGGCTAACGGCGAGTGGACGCCGCGCGTGTCCAACTCCGTGGGCGAGGCCGTCGCCTTCTCGGCGCTCAAGCTCAGCGGCAGCCAGGCCGAGCTTCCCGCTCCCTTCGTGGACATGCAGGTGGAGGGTCTGCCCTTCGTCGCGGGGCCCCCGGACGTGGTGGCCAAGGACCTCGTCACCAAGGTCTCCTTCGACGCCTGGTCCAGCCTGGACGGCGTGGACCGGCACCTCAAGGTGGTCGTGAACTTCAAGCTGCTGACGAGCAAGGTGCCCACGCTGTTCACGGGCGGAAGCGCGGCCGCCCAACCGGTCTTCTTCGAGATGCTCCCGCCGGCCGGCTCGCTGGAGGCGGCGTCCGTGTACGTCGCCGGCCCGCCGAGCCTGCCGTGGAGGGTGCACGTCCTGGGACGCAGCCAGGGCCAGCTCTTCGGCCTGATGTCGGCCGTCCTGAAGCGCGTGTCCGGCCCCGGTCCCGAGACGCTCGCGCTGGACGAGGGGATGTTCCTGGTCGACCCCTGAGCGCGGCCGCTACTTCTTGCGGTTGAACTCCACCTCGACCACCTTGGTGTTCTCCAGGCCGATGGCCAGGTCGTGCAACTCAAGCACGTGCTTGTCCGGGGAGATCACGCGCCAGGTGTAGCGCACGGGCTTGTCGTTCTCGCCGGTGAGGTACTCGTCGAGCGGGCCGTAGAGGTGCAGCGAGGTGCCGGCCTGGTCGCGGAAGCCCTCGGACGGCTGAATGCAGGTCTGGAAGCTGTCCACCGTGGTGGACACGTACTTCTGCTTGAAGTTGTCGTAGCCCATGAGCGTCACGTTGTGCACGGGCATGCCCATCATCTGGATCTCGCCCTCGCGGATGAGCCAGCGGCCTTCCATCAGCCAGCGCACCGTGCTGGTGCCGTGCGACTCCATGGGCGGCATGCCGGGGCCCATGGTCATGCGCAGCGTGCTGTCCCACTCGCCGATGAACTGGGCCAGCCACTCGTGGTTGGGGCCGGGCTTCAGGTACTTGGCGGCGCCCGAGAACATGGCCATCGGGTCGCCGCCGCCGGTCTTCTTGTCCTGCGGCGGGGTTGCGGCGAGCAGGCCGAGGACGGCAGCGCCAACGACGAGCAGCTTCAGCTTCATGGTTCACTCCGTGAGGGTGCGGATGGAAACGGGGCGCCGGATTGCCGCGCCAGCAGGACGAGCGAGGCGTTGCGCACGCGCAGGCAGCCGGGCCGGCCGCCTGCCGAAGCCTCGGCGAAGATGGCCAGCGCCTGGTCGACGGCGCCCCGGCGCGCGAGGCCCGGCAGGGCCGCGACGCCCATGGGCAGCACGCAGCCGAGCGCCAGCGCCGCGAGCGCGCCGCTGCACGTGCGCCGCAGGCGGGCAAAGCGCCAGCTCGGGCGGGAGAGCGCCGCGAGACGCTGCAGCGTGGGTGCGGGCGAGCCGCGAAATCCCAGCGCCGCGGCCGGCGCGAAGCGGCGGCCTGCCTCGAGCAGCAGCGTGGCCCGGTAGCGCGGCGTCGCGGCGCGCAGCCGGTCGGCCACGGCCGCGTCGCAGCACAGTTCGCGCAGCAGCGCCACGCGCCGCGAGGCCAGGCGCACGGCCGGATGGAACCAGAAGGCCACGCGCGCGAGGCCGGCCAGCGCGGTGAGCAGCGGGTCGCGGCGGCGCACGTGCGACAGCTCGTGCAGCAGCATGTGGAAGAGCTCGCGTGCCGGGCGGCCGGCGTCGGCGACGGGCAGCACGATGACCGGGCGCAGCACGAACGCCACGAGCGCGCCGCCCGGCAGGTCGGCCAGCAGCAGCGGCGGCGGCCGGCGCACGCCGAGGACCGCCGCAGCTCGGCGCAGCACGGCCGCCACGCGCTCGGGCGGCGCCACGCCTCCGCGCAGCATGTTCCGCAGGGCGCGGGCGCGGCGGACGGCGAGAAGCAGGCCGAGGCCGACGCCGGTCAGCCAGACCGCGAGCAGCGCCCTTACCGGCATGGGCGCCGGCGCGATCAGCGCAGCCGGCGCGGCCAGCAACGCGGCCGGCGCGGCCGGCACGGCGTGCACCAGCGCCACGGGCGAGGCCAGCCCCGGCGGCAGCACGAGCTTCACCAGGAGCGCCGACCACAGCACCATCCGCAGCGCGGGCCAGGCACGCCGCAGCAGCAGCGCGTCGAGCAGCAGCAGCAGCGCACCCAGCGCCGCGAGCTGCAGCGACAGCGGGACGATCCACGCCCACCAGGCGCCGGCGAGCTGGCTCGCGGCGGCGCTCATCGCGGCGCCTTGCCGGGCGGGGACCTGGCCTCGCCCAGCAGCCGCTCGAGCTCGCGGCGGTCGGCGTGCGAGAGCTCCTCCTCGAACAGGAAGTGCAACATGGGCGCGTAGCCGCCGAAGGCGCGCTGCACGAGGCCGCGCAGCGCCGCGCGCCGCGCCAGGCGCTCGCTGACGCGCGGAGCATAGAAGGCCGCCTGGCCGCGACGCGTCTCGCTGAGCGCGCCCTTCTGCACGAGCCGCGTGAGCACGGTCTTCACCGTGGTGTAGGCCCAGTCGGTGCCGCGCGGCAGGCCAACCAGCACATCCCGCGCCGACGCCGGGTGCCGGCGCCACACCACGGCCATGACCTTCCACTCGGCTTCGCTCAGCTTCACGCTCGCGCCCTCTCCAGGCCGGCCGGCCGCCGGCCCGACGCGCGGCAACCTACGACAGTTGTAGAAGGAGGTCAAGCCCGAGGTCTCCTGCCGGATCCGCGCAGGCCCGGTAGACTGGGGCGGCCCGCCCCGAAGCGGCGCCGGACAAGAAGGGATCCCACTCGTGAACTCGCCATCCCGCCCCCACCTCGTCGTCCTGCTCCTGGCCGCCGGTTTGCCGTGCGCCGCGGCCCAGGACATCGGCGCCGTCCTGCGGCACCAGAAGATCAGCATGACCGAGGGCGGCTTCGTCGGCCCGCTGCACGAGGCCGACCTCTTCGGCATCGGCGCCGCCGCGCTCGGGGACCTCGACGGCGACGGCGTGACGGAGCTGGCCGTGGGCGCCTACTTCGACGACGACGGCGGCCCGGACCGCGGCGCGGTGTGGATCCTGTTTCTGAACACCGACGGCACGGTCAAGGGGCAGCAGAAGATCAGCTCGACCGAGGGCAACTTCGTGGGCCCGCTGCACGACAGCGACCTCTTCGGCTGGTCCGTCGCGGGCCTGGGGGACCTGGACGGCGACGGCACGCGCGACATGGCCGTGGGCGCCTGGCTCGACGACGATGGAGGCTTCGAGCTGGACATGGGCGCCGTGTACATCCTGTTCCTCGAGCCCGACGGCACCGTGGACCACCAACAGAAGATCAGCCCGGTGCAGGGCGGCTTCACCGGCGCGCTCGATTTCGGCGACCGCTTCGGCACCTCGCTCGCCGTGCTGGGCGACCTCGACGGCGACGGCACGACCGACATGGGCGTGGGGTCGCTGTACGACGACGACGGCGGCTCCAACTGCGGCTCGGCCTGGATATGCTTCCTGAAGCCGGACGGCACGGTCAAGGGACAGCAGAAGATCAGCAACCTCCAGGGCGGCCTCGTGGGCCCGCTGCAGGAAGAGAGCCGCTTCGGCTACAGCGGCGCGCCGCTCGGCGACATCAACCTCGACGGCATCCCCGACGTGGCCTTCGGCGCCACGCTCGACAACGACGGCGGCCTCTGGCGCGGCGCCGTGTGGCTGCTCGCGCTGGGCACGGACGGCACGGTGAAGAAGGAGCGCAAGATCAGCTCCACCCAGGGCGGCCTCGTGGGCCCGCTGGAGGACTACGACGTTTTCGGGCGCTCCATCGCCAACCTGGGCGACCTCGACGGCGACGGCCGGACGGACATCGCCGTGGGCGCCACGGGCGACGACGACGCCAAGGGCCTGGCCGTGGGCGAGGACCGCGGCGCCGTCTACGTGCTGCTGCTGGAGGGCGATGCCAGCGTGAAGGCCGAGCAGAAGATCAGCGACACGGCCGGCGACTTCCACGGCCAGATCGACGACATCGACGGCTTCGGCCAGGCCGTCGCGTCGCTCGGCGACCTCGACGGCGACGGCGTGGCCGACGTCGTGGCCACCGCCATCCAGGACGACGACGGCGTGCCCGACTGCGGCGCCGCGTGGGTGCTGTTCCTCAGCGACGGCACGTGGAACAACCCCGGCGCCGGCGTCGGCGGCGCGGCGGGCGTGCCGCTGCTCCTCGGCGCGGGTCCGCTGGAGGCGAACACGTCGGTGAAGATCACGGCCAGCAGCCTGCCGCCCATGCAGGCGGCTTGGCTCCTCGTGAGCACCGCCGCGCTCGAGCAGCCCTTCAAGGGCAGCCTCATGTTCCCCGATCCGGGCGCACCGGGCCTGCTGCTCCCGTATGCCACGGGTCCCGCGGGGACCTTCGTGCTGCAGGGCACCTGGCCGCACGGCGTGCCGCCGGGCACGACGCTCTGGCTCCAGACCTGGAGCGTCGATCCCAGCGCGCGCCAGGGCGCGGCCGGGAGCAACGCGCTCGTGGCCACGACGCCCTGACGCCCGCGAGCCGCCGGCGCGAGGCTTCGGCGACCGGGCCGACATCGCCTACCATGGCGCGCCCGCCGACAGGGAGAGACGCCATGCGATCGCTCGCGCCCATCCGCCTTCTCCTGCTGCTCGCCGCCGCCTGCGCCGCGCCGTCGCTCCCCGGCGCGCGTCCGGAGCTCAACCGCGAGTTCCGCAAGCCGGACGCCGACGTGGCGCACTACGTCGAGCTGTTCGAGGGCGAGTCGCGCGAGATCGCCGTGCAGCGCGACGGCATCGCGGCCGCGCTGGGGCTGCGGCCGGGCCAGGCGGTGGCGGACATCGGCGCCGGCACGGGCCTGTTCGAGGAGCCGCTGGCGCGCGCGGTCGGCACGCAGGGCGTGGTCTGGGCCGTGGACATCGCGCCGGCCTTCGTCGAGCACCTGCGCCAGCGCGCCGCGGCCGCGGGTCTCTCCCAGGTGCGGCCCGTGCTGTGCGACGACCGGAGCACCGGCCTGCCGCAGGGCAGCGTGGACGTGGCCTTCCTGTGCGACACCTACCACCACCTCGAGCATCCCTCGGACACGCTGGCCAGCCTGCGCGACGCGCTGCGCCGCGGCGGCCGGCTGGTCGTCGTGGACTTCGAGCGCGAGCCGGGCACGAGCCGCGACTGGGTGCTCGAGCACGTGCGCGCCGGGCGCGCGCAGACCGTGGCCGAGATCGAGGGCGCCGGCTTCCGCCTCGTGCGCGAGTTGCCGGTCGAGGGGCTGGTCGAGAACTACGTGATCGAGTTCGCACGTCCGTGAGGGTCGCCCGCGGCGACGGGGACTGATCAGAGCACCACCCAGTTCGCATGGCTGTAGTGGTGGTGCACCGTGCGCGCCGTGAGCTGCGCCGCGACCGTCTCGCGCAGGCGCGCCTCGGGCCCGGCGGCCCGCAGGCCGAGCGCGGCGCTGCGGCGGATCATGTCCGCCAGCACCTGGTCCACGGTGAACAGGTACTCGCCCGTGGCGCGGGCGACGGCCTCGCGCAGGCGGGCGCGATTGCTGCGCAGGAAGGCGGCGGCCGAGCGCGCGCTCCGGCCGGCCCGCGGCGCGGGGAACAGGGCCTGCAGGTCGCGGTCGCTGAACTCGGGCCGTGTGCGCGCGAAGCGTGCGCGCTTCTCCTCGTAGTGGCGCCGCAGCGTCGTGCCCAGGCGCGAGACAGGGTCGGCAGCCGTCCGCGGCAGCTCCGGCACCGGCAGGCGCGCGACCTCGGCCATGAGGGCCTCCACGGTCTCGAGCTTGCGCAGCGCCGGCCAGCCGGTGTAGCGGCGGCGCCACGCGGCACGCGGGGCGAGCCACACGGCGAAGGTCTCGGCGAAGTCCTCGTCGGGGTGGGCCTGCGCGTAGTAGAGCCGCAGGTGCTGCACGAAGCGCCGGCTGGCGGGGTCGGGGTGGTAGACCTCCGGGTAGCTCTGCCGCGAGTCGCCGAAGGCGTGCCGCCACGCGCGCCGGCGGTGCAGCAGGTAGGCGGTGTCGAAGGCGTGCCCCATCTCGTGGCGCAGGATGCGCAGGCACTCCTCGCGCGTGTCGCCCTCGGCCTCCAGCATGAGCCGTCTCTCGAGGCGCATGAGCCGCGGGTGCGCCAGGATGAACGGGATGGCGACGCCCGCCACGCCCTCGGGCGAGAACCACTCCGACGAGAGCCAGGCGTGCGGCCGGAACCGCAGGCCGCGCCGCTCGAGCTCGCCGTACACCTCGGTCAGGCAGTCCTCCAGCCACGTGCCCGGGAGGCGCAGCGAGAGGTCGCGGATGCGCAGGTCGAGCAGGCGCTCGTCGCTGGCGGCGGCCCAGGGGAAGCGGCCCGGCGGCGTGCGCGGGTCTCGGCGGCGTCGGACGGCTCTGGTCACGTCGGCTCGCGGGGGCGGGCCCAACACTATGGGCCGGCCGGCCGCCCGCCGTCCACGCCTCACTCGGCCGCGGGGATCTCCGCGAGGAACCAGCAGCGGCTGGCCCCGTTGTTGAGCGTGTCGCCCTCGTTCGCGCCGCCCGCGAGCGCGGCGCGCAGCTGCAGGCCGTAGCCCTCCTGCAGCAGCCCGGCGATGGGCGAGCCGGACGGGATGGTGAAGGTCTTCATGGTCTCGGGCAGCGTCCAGCCGGAGAGGGCCCCCAGGTCCACCGCCGCCGACGAGAGCAGCAGCTCGACCGGCAGCGTCGCCGGCGAGGCCAGCGTGCCGTCCTCGTTCATGGCGGCCGCGTACAGGTTCAGGGTCGCGGCCGGCGTCGAGGCGCTGCCGATGTTGACGACGCGCACGCCGACGCTGTAGCCGCCGTCGCCATTCGCCTCCACCAGCGGGGGATCGACGGCCAGGTCCCAGTCGCCCGGCGCCGGCGCGGCGCCGGTGCGCGTGAGGCGCACCAGGTTCATGCCCACGGGCACCTCGAAGGACACGCTGCACGCGGTCCCGCGCTTGGTGACCGGCAGCGTGGTCGAGACCGCGCCCGGGAAGACGTCGCACCCGGCGACGGCCGCGCCGACCTCCAGCACGTACTCGCCGGAAGGCAGGCCTTCCTCGAGCCACAGCGTCAGCGGCTGCGTGGCACCCCCGAAGTTGTGGACGAAGGCCGACCATTCGTCGCCGGCGAGGTTGCGCAGGTTGCACAGGACGGACAGGTCGAGGTCTTCGCCCTGCCAGCGCACCAGCGGGCGGATGGGCAGGCCCTCGGCGACGATGTCGCCGCACCAGGCGCCCTCGAGCTCGCCCAGCACGCGGTTGGGGCTCATGAAGACCCGGTCGGTGCTCAGCACGCGGGCCGTGATCAGCGGGTACATGTTGCGATAGTAGGTGGTGGCGTCCTCGAAGGTCGTCGCCAGGCTCGTGGTCGACTTGACCTGGTGCAGCACGCACTCGAAGACGTCGCCCACGGCATAGATCATCGACAGGCCCTGGCCGGACGGGCTGATGTCCACCCAGTCCCGCATGCGCGCCAGCAGGTCGTCGTCGACGTAGGTCGTGCCCGGCTGCTCCGGGTCGGCCTCGGTGTTCAGCGTCGTGTCGCCGGCCAGGTCCGGATACAGCGCCGCCACGGCCAGCCCGAAGCTCGCGCCGTCGCGCAGCATGTCGGCCGCCCAGTTCTCGCTGCCGGCGGCGCCGGCCGGCTGGCCCGCGTCCTCCCAGTCCATGACCGTGCGGAACATGCGCACGGCGGGCAGCAGGAACTGCCAGCGGTCGGCGGCGCTGCTGCCGCGGTAGGCGCCCTGCAGCAGTCCGAGCACGTAGTTCACCTGGCCCGACTGCCACAGCGAGGCGTCGCCCGCGACGCCGACCTCGGAGTACCACAGGCCGTTCTTGCCCAGCGCGCCCGATGGCCACAGCGCCGCCGCCGGGAAGCCTTCGGGCTTGCCGGCCGACGAGAGGGCGTCATCGCGCCAGCCCGCCGCCCAGGCGCGCGGGTCGGCGAGTGCGCCGTGGCCGGAGTCCAGCGTGCCGCGGCCCGCGAGCGCCAGCGCCGGCACCGTCGCGCGACCGTTGAGCATCACGTCGATCGCCACCGCCGGGGCCTCGCTCGGCCCGTCGGCGGTGAAGGAGTAGGACTTGAACCGCATGCGGCCCAGGGAGTTGACAGCCGCGAAGGCGCTGTCGGGATCGTCGGAGTCGAGCACCTCGTGCGCGTTGGCCAGGGCCGTGCGCGCGGCGCGCGCCGAGAGCCCGAACGCCGCGCGGGCGGCGAGGAAGGGATCCGTGCCGTACTCCGCGGTGTGCTCCACGTCGGCCATGGAACCCTGGTAGTAGCCGGTCCCCATCTCCGCGCACTGCTCGAGACCGTGGCGGATGGCTTCGTCGAGGCCCGTGTGCAGGAGCCGGTCGGCGCCGTCCCACCGCGTGAGCTGGAGCGGGAAGAGCTGCAGCAGCAGCTCCACGTCGTCACCCTGACCGCCGCCGAACTCGCCTTCCTGCAGCCGGTCGCGCAGCCAGTAGCTGCAGGTGCTCCGGTACACGTATTGGAAGGAGCGCTGCGCGTTGGCCCAGGGTTGTGCCGCGGGATCGTCGTCCGGGATCGCGACCTCGTCTCCCCACCAGCTGGCCGCGATCTGCTGCGGCGTGAACAGGTCCCACTCCGAGGATTCCCATTCGTTGGGGTGGGTGCCGGCATCGGCGTAGGCCTTGAACAGCTGCAGCTCCAGCTCCTGCGGGAAGTCGATGGCTGCGAAGCCCAGATCGACGAAGTCGTCGAACACGTCGCGCAGGTCCTGCTGCATCTCCGCCGATCCGGGGACGGACTCCGAGAAGACGAGCTTCGGGTTCGCGAGCGTCAGGTTCACGCCCCACTGCTTGAGCGCGCGGGGCAGGAAGGGCGAGGGCTCCCAGCGGTTGTCGCCGAGCGTGCCGCCATTCCACGCCACCAGGTCCTTCAGCGGCGTCTCCCCCGACGGCGACGCGATCAGGCCCGTGAGCTCGCGGATCGCGATCCTCACGTTGACCTTCACGTTCGACTGGCCTTCATCGGGGTAGATCTGGCCGGCACAGTCCGGGTTGAGGAAGCCGAATCCGCCCAGATCAGGGCACACCTGGGAGGACGTCCAGTTGCTCGCGGCGACGTGGTCCAGCGCGCGGTCGAAGGACAGCGCCTGCGACAGCAGCCACACGGCGCCCGGGTGCCCGGCGTCGCGCGCAGCGACGAGCGCCGCGAGCGCGTCGTCGAGCAGCGCCACGCGCCCATCCCGGCTGCCGTCGAGCCAGCCGATCAGGTGGCACAGCGCCACGCCGCGCAGCCAGTCGTCGGTCATCGACTCGGCCACGTCCTGCGCCGCGTCGAGGTCGCCCGCGTTGAAGGCCGCCACGAAGGCGCCCGCGGCGGGGTCGGCGGCCTGGAGCGGTCCGGCCGGTGTGCGCTTGTAGAAGATCGGCAGGTCCTCGTGCGCATAGACCGCGAACGAGGCCAGGTAGATCGGCCCGTCCGAGCTGCTGCGCAGCTTCACCTTCACCCTGCCGGTGCCGTCGGACCGCGCGGGCAGCCACAGCGGCACGATGCCCCCGAGGTCCGTGTCCCACGCGGTGCCGTTGAGGCCGGTGCTGCAGCGCACGTTGCTCGCCGCCGTGGCGAAGGCGCCCGACACCCACGCGTCCACGTCGATGTCCTGCGCGTCGGTGGGCACCTCCGTCCAGTCGGATCCGATGGACTCCATCCACGGCGCAATCGCTCCGAGCTCGAGCAGGACCCGCACGTCCGTGTCGGGCGGCAGACCATCCACGGTCAGCGTGGTCGGGTTCGCGAGCGACAGCGACGTGAACCAGCGCGCCTCGTCCACCTGGTCGGGATCGATGGTCACGACGCTGCTCGGGTAGGTCACGACGCCCTTGCCCGGGAAGTACTGGGCGACGTTCACCGTGTCCAGCGGCCCGGGCGAGAGCGAGATGCCCGCGGGCGCCTGCGTCTCGGACAGGATCGACCAACCCTCCTGGGGCGCGTCGTAGCCGTTGAGGTCGCCGCAGTCCACGGCTACGAGCGCCATGCTGGCGGCGGGATCCAGCCCGCCCCCCTGCGGATCGCCGCCGCCCGGATCCCCGCCTCCGGGATCGCCGCCGCCGGGATCGACGACCTCGTCGAAGTGCCCCGGGTCGAGCGCCTCGATCTGATCCATGAGGTCGTTGATGACCTCGTCGTCCTTGACCAGCTTCTTGCCGAGCTTGGTGCCCTTGGCCAGCCACTTGGCGATGGCCTTCTCCGCCGCCTTGAGCGCCTTGTTCTTGGCCTTCGTCTCGTCCTCGTCGGACTCCGGCATGAGCTGGGCCGCCAGCTCGGCCAGCTGCGCATCGAGGAGCGAGGTCTGCGCCGCCGCGAGCTTCTCCGTGTGCAGGAGCTGCTTCGCCTGGCGCTTGGCCAGCTTCGTCTCGAGCTTGGCCACCTTCTTGGCCACGTCCGGCGCGAGCTCCGCGCGAGCCGTGGGCAGCAGCGCCAGCAGGGGCAGCAGGACCAAGACGAGGATGTGGATCGTGCGGGACGCGCGCGCCGGACGCGCTCGTGGCGTGCATGGAGATCGGAACGACAAGGTGGAGTCCCGGGTGCGGAGTCGCGGCTGCGGACTCCCCTGTCGGATTCACCCCGGGACGACTGGAGTGCCGGCGGTGACGGCGAACGGCGGCGCCCGCGGCCCGGGGGCCTGCCCGCCGGCTGTGGCGCCCCTCGGGCTCAGCCGACCGCGGGCGGGAGCAGCGCCGTGATGGCCGGATGCCGCGACAGCTCGTCGCAGTTCAGCCAGCCGAGGTCCGTCTCGCGCAAGTCGAGCCGGGAGCGCAGGGCGGGGGAGACCTCCCGGCGCAGTGCGCCGAGCAGCGGCGGGCTGCACAGCACGGGCAGCGGGCCCTCGACGCGCGTGCCATGCTCCAGCCACGAGGCGGCCTCGCGCGCGAAGCGCTGCAGGCGCTCCTCCTTCTCGTGGCTCGTGCCCGCATAGCTGCGGCCGTGCGCCGCCAGCATCGACGGACGATGGTGCTGCTTCTCGTCCCAGTGCTCCTCGAGCCGCTCGAGCTCCTCGACGTGCAGGCTGCCGCGCGAGGTGCGGGACAGGCGCAGACGGCGTGCGCGTCGCGCGTCGGCCACGACCACGTCGCGCCAGGCGGGCGGCGCCGGGTTCCCGCCGAGGCGGGCGGAAGGCTGCGGGCGGGCGGCGCGGGCCATGGGAACCTCCGATCGGTGGCAGGGCCGGGCTCCAGCGGACACTGGAAGCAAGGCGCGTGCCGTCGCCGGCCGCCTGTGTCGCGTGTCGACCGTGGCGCGCCACGCGCGCCGTGCCACGCGCGGCCCGGTGGCATGCGGACGCGCCGCGCATTAGGGTGCGCAAGGGACCGCAGCCGCCCGGAATCTCACACCGCGCCGGTTGCTGCGTCGCCGGCCTGCAGGATCACCCGCATTCCAGGAGGGGCAGCCATGAAGATCGAGCAGCTCATGACGCGCGAGGTGAAGACCGTGCGGCCGCACGACCATCTCGACCAGGCGGCCCGCCTCATGTGGGAGAACGACTGCGGCTGCCTGCCGGTGGTGAACGACGACGGCGCGGTCGTCGGCATGATCACCGACCGCGACGTCTGCATGGCGGCCTGGACGCAGGGCCGCGCGCCGGCCGAGCTCGACGTGCGCATCGCGATGTCGGCGGAGCTCTTCACCTGCGGCCCGAACGACGGGCCCAGACGCGTCGAGCGGATCATGCAGGAGCACCAGGTGCGTCGCGTGCCGGTCACGGACGAAGCCGGAAAACTCGTGGGCCTGGTGTCGCTCAACGATCTCGCGCGTGAATCGCAGCAGCGCCCGGGCGGCGGCGAAGTGGCCCAGGACGGAGTGGCCCGCACGCTGGCCGCCGTGTGCCGGCCGCGCAACGAGGCGCTCCCCCAACGCGCCAGCGCACCGGCGACGCAAGGCCTCGCGGCCGTCGGCTGACGGTTCCGGCCCTGAGGCGCTCCGGCCCAGCCGGGGCGCTCCGGCCCAGCCGGGCGAAGGGAGTGGGCGGGGATCCGATTCGCCAACCCGCCGGGAAGCGTGCGCT